>Ga0310810_10003879_pt1 | contig 16416 bp, 11 predicted proteins | sample NCmetagenome_FD_207641 | JGI IMG/M metagenome (GOLD analysis project Ga0310810, IMG submission 207641) | Soil microbial communities from experimental microcosm in Duke University, North Carolina, United States - NC | ecosystem: Engineered > Artificial ecosystem > Soil microcosm > Unclassified ... | reverse complement strand
AGAAGAAGGAACAACAGCACCGGAGATGATGTTGTTGCCATATAGCAGGCTTCCAGCAACGGGTTCGCGGATACCATCGATGTCCACAGGAGGAGCAGCGATGAAGGCGATGATGAAGCAGGTGGTGGCGGCTAGCAGGGTAGGAATCATCAACACGCCGAACCAGCCTACGTAGAGGCGGTTGTCGGTGGAGGTGACCCAGTTGCAGAACCGTTCCCACACGTTAGCGGCTTCGCGACGCTGTAATGCAGTTGTCATGGTTCAGATGATTGCGATGAATTTGTTATGAATCAATCTAGGTAAACAATCTTTACCTTGCTTTTTATATTATTTACATTACTTTACAAATTCAAGGGTTTTTCGTTCATTGATTCTAATCTATCTCATTAGGTTTACTTATATAAGCTGTAACTTGGGGGAAATATAACGAAGCTCTTTGGGGGGGGTGAAGGGGGGCGTCTTCTCCAAGCGGTCTGGCAATTCAGCTCACGACTCAAGTGCCTGGGCTTTTTTGTTCGACCTCTTTAAAATTCCTGACACAGCTATCCCACCAGCAAGGATTTTTCTCAATAAAGTCCATCAATGCATTGTATTTAGGTGAGCCGTTTTGAGCAATATATTCCAAAGCACCCCAGCTCCCCCATTTACTGGGTTGACCTGCATCCACGAAGTGCATGAATAGTGTCCCTCCAGATCTTTGCCAATCTTTCAGTAACTGTGTATATAGATCATACATTTCCGGACGCCTATTCAGTTCGATGAAAAATTTTGTAAGTTTTTCATTATTCTCGACTCCTCCAGCTCCTGTAACATGCTGCCCCCCTTCATAGGCAACTAATTTAAGTCCTTTTTTTTTGGCTATATCTGAGTGATACTGAAAGCCATTATAAGTATCTGGCAAACTATCTTTGAAATTTCCTAGTAATCCACCCTCTTTTAATTGCTTCAATGCTTTCCCAAAACCCCCATCTGGCTCATTCAACCAAGACTCTACTGTGCTGGAATTTTCTGGCGCACCCAAGCCTCCACTGAAATATCCAGTTATAGCATAAACATCAATACCGTGTTGATAACAAGGTTTATTCCCTTCGGCTACCCAATAGGGGCATTCTAAAGCGTTATTTTCTAACCCTTTCCAGCCTGTTTGAGTACCCATTACGCACGCGACACGATTTTTTTGATTCCCATAGACACTTTTCCAGATATCGCACGTTTGAGCTGCGCGCATACCATACCATTGAAAAAAAGCATCTCCTTTATCCTGCCCCCACCTGGCTTTCCCTTGTTTTAAGGCATACTGGGCTTGTTGAAATGACCAATTCCAAACCTCATTAGAAAACTCGACATAAACTTTGAGGTTTGGATCTAAACGCTCTTTAACCGTCTGGGCAAACTTAGTTATATATTCATCTGTAGCCTGATGTGGCATGTTGAACCACGGATCGGCTTTGATTTTATTAGACAAAGCCACCATGATTTCTATTGGTGCGCCTTTAAGGGCATAGGAAGCGGTTTGGGGTAAGGGTCTATTTGACCATTCTTTCTGTTCTGAATTATTAGTCCCCATCCAATCCATGAAACGCAGAGTCCTAAATTTTTTAATCTTGTCTATGAATACAGGATTGAAAAATTCTTTCTCAAAAGTCTTTTCATATTCCGATTTAACGACTCTGATGTTACGGATATAGTTACCTGTTTTCTTAGGATCGGTGGAGGTAATTGTGAGCAATATCCCGCCTCCTCCTTTAGCATCTACATTAATTACGTCTCTTCCCGGTCTTGAAGCTGTCTCATCTTTTTTGGCATCAAATGTATATTCAATCTTTCCCTCGCCTTCATACAAAACAATATATTGACCAGAAGGATAAAAATTGGGAATTTCTCTTAATAATAAAGTGCTGACTCGAGTATATTTAGGAGGTTCTTCTGGAGTGGGTAGGGACTTAACCCAGCCGTTTTGGTCTAGATTTAAAAGATTATACTCATGTGTATCCATTGGCTCGTTACAATCTGGGTCTCCGCTCACGCATTGCGGAATCCATTTTCTAGAAGATTTGAACGCATCTAAAAAGGGTAACTCAGTTGACCAGTCTGCAATCCCATTAAGACCAATCCCCAAAGGGGAGGTAGAATTAGGCAATGTGTTTCCTGTAGCAAGAGTTACTGGTTTATTGACCTGAGTATTGTTTGGCGAAAAGTTACTTGTTAAGGAAAAACATCCAGGAATTAGAAGGACAAAAATTAATAGTCCTACTGTAAAAGCCAATAGGTTGTTCCTTTTAATTAAAGCTCGAAAATGCATAGAGAATATTTTTTATTAAATTAACTATCACCTCATTTTTATTTGGGTAAAAGTCTGAACTTTTGACCAAATAAATGATGGAGTAGAGGGCGACCTAGAGGAGCTAGAAATCACAGCTTGCACCAAGAGTCAACAAAGATGTCAGGATGTAGCGTGTGTACTGCCTACAAGAACAAGAATAAGCTGACTCTCTTCTGGGTAGGCAGTACACACCCTCAGGTTCTTGAGAATGGTGCAAGATGTTAGTAGAGCCATGTTTACAGCTTTTTTAATCGCGCCTACAATAGTCGGCAGCTCGAAAGGATTGTACATTTTCTTTTTGCCCAAATAGTTCCAAGTTGAATACCGTTTGGAAGTGTCCCCTCCCCAACTGGAGTGGCATCATTTGCAGGGCAAGCCTCTATCCAGTTAACTAGGTTGGTTTTGTCTCTGCTGAACCATAGAACGTCGGGAGACCGATGAGCGATCGCTTGTTGCTTTATTGGTTTCTGGTTCTTTCATCACAAGTCCTGATATTCCCCCACTAGCGAGCATAAAGACCGGGCAAGTCATGGCGTTCAAGACACTATCCATCAAGTACAAAATTAAGATTAATGCCAGCCCAGTGGCTGGTGCTACTTTGCGGTTAAACCACGTACTAGCTGGATAACGTAAAAAGAAAAGAGCCAAACTAGGCGCTACCAGCGATGCTGTCCAACTGATTAAACCGACTACACCGTGATAGCCAAAGACGATAATCCAGATGCTGTCAGTAACGGAGATATCCTTGCCCGTCTCATCGTACACGCGGTTTCCTCCCGAATCTCCCCACCCCAACAGCATCTTCCCCCGCGCCTTCTCCGACAGGATTGCCTCATTAGCGATTCTAAATGCCAAGGATTGAGAGCGGTCAGAGGGATCGTCGTTGGCTTTGGCTAAAAAGGCTCGAACCTCAGGAATCGTATAAAGATTGCCTGTCGCACCCAGGTATAGATAGGACGATAGAGCTACGACTAGGAGCAATGCCGGCAGAGTTATGCGTAACCATTTGCCAACTAACAAGATGCCGACTCCCAGCACTAGATAGATGTACGCACCAGTGGCTTTGACCAATACAAATGTGACTAGTAACGCCGGTGCAAGCTGATTCATTGAAATACCCCAGAGTTGCTTGATGACTCCAGTTCTCCACAGCAAGAGCCCAAGCAGCGTTGCTGCCATCATCCACATGCCCACCCAAAGACCGTGTTCCAAAAACACTGTTGGTCTATATCCCCCGTAACGAATCGTTTGGCTAAAGTCAACACGGGCATGGTATCCGTAAAGCCTCAAATGCAGTGTTGGAGCAATGCGCATTTCCAGGAGGCACAAAGGCATGTAAACTACCCCGCCAGCGAAGATGCCAACTGCCAACTGGCGCAGTGCAGCTAAGTCATTGAAATAGATTCGACCTAGAAAATAGGGCACTCCCCAGGTCATAATTTGCCCAGTAACAGGTGAGATCGGGCTCAGCCCATTAGATATTTGTGTAGCAAGAGGGACTAGGCACCAGATCAGCATCGGCAGGTCAAGCCAGCCCAGTTTAAACGAACTGAAGCGTCCAGAATCCAAAAGAATCGCAGCCAGCAGAACGCAGTAGCAAATTGCTGACATCTTTTCGTACGGTGGGATTCCCTGCACAATAGGATATTTGGCTGAAAACCCTGGTTGTGGCAGGAAGAGATACCCTGCGACGAAACTCACGACAACCGCCCGCACAGGCGGAAATCGGTTAAAGAAATAAAAAACTAACGGAAGAAAGCCGAACAGGGCAAGGGGTGCTAAAGGAGTCATAGGCTTTGGGAGAGCTCTTTCAGGAACAGAGCTTTCCGTGAATTAAGTGGGTGGGTCAAATGAAACTAAACACCTCTTGCTGGACTGGTTGCTCTAACTGAATTCTATGTAAATTTATTCAGTTGAATGAAAGTCCACCTGCTGGCGGTAGATCCGCTGAGAGTTCGTCCGATCTAAGTCAAAATTGCATCCGCACCTTTAAAGGGGTGCGGATCTGGTCTCTCAACCGAAGCGCGAATAATGGTAATTCATTCGGTATCAGGTATAGAGGGCTAGAGGCGTTCAGCGGGGTTTGAGATGTCGGAGAGCCCTAACGTTTGCTAACTTTCTACTTATTTTTTCTTGGTCAGGTAATTTCTTGCATCAATCAAGATTGGAGGAATTAGCTTCTTCAGGATGGTTTTAACGGTGATTTCTGAAGAATTTTCTTCCTTGATCTCCTCTCCGGGGCGAGCTTGGAATATTGTAGAGTGCTCCTTTTTGGCAATCTCTTCAGCTGGTCGTCCATTGGTGTAGTAGTAGAGCGCCAAGGACTTCCGGGTCCACCCCTCTGGACAAGTCAATGGTTCAGGATGTCCGTGATAGGAGAAGTCTGTTGTAGAGAAGATGACCAATCGATTAAAGACTGGGAGTATCTTTTTCTCGCACTGGGTCATATTACTGTCCCACAATTCGAGATTACCGCCGTATTCTTCTTTCCAGTCTTTATTTAGGTATAGTAGAAGATTTAATCGGCGATCAAGGCGCATTTTTTGGTGCCGATTAAAATCTACATGCATTTTTAAATACCCGCCTCTTTCTATCTGATGAAGACCACCGCCTTCAAAGTGAGGGTCAGGAACAATTCCGTCAATACCTGTCAGGGTCTCTAAAAAATTAATGAAAATTGAAGAGTTCAATTGGTACAGGAGAAGACGAGTATTGTCTCCCATGTTCCTTTCAAGTTTGTTTGCTAGCTTCTTTTCCGCAGAATTATCAAACTTTTGCCAATCAATGTCATGGGCTTTAGGAAACTCTGTCAGAATGTTATCTAAGATAAATTCCGGCAAAAAATTGTCGATGACGATATGGGTAAACGGCTTGGCTTTCGAGTATTCTTCACGATACTTATCTGCCACATCTTTTAAGTAATCTGGATCGAGACGAAACATCAAAGTTGAATTCATATTATCCTCTGAAGTCGTTGACAAAGTAACTAGGAAAGAAGCTACCTGACTGACAAAGCCTTGAAGCATTCAGTTTACAGATTCGTCAAACCCTTCCTATAAAGGCAAGCGAACCACAAACAACAGGCACAATACAATCTGACCAAAGGTTCTGGGGAAGAGAGCTAAAGATGTGCTTTCTCTACTAAAAATTAAGGTAAGACCTGCTGCAAACAAGAACATTGCTGCAAGTCCAAACCAGACAACCTTTTGTCTCTTCATTTGACGAATCATCTGGCTGAGGTTCTCCACAGAGCGCGATAGTAAAAAGCTCCCAACCGAAACAGCTATAGCGATTAGGCTATATCTGAATAAGTCCACCCCCTTTCCTCCACTAATGACCACCAAGTAGATCAGGAAATAATGCACTGGAACCACTGCCAACGAAGCAATGCCCCTCAGCGATAAAGCCTCTTGGTAAACTCTTAACTTCGGGTTTCCACACAGTGCCAATACCCCGGCAATACCGAGCAAAATCACAGTGAAACTCAAGACGTAAAAACCTATACCCACCGTTCCCCAACGGAAGAAAGCACCTTCACGTTTTAATAGGAGTAGGCTGGCGATCGCTGGGAGTCCTCCAAGCATTAATAAACCAGAAACTACACGCAATCGGTGGTTTTCTATGAAACCCCTGTAATGCATAGCAGCAGCGCCAATAAGGTAGCCTGCGAATGGATAAGCTAGCCAGGGGGAAAGCGGATATGATACCCCAGGCGTGTCTTGAGTGCCAAGTACCCAGCTCACTATTCCCCACCCTTGCTGATCGTATCCAAGAGAATGAATAAAAGGCCCCACCAAGAAGCGCATGAGGGAAACCGCAACAAAACCGACCAGACAATAGGTTAGCGGTGACTTCGATCTTCTAATGAATTCCAGCACTAAACTCGAAAGACCGATAAACCCAAGAAAATCTAGTCCCAGCCATTTTCCCTCGCTCCAGTGCATTAATAAATCCGCAAGAACTAGTATGATTACCTTGTTAACGATTCCATACCAAGGGCTCGCCTTTTTCTTCTGACTCGACTGGATGCCGTAACCAACACCTGTTACGAAAAAGAAAAGAACTGGAGCAAAACTGCTAATAAACAATAAACTTCCCGCCAAGCTGCCATCAATCTGGTTGGGAGCCAGGGTCTCGTATCCCGCATGATTCACGATCATGAAGAGCGCAGCCAAGCCCCGCAAAACATCTAGCTCTCTCCAATGAATACTCCTCTTCTGAGTATTGTTTGTCATAGTATCTTAGACATCTTACAAAAAGTGCATACCTGGCGCTGTCTAACGACGGATAGTTTTCTCGCATTGTGGGTTTCAAGGCAGATTTAACATTCCCCCGGCAGCAGTCCCCATCCTCACGCGAGAGCTCCGGTCAGCGTTCTTCAGGGTGGGGATGAATGTCAGTGATATAATCACCTTGGAAATGCGGTAATGCGCGTAAGTTAGCCGGGATTGGAGTCGTCCTACCAGCTGTGGGAAACGTTTGCGCAGCCTGCACGCAGCGCGTAGACACCCCAGACGCAATGGATAACGAAGTACTTGCGCGAGAATTTCGATACATAGTTTCTACAGCTGTGGGACACACGGTAGCGCAGCCTGTGGAGGTATCGTTGTTCGGGGATATTAGGATGTGTGCATCTTGGTATCTAGGCACGACCGATGTTAGCGCAGCGTGGCGAAGCCTAGCAGGAACGCCATATCGCGAGGGATGGAAGCCCTGTCCCTCTATAGGGCGGGGAGGAGTGTCACCGGGAAAAGAGAAGACCAATCCTATATCTGATGCAATTACGTCAGTTTTGGCTTGCATAACCTGAGAAATCACCTTCTTTACTGCGATCTATGGCAGCGTATAATGCGGCCTCAAAACAGTCGGTTGCCTCCTCCCAGGTATAACTCGTAGCCCTAGCATAGGCTGCATCGGACAGAGCCCGCCACTCGCTCTCAGAAAGCTTATAGATCTGCTCTATAGCCCTTGCCATATCCTCAGGATCTTCCGGCTTCACCAGTACTCCCACTCCGTCCGCCAAGAGTTCTGGAGCTGCTCCAGCCGGCGTTCCGATGACTGGGGTGCGACAGGCCATAGCTTCCAGAATTGGTAAACCATACCCTTCGATACGCGTTCCAAATAGCCATGCGTCACACTGGCTGTAGATCTCTTTCAGCTTCTCCTCAGGGGCGCGACATATATATTCTGCGTCGTTTGGCAGTGGCAGATCTGGTGAAACGGGGCCACCGAAGCCGACGAGGCGCAGATTTGGGATGGATTTCCGGGCGATGTTGTAAGCCTGAATGCTTATGTCGCAGCCCTTGTTGTAGAACGTGGTGTAGGTCAGCCCCACGGTGGGAATCGGCTGCTTTCCGCGCGGCGGTGCGTAGAATTTCTCAGTTTCTACGCTGTTGGGAATCAGCGCTAAGGGCGTCTGATTGAATCGTTTTTGAAGTAAATCCCGAACCCAACCTGCAATTACGATTTTGGGAATCGGCAAACGGCAGGTGGCATCGACTCGCTCAATGGTCCCGCCCCAAACTTCATAATCCTGCATGAACTGCACTTTCACACCTTTGGACGGTGACAGACGCCACACCCACTCAGCCGTCTCCCACCAGGTTGCGACAACTACGTCGGCATCAGGTACATCAGCATCGGTGACCGGACGCCAAGTTTCGAGCTCCTTCTGGGGAACATCCACATTCGCGATGTGTCTGGGTGGATTTTTCGGTACAGAAATCCACCCCCGCCCCTTTAGCAGAGACCGCGCCTGTTCGCGTAGAGGCGGCTTGGGGTAGGGTAAATAAACGACAAGCACTTCATGACCCCGCTTTTTCAGACGCTCAGCATAGAGAGCAATCACGCGATCGCCACCAGCAAGACTGGCAGTAGCCATGACAAACGTAATCTTCATGTGAACACATCTTTAGCTACAGTAAGCTGTCAATGGGGAGTCCAAGCCCCAAAGCCAATCGCGTCATCAGCACGATTGTAAGTAATGCCAAAAACAGGGCGGTAGCCTTAATATCCTGCATTACACTAGTCAGTCTTTCACGCCAAAGACCATAAGCTATTGCCCCATAAAAGGGAATGTCATTGAGTGCAATGACGATAATAGCTCCTAGCAGACCATGCCCTTGGCTACCACCCATGAGGTAGAACGCTAGCGGCAACCCGATGACCATGTACAAAAACTTGAGAAAGCAACCGTAGGCTGGATAGCGAGACTTGCCAATCGCAAAAAGCGCCTGATCGATTGTCTGAGTTAGAATGCGAGGCCAGAAGCCTATCGCCAAGAGCGGCAGCATCCAAGCTGCATCCTTGTATTTCTCGGGATACAATACCGGAATCAATTTATCCCCAAAGCAGGCTAGCACGGTCACGCCCAGAGTCGCTGCAATCAGAAAAGGCTTGCGATTCTTTAGAATCTTGGCTCGAAACTCTTCGCGAGGAAGGTCAGCAAACCTTGAAAAAGCTGGAAAAAGCACCTTACCGCTGAGCGCCGTCAGGATAGAGCGCGGTATGTCAGAGAGTGCGAAGGCTATGCCATAAACACCCAACTCTGCTGAAGAAATCAATTTGCCAAGAATGAGTCGATCCGATTGCTCAGCCAGAAATGTTACAGCTGTCGAAATAAAGATCCATTTACCAAAGGAAAAGATGCTTTTAGCCGCAGATCGATCCCAGATGAAGCGGTTACGCAGTCCTGGAATTAACCAATGGCTCCACACCAGTTGAAGCGCTGACGACGCAAGGTTCCCGATAACAATAGCCCAGACGTCATGACGGAACCAGGCTGAGGCAATCATCACTGTAGTGCCGACAACCTGCCCCCCAAACTCAAAAACTGCCAACTTACTGACCGCAAGTTGGCGGTTGAGCGTGAACAGGGCAGTGGACCTGACCCCATCGATCAGTGTGGTTAGACCAACCACTGGGATCAGCTGGAGGAGTACAGGCTTTCCGTAGATTGTGGCAACTGGCCAAGTGATTAACAGGCAACATAACCACAGACCAACGCCACGAACAACCTGCATCGTCCATGCGGTGTTGTAAAAATCTGGCTCTTCCCCGCGCTTGTTTTGGATGATGCTTGGACCAATGCCGATGTCCGAGAACAGGTGCAGACCCGTGATGAAGACGTAGACCAGGGCCATAAGGCCAAACACGTCTGGAGCGACCAAGCGAGTCAGGATCAGGTTACTGCCAAATCGCAAGATCTGACCTGCCCCGTAGCCAGCAATGGTCCAGATTGTCCCACGGATAGCAAGCTTTTTAACTGAAGACATGATTACACGGGCAAGTGGGGGAACCGGACATGTGGAGTCTCTCTCGACATTGACGTATCAGTTGCTCTTAGCCTTGTGGATGCTAGCATAGACAACATTCGGCGGGACATCGATTGCCTGGTTCTGGGACTTTTCGATGTTAGACCGAAACAGTGCTGCCAAAATGCTTGCTTCTATCGCAGCATCATGCTGTTGAGCAACACGAAAAGCCCCCACTCTGCCCATCTGTTCTAGCTTTTCCACTGGCAATTGCAATGCTGTGCGCATCGCGTTTGTCAAGGTTTCAACTGATCCAGGCGGTACCAGCCAACCGCAAATTTCAGGTTCCACCAGTTCTGGAATTCCGGCGACATAGGTGCTGATTACGGGACGCGAGAGTGCCAGCGCTTCCATGACTACTACTGGCAACCCTTCGGCGAAGCTGGGTAACACCATCGCCCGCGATGCCAGAATATGTTGGTGCACCTCAGAATTACTGGCCCAGCCGGTAATCTCGACATGGTCTTGAAGACCTAGTCGTGTAATCATGGTTTCAATCTCAGTCCGTAGGGGACCATCGCCTACCAGTACTAACATAAACGACAATCCCTCCGCTACTAGCTGACCAGCCGCTTCGAGCAACAGCAGATGGCCCTTCTGTTCGCACAGCCGACCAACGCAGACTAAGCGAGGCTGGTCAGGCACGGGGATAGGTGCCTGAGTCAAAAACATATCGTCCACGCCACAATGAATTACCTGGATTTTTGACCACTGCTCGTGATCGCACCACCGATAAAGCTGGCTCTTGCCGAAGGAGCTGATCGCCACGACAAAGGCAGCTCGCTTGATTTTTTCTGTTAAGGCGATCGCTTCTGCTTTATCAAACTCTTCAGGCCCGTGAACGGTAAAGCTGTAAGGTGGTCCGCCAAGAGCACGACACAACATCGCGACTGTTGTTGAATTTGTCCCGAAGTGAGCGTGAACATGTGCTATCCCCAACTCGGAAAACCAACCTAGAAGAACACAGGCTTCAGCCAAGTAGGCCAGATGGCGCAATACACCTCGATCTGACTTCCTGCCGACCTGGAGCATTAACCATAAAGCGCTCAAGAAACGAATAGGTCTGGTGATAGCAACGCGGAGTAGGGCAAAGAGTAAGCCTACTTTCCCAATTCCCAAGACAAACCGAGTCTTCTCCAGCTCTCGTTTGTCCTCTTCGTCAACGAGCTCAGAGCCGCAGGAGCGGATTGAAAAACGTGCGACTTGAATACCGCAAGCCTCTATCCCTGCAATCTCTCGCCGGATGAAGCTGTGGCTAACCTTGGGATACTGATTAACTAAATAAGCAATTGTCATCGTCAACTCAGGGAAAACGGTATTTCTTGTTCAATCTTTTCGAGCGGCTGTAGAAATTGGTAAAAAAGCTGTGTTTCTCCTCTAGGTATTCCCCAGAATTTTCAGAATTCACGTCGGCTATTTCCACCTTCATTACCAAGATCACATCTGACCCCCAAACAGGAGTTAGCTTGCTTGGCTTACCTGAGCTTTCAGACTTTTGATAAAACTCAGTTTATTTTATTCCGATTTAATAGATGGAAGTTTGGCCAAGCCTGCATCCTGAAGGCAAGTTTTGTAAAATTTCTGTAAATTTAATGGCTAAGAAACCCGGAAGCCCCACTCTCTAGCTCAATAGAGCAATTTTCGCCATTTGAACTTTTACATCCGGTATTTTTTCAAGAGATTTCAATATCGGGTTATAAACCCTATCTAGTTGGGGTTAACGTAGAGGGGGGTCACTAAAAAAGCGAATCTGGCCTCATGAGATATGACAAAGGAGAAATTTATTAATTTTTTTAAATTGTGGCAGCCCGTCAACAGTCTCCGGCATGAGTCCCCATCCGAGAGTGTTGCAGCGTCGGGAAGAACACCGAGCAGTTTTTCTTCTGACTTACTACAAGTATACTTAGGTCGTGAAACGTAAGATGGAACAAGTCCCCTCCGCCAAACTGAAACTAACGCCGACCACCGAACAGAAGAATTGGCTTCGGGCTGTTTCTTTGGCGTACCGGGATGCGCTGAATGGAGCAGCACGAGTGGCGAAGTTCATTATGAGCCGCTTGGAAGCTACCCTTGCCCGCTACGCGAAGAGCGCAGGCTCCGCAAGTGTTAACGCTAACGACAAGGCGAAAGTCGCCAAGGGCACCAAGATCCAAAAGCTCGTTCGTTACTCAATGTATCCCATCTACGGTCTACCAGCACAGATAGCTTTTGACACGACCACGGCGTTTTTCGCGTGGGAGTCTCAGGCTAATTCTGCCTTTGTTGACACTCTCCGCCCTAGCCGTGCGGAGATTCTTGGTTCATCGACACACCAATAAACATTGCCTATCCGTATGGCACTACTTAAACCAAATACCCGTAGAAAACTACCAAGTACCGAGCTTAACTTAGACAATTCCAGAGGGCTTATCTCCCCAAGCGTTAGAGGATTACTCCTAGAGTTCCCGCATGCCCTGCGGTACGGTTTAAATATTGAGCGTTTACTTTTTCGGGTTTTTCGGTACCCTATCGAGTCCATACGTTTTTTAAGAGGTTGTTCGCTCCTCTACTGTCGCCATCACTTTACGTCGTTAATTGAGAGGCAGTACCGACGAATCCTGCCTGTAGCTTCCCAGTGTATACCCAGTATACCTGGAAAGAATAAAGCCGCTCCTTTAGGACGGGGCTTGTATCCCATTTTTTCGGTCAATTCCGGTAGTCTCGCCATAAAAGTCGATGCTGACTATACCTTTCAGAGTTATCCCGGCCTTCGGTCTGTGACGGGTGCTTTTAGACCCAAGCAAGGGTTGTTGTTCCACTATGAAAACTATGGGTTTGAGCAGCACGCAGATCTTGTGGGAGATCGGAAAATCCCCCTCAGAGTGGTTCTCACCTGGCAGGATTCTTCGAGAACAGGGTGTATTTTAGCGATCGCTGATGTATCGTCGGTTGATTCCAAAACTGATAGCAAGAGAGAGTTATTTAGGGCTGAGGTGGGTCATAGGTCGGAGGCGGAGCGACTCCGGCGATCCACTATTCCGGTACTTAAAGAAGTAGGACAGGATAGTTGAACAAAGCTTATGGAATCTAATGAGGTAGCGAGACGATGAAGTGAGAAGTCCCCGCCGTACTCGGAAAGGGTTAGACGGGGAGTAGGTCATGAAAGTGACCTTCCATTGGTCAAGTTGCGAGAAACTTCTACGGCGTAGGATTTGTCCGGGGGTGCAGGTCAATCAACTATACAGAGGTCAAAATGGAAACAGAACAGGTCTCTCCAGTTTTATCAATTAGCAAGCGAGGCAGACAGTTGCAGGAATTGCCATCGATTGACAAAGATGAGGTCAGCGCTCCGCCTCAAAAAAAAATGAATCTGCGTCCGCTCTTGAGGACTGTCAAGCGGAAGGCCCTGCTAATTATTGGCATCACAGGTGTAGTGGCTGTTGGAGCCTATCTTTGGAGCAAGAGTTCCATCCCGCGTACCTATGTAGGTGATTTCCGGCTTTTAGTCGAGCCTGTAACAAATGAGGCGAGAACTGTTGACCCCTCTGCAATCACTCGTGGTCCGGGACAACAATTGCCGAGTCAAGAAACTTCTAACCTGGACTACGCAACTCAGCTCGAGATTTTACGGAGTCCTAGGGTACTGTCTGAAATATATGAGCAAGTTCGATCCAAGTATCCCAAGTTGAGCTACTTTATATTCCAAAAATCACTGGTAGTTCAACGCTACACAGGCGAAAAGCCGGCTGAAGCTGAGCGAACCAAGCTCCTCCAAGTTAAATACGAGGCGGTAGACCCAAAACAAGTCCTGTTTGTTTTAGAGGTAGCGGCGGAGAAATATTTAAAATACAGCCTTGAGGAACGGAAGACTCGCATTGGTGAAGGTGTTAAGTTTATTGACGATCAACTCCCCGAGTTGCAGCAGCGAGTAGATAACCTTAGGTCAAGGCTACAGATGCTGCAACAGCAGAACAAGGTGAGCGATCCGAAAACACAGGGTGATGAATTATTTGCGCAAGTTCGTAAAACTACCAGTGAACAAGCAGAAGTCCAAGGGCAGCTACAGGAGCAGAAGACGCTCTATGCAAGTCTACAGAGACAATTAGATCTAACACCCGATGAAGCTGTTGCGGCTTCAGCTTTAAGTGAAGACCCTAACTATAGAACGTTGCAGGCCAAGATTCAGGAAATAGACAATCAGATTGCTGTAGAATCTGCCCGATTTCAACCTGAGAGCCCCGTTATCCAATCCCTACAGGCTAAACGGCAAAGCTTACTAGATTTACAGAACTCCGAAACACAGCGGATTTTAGGGCAGAACCTAACAGGTACAACAAACAATCCCCAAGTAAAGACATTCCAAAATTCGGTTCGTCTAGGACTGATCCAGGAACTGGTTAAAACCTCTAACCAAATTCAGTTGCTAGATGTTCGCAGTCAGGAACTAGCAAAGACTAGAGCTTCTTATGAGCGACAAGCACAGCAATTCCCGGCTATTGCACGCCAGTTTACTGAGTTACAGGGGCAGTTGGAGATGGCGACGCGGACGCGCGACCAACTCTTGAGTCAGCGAGAAACACTGCGAGTTGAGGCGGCTCAAAAGCAAGTACCTTGGGAACTCGTTTCCAAGCCTCAGATTCCGAAGGGGCCTGGCGGTGAGCTAATAACCGCTCCCAGTAAAGCTAAAGGTATTCAAATGATGGGAGTCGCGTTGGGACTGCTGTTGGGTGTAGGGGTGGCTGTACTCATCGAGAAATCCCGCAATATCTTCTACACCTCCAAGGAGATTGGAGAAGACATCCCATTGCCTCTCTTAGGGGTGATTCCACCCTATAAAGGTGTTGAACAATCACCGAATTCGATCGCATTCCTCAAGTCCATTGAAGAAACTAACGGCAGGAATAAGAATGCTTCTCTATTTCTGGATGCCTTCGACTCTCTCTACGCCAACATCCGTTTCCTCTTTTCCGATCCACCGGTTCGCTCCTTGGCAGTTTGCTCAGCGGCACCTGGGGATGGCAAGTCTACAGTTGCTTTACACCTGGCTCAAACGGCAGCAACTATGGGTCAGCGAGTTCTATTGGTAGACGCCAATTTGCGTCAACCTGAACTCCATACCAGCTTGGACTTACCCAACCAGAAGGGACTAAGCGACCTGCTTTTTAAAAAGCAGGCTCCTAACGAGCTTATCAAGCAATCGCCTTTGGCAGATAATCTTTTTGTGTTGCCAGCTGGTCAACCCCTACCAAACTCTACCAAACTGCTGGCCTCTGCTCAGATGCAGTATCTCATGGAGGAATTTCAGGCCACATTTGACTTAGTTATTTATGACACACCCTATCTCCTTGACTTTATGGATGCCAATTTCCTGGCTGCCCATACAGATGGGATCTTGATGGTTGTGGGAGTTAGTAAGACTGGTCGTTCTGTAGTAACGCAAGTCCTAAATCAATTAAATACTTTTCGCTTACCAACGCTTGGTGTAGTTGCCAATCATTCCAGAAAAGACACAAGGAGTCGATACGGTACCGTAACCGCCACTGACTTGGGAAGAGTTGAGAATGAACTACCAGTTCATCAACCCTCAGGCAAATGGATAGACTTTCAGCAGGACAGAGTCCCTGACAGGAAGTCATCGTGAATTCCCCCGACTGAACTCGCGTTCAGTCGGGGCTACTCGCTTCATTGGGAAATGCCACGACAGAAGATTTTCTCATCTAGAGGTCTTACTTCTCCACCGCTAGCATTTGCCCCTGTTGCCTCTGCAATTTGTCTCAATCCTTCAGTCAAGATAAGCCCAAAATTCCACGTAGGCGTACTGCCGTGGGAGTGTCAATCTGCCATAAATTGTTCACTTTTTCTGTGGGTGACTACTTAAGTCTCTCAATCAATTTTTTTTAGACAACCATCATAAAGAGCCGAATAAGCCGTAATAAATAGCTCTAGATAAATCTTGTGTTTCTGCTTAAATTATAGCCAATAAAATGATTTTTTTTTTGGAAGAAAATTATTATTGACCAATCTATTTATTTTACGATTCACAGGATTTTCCTTGCTGTTTATTTGATTTACTGGAGTTGCATCTCAGAGGATAAAGATACAGTAGCTGCATTTTTTAGGGGCTTTATAACCCTTCTGATTGATGAAGCGATCGCAGACCTTTGATTTTTTTTCGTTTGCTTTAATGGCTAATCATTCATTGAAGAAGCAACTCAAGTAAATCTCTATTACAAAAGCTCGGCAGGTGAAAGCGGGGCATTTGTTCGACGTTTACTGGGCTTTTCGTAATTGTTAATATTCGGGGGTTCTGGTATCAGCAGGTACCGAGGTCCCCAGCCACCATTAATGTCCTCTGGTCGTTGTGTTGGGGGAGTGGTTTGACCAGTCGGTAAAGCAATGGGCAGAACTTGGCTTGCCTGGATATACCGTTCACGATCCAATGTATTACGGACAACGCTACTTACAAGCTTTATGCCCTGCTTCTTTAACTGCTCTTCTAATCCCGACAATGAATCGGTTGGTGCGACGGTGGCAAGGAAAGTAACCTCTGTTTCCGGAACGAATTTTAGCCCAAGTTTAGATTGCTCTAGCTGCCAGGTCTCTTTAAACTGACCATTGGGTGCAACTTTCCAGAGGTTTAGGGGAGCCTGCCATTTCCCTTGATTTACCTTGACATCTTGATAGGCCAGAATTGAATACGTAAGATTCGGGGTGACGTTTGAAGATGCCGGTTTATCAGGGCGCAGATAACGAATAGCCGCTACCGTAATGCGACTCTGGTCTGGAAGATTGGTGCTCCCT
>Ga0310810_10003878_pt1 | contig 16419 bp, 18 predicted proteins | sample NCmetagenome_FD_207641 | JGI IMG/M metagenome (GOLD analysis project Ga0310810, IMG submission 207641) | Soil microbial communities from experimental microcosm in Duke University, North Carolina, United States - NC | ecosystem: Engineered > Artificial ecosystem > Soil microcosm > Unclassified ... | reverse complement strand
TGCGGCGCGTCAACGCGATCATGGGAAATGCGCGGTGCATTGCCGCCTCCTTGAAGATTCTCCTCCCCGAAGGGAGCTTGAGAATCGCGGATCTGGGCGCCGGCGACGGCACGCTGTCCGTCGCGGTCGCCCGGCGCCTGCGCCGCCCGCGCGTCCGGCTCACGCTGGTCGATCGCGCGCCGGTCGTGCACGGCGCGACGCTCGAGCGCCTGGACGAGCTCGGCTGGCATGCCGACATCGCCGCGTACGACGTCTTCGCGTTCCTCGAGCAGGCGAGCGAGCCCTTCGACGCGATTTTCGTCAACCTCTTCCTGCACCACTTCGACGATGCGCGCCTTGCGCGCCTGCTCGCCGCGGTCGCCGCGCGCACGCGTGTCTTCGTCGCCTGCGAGCCGCGCCGCTCGGCGCTCGCGCTCGCCGGCAGCCGCCTGCTCTGGGCGCTCGGCTGCAACGACGTCACGCGCCACGACGCCGCCGCCAGCGTGCGCGCCGGGTTCGCCGGCAGCGAGATTTCCCGTTTGTGGCCGGAGCCGAGCCGATGGCGCATCGAAGAACGGCCCGCGTGGCCCTTCAGCCACCTCTTCCTCGCATGCGCTGCGACGCGCTCGTGATCGGCGGCGGGCCCGCGGGCGCCGCGAGCGCCATTGCGCTCGCACGCGCCGGGCAGCGCGTGGTCGTGCTCGAGAAGTCCGCCTTCCCCCGGCGCAAGGTGTGCGGCGAGTTCGTCGCCGCCTCCGGCATCCGCGCGCTCGAGGCGCTCGGCGTCGGCGAGCGCTTCGACGCGCTCGCCGGCCCGCCGGTGCGGCGCATCGCCCTCTGGACCGCGCGCGGGCGGATCGAGGCGCCGCTGCCGCGCCGCCACGGCGCGCCGCGCGCGCTCGAGCGCGAGGTGCTCGATGCGCTGCTCCTCGACGAAGCGCGGGCGAGCGGCGCCGAGGTGCTGCAGCCGATGCGCGCCCTGTCGCTTTCACGTACCGGGAACGAATTCATTTGTCTTGCCGGCGAAAACCGGCACTCGATCAGCACGGAGATCCAAAGTCGTACAGTCATCGCGGCGCACGGCTCGTGGCAGCCGCCGGGCGAGCTGCTCGGCTTCCAGGCGCACTTTCGCGACGCCGATCTGCCCGCGGGCGCGATCGTGCTCGTTCCCTTTCCCGGCGGCTACGCCGGAATCGTCGAGCGCGCGCACGGACGCGCGACGCTGGCGTGCTGCGTGCGCCGCGACGCGCTCGAGCGCCTGCGCGGGCGGGGCGCCGCAGCGGGGGATTCTCTCCACGAATTCCTCGTCGACAACAATCCGAATGTTCGTCATGCGCTCCGCTCGGCCGCTCTCGACGGCCCATGGCTCGCCGCCGGGCCGCTGCGTCCGGGGCGGCGGCCGGCCTATCGCGACGGCGTGTTCGCGGTCGGCAACGCGCTGGCCGAAGCGCATCCGGTGGTGGGCGAAGGCATCGCCATGGCGCTCGGCTCGGCGGCGCTGCTCTGCGAGCGCCTCGCGCCCGCGCTCGCCGCGCCCGATTTCGCGAAACGGGAACGGCGGCTGGCGCAAAGCTATGCGCGCGCCTCGCGACGGCGCTTCGCGCTTTGCCTCTGGACGTCGGCGCGCCTCGCCGCGCTGGCGATGCTGCCGTCGGCTTCCGACTGGGCGGCGCGGCTGGTCGAACCTGCGCCCGGCCTGCTCGCCATCGCCGCCCGATTGAGCGGAAAATGACGCCGCCATGGCCGTCCTGCGCATAGCGAAGATGGGCAACCCGGTGCTGCTCGAGAAGTCGGCGCCGGTGGAGGATCCGACCGCGCCCGAGATCGCGCGCCTCGCGCAGGACATGCAGGACACGATCGAGGACATCGGCGCGAGCGGGCTCGCCGCGCCGCAGGTCTTCGTGCCGAAACGCGTGGTGGTCTACCGCATGATCGCCGCGCGCATCCCGGCCGGCTCGGGACTCTCGCCGCGCCCGTGGACGGTGATGGTGAACCCCGTGATCACGCCGAAGAGCGAGGCGAAGGTGCCGGTGTGGGAGCGCTGCCTCTCGGTGCCCGGCCTGCATGGCAAGGTGCCGCGGTATTCACACATCGGTATTACGTATGCGGATCTGCAGGGCAAGACCCATAGCCATGAAGCGACCAGCTCATGGGCCGCGCTGCTGCAGCACGAGTGCGACCACCTCGACGGCTTCCTCTACCCGATGCGCATGACCGACCTCTCGCTCCTCGCCTACAACGAGGAGCCCGGGCCGCTCGCGCGCGAGCTCGCCGAGGGGCGCGAGCGCATCGATCCGCTGTTCGTCGATCTCGTCGAGCGCTGGCCGGCGCGCCGGCGCTGGTTCCCGAAATAGCTCAGGAAAGAAGCTCGCGCAGCTTCGCCGCGCGCGCCTCGTCGATGCCGCCGGCGGATAGCGCGAGCGGGATGGTGCGCAGGGCAAGCGTGCAGTAGAGCTCGCGCAGCTTCGGGTCGAGGCGCTCGAGCGCCGCGAGGTGGCGCTCCACCGTCGCCACGTCGCCGCGGGCGACCGCGCCCGCCATGGCGCGCGCCGGCCCGGAATGGGCGACCGCGTCGCTCGCGCCGCGCAGCAGCGCGAGCAGCGCGCCGAGCGCGTCGTCCGGCGCGATGCCGATGCGGCGCCAGATCTCGACGCCCTCGGCGAGCAGCGCGCACACGAACGCCGCGGCATAGTGCGCGCCCGCGTGGTACGCCGCGCGCGCACCCGGCGGCACGACGAGCAGCCGGCCGCCGAGCGCCGCCACCATGCCGCGCAGCACGCCGGCGAGCGGCTCTTCCGCCTCGACCGCGATCGCGCATCCCGCGAGGCCGCGCGCCGCCACCTCGGGGTCGGCGAACATCTGCAGCGGGTGGAAGCCACCGGCCTGCGCTCCCGCGTCGGCCGCCGCCTGCAGCACCGAAAGCTCGGCCGCGCCGCTGCAGTGCACGGCGGCCTGGCCATTCCGCCAGCGAAGCGCGCGGCACACGGCGGCGATCGCATCGTCGGGAACGGTGAGGAAGACCAGGTTGGACGCATCGACCACGCGCTGCGCGTCGCCGCGCGCGCGGCTCGCCACGCCGGCGATCGGATAGCCGCAGCGCGACAGCGCGAGCGACAGCCCCCGGCCGACGCGGCCGGCGCCGACGAAGCCGACGCGGGGAGATTGCATGCGCTTTAACGTACCGCGGGAACCGGAATTGCTGCAACGAATTCATGGCAAGACTCGCGCTCGCGGGGATTTTCGTCTGCGCTGCCGCGTCGGCGCAGCCGCCCGCGGCGAAGCCGCTCTCGCCGCAGGCCATGCAGCCCGGTTACGGCGTCGTCGAGCAGGTGACGCCGGTGCGCGTGCGCGAGGATTCGGCCGCCGCCGGCGGATCGTCGCGCGCCGCCGCGCGGCCGGTCTATCGCGTGAAGGTGCGCATGGGGGACGGCAGCGTCCAGTACCGCGACCTCGACCGGCCGGAGTTCCGCGCCGGCGAGCGCGTGCTGCTCACCAACGCGGGCGACGTGCTGCCCGACTGAAGGAGGCTCCATGAGAACGATCGTTTTACTCGCGCTGTCGATCGGCAGCGCCATCGCCGCCGCGCAGGGCGCCGGCGACGCGACGCGGGGGTCGACACCTCCGGGCGCGAGCCAGGACGGCGCTCGCCCGGCCGAAGGCGCGATCCGCGGCGGCACGCTCGCCCCCGGCGAAACCGGCGGCACGCCCGAGAAGGCGCCCGACGGCGACGCGGCCGCCGGCGGCACGGCGGGCACGAGCCGGCTCGCGCGCTGCTACCAGCTCGAGGGATCGCTGCGCGAGCAGTGCCTCGCCGACGAGGCTAGGAAAACAGGCGCAGGAACTCGGCCGCCGAGCGGTGCGAGCCCGGGTCGTCGGGATTGAAGAACTGCACGCGCTGCAGCGACGCGATCTCGACGTAGACGTCGATCAGGTAGTACTGCAGCACGGCGATCAGCAGCCCGGCGCCGAGCACGGCATTGCGAGCGATCGTCCAGCGCCGCGCCGCGGGCCGCGGCGCTTCGGTCCCCGTCCTGATCTCATTCAGGTAGGCCTCGAGGTCGGCGCGCGTGCGGATCGTGCGCCCGGAGACCTGCTCGAGGTAGTCGACCAGTTGCTCGCGCGACCCGGCGTGGTATTCGGACATGGACGCCGAGGTTAACGATGCTTTACCGCCCCGTCTTGGCTATTTGTCCTGAATTCATCCTTTCGAGCACGGCGGGATTGACGACGTGGATCGGCTTGCCGGCCGCGTAGGCGAGGATCTGGTCGAAGATGTCCGAGAACTGCAGCTCGAACTCCTCGCGCGTGACGTAGCCGAGGTGCGGGGTGCAGATCGCGTTGTCCATGGCGAGCAGCGGGTGCCGGCCGCCGAGCACCGGCTCTTCCTCGTAGACGTCGATCGCCGCCTTGCCCGGCCGCCCCTTCTTGAGCGCCTCGACGAGCGCATCCTTCTCGATCAGCCCGGCGCGACTGGTATTGACGATGAGCGCGCTCGGCTTCATGCGCGCGAGGTCCGCCGCGGTGACGATGCCGCGCGTCGCGTCGACGAGCCGCATGTGCAGGCTGACGACGTCGCACTCCGCGAAGAATTCCTCCTTGCTCTTCGCGCCGACGTAGCCGTCGGCGATCGCCTTGGCGTGCGCGGCCTCCCGCCCCCACACCATGACGCGCATGCCGAACGCCCGGCCATAGCCCGCCACCACCTGGCCGATCCGCCCGTAGCCGTAGATGCCGAGCGTCTTGCCGCGCACGGTGTTGCCGACGCCGACCTGCCAGCGCCCGGCCTTGAGCGCGGCGATGTTCTGCGGCAGCTCGCGCATGCCCATGAGGATCAGCGCCCAGGCGAGCTCGGCCGTGGGATACGACGGCGTGCCGGGATGCATGTTGGACGACACGACGATGCCGAGCCGCGTGCAGGCCTCGACGTCGATGTGCGGCCAGACGCTCCTCTGGCTGATGAGCCTGAGCTTCGCCAGCCGCTCGAGCAGCGGCGCGCGGATCTTCGTGCGCTCGCGGATCAGCACCAGCGCCTCGGTATCGCGCAGCCGCTCGGCCAGCCGGTCGGTGTCCTGCACGTGGTCGTTCCACACCTTGACCTCGTGCCCGGCGAGCTTGCGGAAGCACTCCAGCGTGCGGAGCGTGTCGTGGTAGTCGTCGAGGATGTCGATGCGCATGGACCCGGATCGTAATTTGCTTTTTTTCAGCCTGGCAGTCTTATTCCACAAAGGAGAGCACGTGAACAAGGATCAGGTGAAAGGCGGAATGAAGGATATTGCCGGCAAGGCGCAGGAAAAGGTCGGCCAGGCGACCGACAACCGCTCGCAGCAGGCAAAGGGCCTGGCGAAGCAGGTCGAAGGCAAGCTGCAGAAAGGCCTCGGCGACATCAAGGACAAGGCCGAGGAAGCCGGCGACAAGGCCGACGAGTAGCCGCGCTAGCGCGCCTCGCTCTCCACTCCGGCGGCGAGGCGCGAGAGCCGCTTCAGGTCCGCGGGCTTGGTGATGTGGTCGTCGAAGCCCGCCTCGCGCGTGCGCGCGATGTCGGCCTGCTGGCCCATCCCGGTCAGCGCGACCAGGCGCGCGCTGCGCCCCCACGAGGTGACGCGCAGCCGCTTCGCCACCTCGACGCCGTCCATGCGCGGCATGTTCAGGTCGATGAACGCCACGTCCGGGTGCAGCACCTCGGCGATGCGCAGCGCCGCCTCGCCGTCGAGCGCGCTCTCCACGCGGTGCCCGTCCATGCGCAGGTATTGCGCGAGCGTCTGCGCCGCGTCGACGTTGTCGTCGACCACCAGCACGCGGCGGCGGGCGGCCGCCTCCTTGGCGGGCGCCGGGGTCCTTTTCTCGGGCGCCGGCGGCGCGGCGAGCGGCAGGCGCACGATGAACTGGGAGCCGCGGCCGCGCCCGGGGCTCCTCGCCTCGATCGAGCCGCGGTGGCGCTCGACGATCGAGCGCGCCAGGGTCAGGCCGAGCCCGAGCCCGCCGGCCGCGGTGACGTTCGCGGTGTCGAGCTGCACGAACATGTCGAACACCTCCTTCAGGTGCTCGGCGGCGATGCCGATGCCGTTGTCGGCGACGCTCACCACCACGTGGCCCGCCTCCTCGCGCGCCGAGAGCTCGATGTGGCCGCGCGGCGGCGTGAACTTGGCGGCGTTGTTGAGCAGGTTCGAGACCACCTGCGAGAGGCGCACCGGGTCGCCTTCGACGTAGAGCGGGCGCGGCGGATAGCGCGCCACCAGCGCGTGGCCCTTGGCGTCGATGTTGGGCTTCGCGGTGTCGATCGCCGTGCGCAGCACCGCCTCGATCGGCACGCGCTCGGAGCGCAGCTCGAGCTTGCCGCGGTCCATGCGGCTCACGTCGAGCAGGTCGTCGATGAGGCGCGTCAGCTGCGCGATCTGCCGCTCCATCATGTCGTGCGTCTCGCGCGTCGCCGGGTCGTCGCGCTGCAGGCGCAGCAGCTCCAGGCCGGTGCGCAGCGGCGCGAGCGGGTTGCGCAGCTCGTGCGACATCACGGCGAGGAACTGGCTCTTGTTGGTGTCGGCGCGCTGCAGCTGGCGCGCGCGCTCCTTCAGCTCGGCCTCCGAGGCGCGGTAGCGGTCGCGCACGCGGCGCATCGCCTCGCCGAGCACGATGATCAGCGCGCACGAGAGCGCGAACAGGCCGAGCTCGAGCAGCCCGGTCGCCCCCTCGATCGCCAGCACGCCGCGCGGCTCGATGTAGCGCACCTTGACGATCGCATAGCCGAGGATGAGCGACAGCACCGCCGGCCCGACGCCGCCGAACCAGACGGCGATCGCCACCGCGCCGTAGAGCGTGATGTAGGGCACGCTGTCGCGCAGCCACGGATCGAGGAACCAGCGCAGGAACACCGCGGCGAGCGTCACCGCGACCGCGCCGCCGTAGGCGCCGAGCATCGCCGCCGGCGCGATGCGCGGGTCTTCGACCGCCAGGTCGCCGAGCAGGAAGGCGAGCATCAGGCAGGCCGAGATGACGAAGCTGGCGCGCGCCGCGTGCCAGCCCATGGTGAACGGCGCGCCGGCGAGGTTCGCCAGCACGAGGTCGGAGGCGAGCGCGACCAGCACCAGGCCGAGCCAGAGATAGAGCACGTCGCCGAAGGCGCGCTTGCGCCAGATGGTCAGGAAGGCCGCGAAGCAGAGCGCCGCCGCCAGCCATTCGGCGTCCGACACCAGGCCGGCGAAGCGGTGGCCGAGCCACGCCTGGAGCGGCAGCCGGGCGGCCAGCGCCGCGAGCACCGCCGCCGCGGCGGCCGTGACGGCGAGCGCGGCGAGCGTGCGCCTCGGCCGGCGGTCGAGCGCGACCGCATGCCGCCCTTCCTGGATCACCGCGAGCAGGAACAGCAGCACCGTGCCGAGCCGCCAGGCGGTGTAGAGCGTCGCCTCGGTGAGCGGGCCGCCGAGCGGCGCCGGGCTCGCGAGCGCGCCCGGGAAGCTCGCCATGTGCAGCGCGGCCATCAGCGCGCTGTAGAAATAGGCGCAGGCGAGCACGAGCAGCGCGCTGCGCCCCGAATGCCGGTAGAGGACGCCGAGCAGCAGCGCCGTGCAAAGGTCGGCCGCCAGGATGGCGATGCTGTAGACGACGACGATGTGCGCGTCCATCGGCCCCGGGTCCGCCGCCCAGTGCGCGGCGCCGAGCGTGATCGCCAGATACGCGAGCGACAGGATGCCGAACGTGCGCAGCTGCGCGGGGCTCGGCAGGCGGGGCGAAGCCGTCGCGGGGTCAGTGTGCATCACTGCAAGATCATAGCCAGCCCGGGTTGCAGGACGAATCGCGTTTTCCGCTTTGCGAAAGTCCGACCGTCGCCGCAGCCCAACACTTTATGATCGGGCCTGGAGGTATTCCCATGGCCGAGCCGATCACCGGAAGCTGTCTCTGCGGGGCCATCCGCTTCACCGTGGACGCGCCCGTGAAGGAGCTGCGCTCCTGCCATTGCCGCAACTGCCAGAAGGCCTCGGGCGCCGGCGGGAGCGTCAACGCCGTCGTGCCGAGCGCCTCGTTCCGCCTTGCGAAGGGCACCCCGAAGCGCTACAGCTCGCGCGCCGACAGCGGCCGGATCCTGAACCGCTATTTCTGCGCCGACTGCGGCTCGCCGATCTACAGCCAGCGCGAGGCGACGCCGGAGACGGTGGTGGTGCGAGCGGGGTTGTTCGACAACGCGGGCGAGATGAAGATCGCCGCCAACATCTGGACCGCGAGCGCGCGCTCGTGGTCGCACATCGATCCGTCGAGCGCGCAGCATCCCGGCCAGCCGGACGCGCCGAAGAAATAACTTCCCAGGGAGGACACCTTGAGCATCCGAAGATGGCTTTGGCTGGCGCTGTTCCTGCACTCGCCGGCGTTCGCGCAGGCATTTCCCGAGCGGCCGGTGCACATCATCGTGCCGTTCGGCCCCGGCGGGCTCGGCGACATCACCATGCGCACGCTCGGCGAGCGGCTGGCGCCGCTGCTCGGCAAGCCGGTGCTGATCGAGAACCAGCCCGGCGCGGGCGGCGTGACCGCGGCGCTCAACGTGAAAAAGGCGCGCCCCGACGGGCACACGCTGCTCTGCATCGTCAACGGCACGGCGATCGCGGTATCGCTCTTCAAGCAGCTTCCCTACGATCCGCAGAAGGACTTCACGCCGGTCTCGCTGGTCACGTACTTCGACCTGGTGATCCTCTCCAGCGCGACCTCGAAGCATGCGACGCTCAAGGACCTCGTCGCCGCGGCGAAGGCGAGCCCGGGCAAGCTCAATTTCGCGACCATCAACCCGGGCAGCACGCAGAACCTCTCGGCGCAGCTCTTCAAGTCGGTCGCCGGCATCGATGTGCAGGTCGTGCCCTTTCGCACCTCGGCCGACGCGGCCGCGGCGGTGATCGCCGGCAACGCCGACGCGGTGTTCGAGTCGTACGCGGCGATGAAGGGCCTGATCGCCGGCGGCAAGCTGCGGCCGCTCGCCGTCACCGCGCCGAAGAGCTTCGGCTACCTGCCGAACGTGCCGACCGCCGCCGAGGCCGGCGTGCCGGGCTACGTGGTGACCGGCTGGAACGCGCTCGCGGCGCCGGCCGGCACGCCGCCCGAGGTCGTGGCGATCCTGAACCGGCATATCAACACCGTCATCTCGCAGCCCGAGTTCAAGGCGAAACTGCTGCAGCTCGGCACCCTCGCCTATGCCGGCAAGCCCGAGGAGCTCGCCGGGCAGCTCGACAAGGACATCGCCAAGTGGCGCGCAGTGATCGAAAGGGCGGGCATCCAGAAGCAATGAGGATGGTCGACGCCCACGCGCACGTGTTCCTGCGCGACATGCCGCACGTCGCCAACCCGCGCCATCGCATCGCCTACGACTTCAGCTTCGAGCAGTACCTCGCGGAGCTCGACCGCCACGGCGTCGAGCGCGGCGTCATCGCCGCGGCGAGCCCCTACGGCGACTACAACGACTACACCCTCGCGGCGCTGCGCGCGCACCCGGAGCGCCTGCGCGGCACCGTGATCCTCGAGCCGTCGGCCGAGCGCTACGCGATGGAGGCGATGGCGAAGGACGGCGTGGTCGGCGTGCGGCTGCCGTTCATCAGCCTCAAGGACCTTCCCGACCTGCAAAGCTTCGAATACCAGCGGCTGCTGCGCCGCATCCGCGACCTCGGCTGGCACGTGCACCTGCACCTCGACGGGCCGCGCCTGCCGCTCGTGCTGCCGGCGCTCGCCGCCTCGGGCGTGAAGCTGGTCGTCGACCACTTCGGCCGCCCCGATCCGAAGCTCGGCGTCGAGTGCCCGGGATTCCGCATGATGGTGGAGCTGATCGGCAACGGCCGCACCTGGGTCAAGGTCTCGGCGGCCTACCGGCTCGGCAAGGAAGCGGCGGCCGCGTACGGCCGCGAGCTGCTGAAGCGCGTCGGGCCCGAGCGGCTGCTCTGGGCGAGCGACTGCCCGTTCGTCGGGCACGAGAAGGAGGTGCGCTTCCGCGAGACGATCGACGACGTCCTCGCCTGGGTGCCTGCCGGAGCCGCGCGCGAGCGCGTCTTCGCCGAGAACGCGCTCGCGCTTTACTTCTGACCTACGGCGCCGGGCGAACCATCTTCCCATCGCTCGTGATCTGCACGCGGTCGCCGACCGAGAGACCGACGGCGGTGGTGTCGAGATACTGCACCATGCCGTTGTCCATGCGCACGCCGACGCGCTTCGTGCCGTTCGGCACGCTGCCGCCGGCGGCGGCGGAGCTCACCGGCACGATGCTGTCGATGCGGCCGTTGCCGACGACCAGCGGGCCGGGCGCGGGCGCGACGACGATGGCGCCGGGCGCGGCGGTCGCGGCGGCCTGCGGGGGCACGACCACCGTGCTCGCCGGCGGGTTGACGACGACCGGCGCGGGCGCCGGGGTGACGCGGTCTTCGGTCGCGCATCCCGCCAGCGCGCCGAGCGCGGCGAGTACGGCAAGGCCTGCAAATAGCTTCATGATGAACGCTCCTGTCGAAAGAATGCCCCTTCGTTGCAAGAGTCGTTCCGCACCGACACTCGGCTTTCCTTTACCCTAGCGCCCCGCCTATGCCTTCGATCACCGGCCGCCGCGCCTTTCTCCAGCTGCTCCTCGACGAGGGCGTCACGCACCTGTTCGGCAATCCGGGCACGACCGAGCTCGCGATCATGGAGGCCGTGCCCGAGTTCCCGCAGCTCGAGTTCGTGCTCGGCCTGCAGGAAGCGGTCGTCGTCGCGATGGCCGACGGCTTCTGCCGCGCCTCCGGGCGGCTCGCCGCGGCGAACGTGCACGTCATGCCCGGCCTCGGCAACGCGATGGGCGCGCTCTACAACGCGCGCTTCTCCGGCTCGCCGGTGATCCTCACCGCCGGGCAGCAGGAGCAGGGCCACGGGCTGCTCGAGCCGATGCTCTACGAGCCGCTCGTGCCGGTCGCGCAGCCGCTCGTGAAGTGGGCCGTCGAGGTGACGCGCGCCGCCGACCTGCCGCGCATCCTGCACCGCGCGGCGAAGGTCGCCCTCACGCCGCCGACCGGCCCGGTGTTCCTCAGCCTGCCGGGCGACGTGCTCGACGAGACGGTCGAGATGGATCTCGGCCGCCCGGTGCGCGTCGACGCCAGCACGCGGCCGACCGATGCGGTCCTGGAGACGATCTCGGCGATGCTCGCCAAGGCGCGCCGCCCGGCGATCCTCGCCGGGCACGAGCTCGCGCTGCGCGACGCGTTCGCCGAGGCGGGCGAGCTCGCCGAGCTGCTCGGCGCGGCGGTGTACGCCTCCTCCATTCCCTACAGCGCGCAGTTCCCCACCGAGCATCCGGCGTTCATGGGCGCGTTCGGCCGCGTGCAGAAGCAGGTGCGCGCCGCGCTCGAGGCGCACGACCTGCTGCTCGTGCTCGGCGCCGACCTGTTGCGCATGTCGGTGTACAGCCCGGTCGAGCCGCTGCCGCCCGAGCTGCCGGTGATCCACATCTCGGAGCGCGCGCACGAGCTGGGCAAGAACTACCGCACCGACGTCGCCGTGGAAGCGGACGTGCGCGAGACGCTGCGCGCCCTCTTGACTGTTGTTCGAAAGAACACAAACCCGGAAAAGGCGAAAAAGCGCCTCGCCGAGCTCAAGCCGAAGAACTGGTCCGCGCAGCGCGACAAGGCGCGCGTGGAGGCGCTGCTCGCCGCGGAGACGAAGCCCATCGATCCGCAGTACCTGGCGCTGCGCTTCACCGAGACGCTGCCGCGCGACGCCGTGGTCGTCGACGAAGGCCTGGTCAGCACCTATCCGCTCCCCAGGTTGCTGCCCTTGCGGGGAAGCCGCGACTATTACGGCCTCGCGAGCGGCGGTCTCGGGTTCGCCGTGCCGGGCGCGGTGGGCATCAGCCTGGCGCTGCCCGGGCGGCCGATCGCCGCGATCGTCGGCGACGGCTCGGCGATGTACGCCATCCAGGGGCTGTGGACCGCGGCGCACCACAAGCTGCCGATCACCTACGTCATCGCCAACAACCGCGGCTACCGGATCATCAAGGAGCGCCTGGTGTCGTTCCGCAAGACCGACAAGTTCACCGGCATGGACATCCGGGAGCCGGAGCTCGACTTCGTCGCCCTGGCGAGATCCTTCGGCCTGAGCGCGCGGCGCGTCACCGATCCGCAGGACATCGCGCCGGCGCTGCGCGAGGCGTTCGCGAGCGGCCAGCCGAACCTGATCGACATGCGCGTCGCCGACGGCTTCGGCGGATGAGGGTCGAGAATTCCTTCCATGTTCCCGCCGGCGTGGATGAGAGCTGGAAGATCATCACGGATGTGCCCTCGCTCGTGTCCTGCATGCCCGGCGCGGAGCTCACGGAAGTCGCGCCCGACGGCGCGTACCGCGGCATCGCGCGCGTGAAGATCGGCCCGGTGCAGCTGCAGTTCAACGGCGAAGCGCGGCTCCATGACCTCGACGCCAAGGCGCGCACGATGAAAGTGCGCGCGCGCGCCTCGGACGCCAAGGGGCGCGGCAACGTGGCGAGCGAGATGGCGTTCGCCCTCGCGCCCGAGGGCGAGCGCACGCGCGTCGACGTGGTCACCGACCTGACGCTCACCGGCGCGGTGGCGCAGTACGGCCGCGGCGCGGGACTGATCCGGGAAGTGGCGAACCAGTTCACGAAGGACTTCGCCGCCAACCTCGAGGCGAAAGTGCGCCAGACGGCGCCCGTGAGGCGCGAAATATCGCTTCTGCGGCTGCTTTTCAGGGCGCTCAAGTCCCTGCTCCGCGCATGAAGCCGCCGCCGTTCACCTACCACGACCCGCGCAGCCTGGCCGACGCGCTGCGCCTCGCGGGCACGCTCGAGAACGCCAAGCTGCTCGCCGGCGGCCAGTCGCTCGCGCCGATGCTCAACTTCCGCTACGTGCTGCCCGACCACCTGATCGACCTCAACCGGATCGACGAGCTCTCCGGCATCCGCATCGAGGGCCGGCGCATCACGGCGGGCGCGATGACGCGCCAGCGCGCGCTCGAGAAGCACGAGGCGCTCGCGGCGCTCTGCCCGATCGTGCGCGAGGCGCTCGCCGAGGTGGGGCACTTCCAGACGCGCAACCGCGGCACGCTGGGCGGCAGCCTCGCGCATCTCGATCCGGCCGCCGAGCTGCCGGGCGTCATGGCGCTATACGACGCACATGTGGAAGTAAGAAACTCTTCAAAGACAAGGTACATCCACATCGGCGAGTGGTCGCGCGGCTACATGACGCCGAACCTCGAGCCCGACGAGATCGTCACCTCGGTGGCGTGGGACGCGTGGGAAGGCAGCCACGGCCACGCGTTCGTCGAGCTCGCGCGCCGGCGCGGCGACTTCGCGATCGTCGGCGTGGGAGCGCTTCTTTCCCTCGACGAAAGAAAGCTCATCAGGAAAGCGGCAGTGGCGCTGGTCGGCGTCGCGTACGGCCCGGTGCGGCTGCGCGCTGCCGAGCAGGCGCTGGTCGGGAAGCCGCTGGACGACAAGGCGCTCGACATCGCGGCCGCCGAGGCGCGGAAGATCGAGGCGAAGAGCGACCTCTACGCGAGCGGCGACTACCGCCGGCGCGTGGCCGGCGTCCTCGTTTCCCGGGCATTGAAGACGGCTCATGGGCGCGCGCGTGGATAAGCGCTCGATCGCGCTTACCGTGAACGGCCAACGCGTGTCGCGCGAAGTCGAGACGCGCCTGCACCTCGCCGACTTCCTGCGGCGCGAGCTGCGGCTCACCGGCACGCACCTCGGCTGCGAGCACGGCGTGTGCGGCGCCTGCACCGTCCTGGTCGACGGCGAGGCGGTGCGCTCCTGCCTGATGCTCGCCGTGCAGGCCGACGGGCGAGAGGTGGTGACCACCGAAGGCCTCGCCGCCCCCGACGGCTCGCTGAGCACGCTGCAGCAGGCGTTCTGGGAGAAGCATGGCCTGCAGTGCGGCTTCTGCACGCCGGGCATGCTGACCACGCTCACCGCCTTCCTGCGCGAGCATCCGGATCCCACCGAGGCGCAGGTGCGCGATGCGATCTCGGGCAACCTGTGCCGCTGCACCGGCTACGCCAACATCGTCGCCGCGGCGCTCGACGCGGCGAAGCGCCTCCGGGAGAAGCGATGATCGACCGCCCGCGCAGCGTCGGCGCCGCGGTGAAGCGGCTCGAGGACCCGGCGATCCTGCGCGGCGGCGGCCGCTACGTCGACGACCTCTCGCTGCCCGGCATGCTGGAAGTCGCGTTCGTGAGGTCCAGCGAAGCTCATGCCTTGATCAGGGAGATTCATGTCGAAAGCGCAAGCGCATTGGCCGGCGTGCATTCCGTGCTGCTGCTGAAGGACCTCGGCGTCGACCGGCGCATGGTGCAGGCCAACCCGCATCCGCTGCTCAAGCAGGACATCACCCAGTATCCGCTCGCGCGCGACGAGGTGTGCTACGTCGGCGAGACGATCGCCCTGGTGATAGCGGAGGATCGCTACGTCGCCGAGGACGCCGCGGCGCTCGTGCAGGTCGACTACGAGCCGCTGCCGGCGGTGATCGACGTGCGCGATGCGGCGAAGCCGGACGCGCCCCGCGTGCACCGCGAATCGCCCGACAACCTGGTCGGGCGCATCCCGTGGAAGTTCGGCGATGCCGATGCCGCTTTCAAGGCGGCGAAGCACGTTTTCCGGGAAAGCTACGTGCAGCACCGCGGCGGCTGCCATTCCATGGAATGCCGCGGCGTGGTGGCGAGCCATGATGCGTTCTCCGACCAGCTCACGCTGTGGAGCTCCACGCAGTCGCCGTACCTGATTCGCCGCTTCCTTTCCCAGTACCTGGCAAGGGAAGAGACGAAGATCCGCGTCGTCGCCCCCGACGTCGGCGGCGGCTTCGGCCCGAAGGCGGCGCACTACCCGGAAGAGCTCGCCCTCGCGCTCGCCGCGCCGAAGGTCGGCCGGCCGCTCAAGTGGATCGAGGACCGGCGCGAGCACTTCGTCGCCACCACGCAGCAGCGCGACCAGCTCTGGGACGTGGAAGTCGCCTGCGAGGACGCCGGCAAGGTGCTGGCGATCCGCGGCCGCGCGCTGCACGACCACGGCGCCTACGTGCCCTACGGCCTCTTGCTCGCGCTCGGCTCGGTGGTCAACTTCCCCGGCACCTATGCCATCCCGGCGGTCGACATCGCGATCGACGTGGTCTTCACGAACGCCGTGCCGACCACGCCGATCCGCGGCGCGGGACGGCCCTACGCCAACTTCATCCTCGAGCGCACCATGGACTGCGTGGCGCGCAACCTCGGGCTCGACCGCGCCGAGGTGCGCCGGCGCAACCTCATCCGCAAGGAGCAGATGCCGTACTCGACCGGCGGCAAGCTGCCGAACGGCAAGCCGGTTATGTTTGACAGCGGCGACTATCCCGGCGTACTGGAGATGGTCCTGAACAATTCGGGCTACGGGCAAAAACCGAGCAAGCCCGGCCGCCTCGTGGGCGTCGGCCTCTCCTGCTACAACGAGGACACCGGCCTCGCGCCCTTCGAAGGCGCCAACGTGCGGGTCTTTCCTTCCGGCAAGGTCGTGGTGACGAGCGGCGCCGGCGCGCAGGGGCAGGGCGTGCGCACCATCCTTTCGCAGATCGTCGCCGAGCAGCTCGGCGTGAAGCCCGAGGAGGTGGCGGTGGAGCTCGGCGATACCGCGGTGTTCCCCATGGGCATGTCGACCGTCGGCAGCCGCACCACGGTGACCGCCGGCTCGTCGGCCCACCTCGCCGCGGTCGAAGTCCGCGACAAGGCGATCCGCCTCGCCGCCGAGGCGCTCGAGTGCGCGGCCGTCGACCTCGAGCTCGCCGAGGGCGCGGTGCGCATCAAGGGCGTGCCGGACAAGCGCGTGCCGCTCGGCGAGCTGGCGCGGCGCCTCGCCGGGCAGGTGAACGTGCCCTCGCCGGCCGGCTTCTCGCCCGGCCTGGAAGCGACCGCCTACCACGCGGTCGAGCGGCCGGTGTACGCGAACGGCGCCAACGTCGCCGTGGTGGAGATCGATCCCGAGACCGGGCGCGTGGAGGTGGTCGACTACTACGTCGCGCACGATTGCGGCACGCTCGTCAACCCGACGCTGGTCGACGGGCAGATCGTCGGCGGGGTCGCGCACGGCATCAGCAACGTGCTCTTCGAGCGCATGGTCTACGACCGCGAGACCGGCCAGCCGCAGACCACCAACTACGGCGAGTACCTGCTCATCTCGGCGCCCGAGATGCCGCGCATGCACCTCGCGCACATGGAGACGCCCTCGCCGTGGAACCCGCTCGGCGTGAAGGGCGCCGGCGAAGGCGGCACCATCCCCTGCCTCGCCGCCGTCGTCTCGGCGATCGAGGACGCGCTCGGGGTCAAGGTGAACGAGTATCCGCTGTCACCCGAACGGATTTTGGAACTGGCTAACGGCGCGCGGTGAGGCCGTCGAGCGCCTGGCGGATCGCCAGCTCGGCGCAGGCGATGCTGTCCTCGAGGTTGAAGCGGAAATAGAAGCGGAAGTAGTGCCAGGTGCTCGCG
>Ga0310810_10003877_pt1 | contig 16420 bp, 9 predicted proteins | sample NCmetagenome_FD_207641 | JGI IMG/M metagenome (GOLD analysis project Ga0310810, IMG submission 207641) | Soil microbial communities from experimental microcosm in Duke University, North Carolina, United States - NC | ecosystem: Engineered > Artificial ecosystem > Soil microcosm > Unclassified ... | reverse complement strand
GATGCAGTCCGCGCCTAACGACTGAAACTTCCGCACCATGGCGCGCGCCTTCTCCGGCGTGTTCCCCTCGTCCCACTGGCGCAGCGGCTGCGGCCACCGCAGGCAGAGCACGAGTCGCGGGGCGACAAGCGAGTTGTCGTTCGACATCTTCCGCTGGGCGACGAGACCCTCGATTCCCGCATCGCTGCCGGCGTCGCGCACCGTCGTGATGCCGTGACCGAGGTAGAGGCGGTAGGCGTAATCCAGGCCGCGAGGGCCGAGCTGATTGCGAGGCAGGTGCGCGTGCATCTCGACGAGACCGGGCATCGCGTACATCCCGCGCGCGTCGATGACCTTGTCGCCGGTCGGCCGCCGGAAAGTGGGGCCGTAGCCCGCCGCGTTGACGGGATCCATCGGCACCATGTCGGTGATGATGCCGTTTTCGATGACGATGTCGACCGGCCCTTCCGGTGGCATCGCCCGGTTCGTGCCGGGCGTGCCGCGGCCGGAGAGAATGGTCGCGCCTCGAATCACCAGGCGTCCGTAGCGCTCGCCTTTCACGGTGCCCATCGGCAGCGGCGTGGGCCCGTTGTTCGCGACGGCGATCGATTCGGCGCCTGCTTGTGCCTCCGCGAAAGCGGGGAGAGCGCAGGTGGCGACTGCAACGAGGGCGAGACGCGCGCGCGGATGGCGGTACCACATAGTGACTCCCAGTGGTGTCGGTCTCACCATGTTACTCAGCGGCACCGGAGGGGGCGAGGCCGCGTCGCCCCCGCCCGCGAGGCGCCCGGATGGGCCCGGTCCTGGTTCCTAAGGCACGACTCCAGTCGGCCGCTTCGCCTTGACCGGGAACGCCGCGGGCGTCTTCGCTGCCTCCACTCCCTTCGTCGCGACCAGCGTGAGCGCTTCCTGCACCGCGCGCTCGAGCTGCGGATCTCGGCCCTGCATCACCGGCCGCGATTCCTGAAGCACCTCGATGTCCGGATGCACGCCCTCACCCTCGGCAATGAACTGCCCGTTAGGTCCGAACACCGCGAGCGCCGGCGCCGTGATCGTACCGCCATCCACGAGCGGATACGGCACCGATGCATTCACCAGTCCGCCCCAGGTGCGCGTGCCGATGAGCGGCCCCACGCCCATCTGGCGGAACACCCATGGGAAGTAGTCGCCGCCCGAACCCGCGAGCTCGTTCGTGACGAGGACCTTCGGTCCGAGAACGCCGCTGGCCGGGAGTCGCAGGCTGCTCGCGCCGGGGACGTAGTCCGTCACGCCGCCGACAGGCTTGCGGCTCATGATCGAGACCATGTAGTCGTCGAGCAGTCCGCCGCCGTTGAACCGCTCGTCGATCACAGCCCCTTTCCTGTCCTGCTGCGCGAAGTAGTAGCGGTCGAACGCCGTGATCGCCGGGCGGCCCGTGTTAGGCACCCAGACATAGGCGAGCTTCCCACCGGACAGCGAGTCGACTCGGCGACGATTGTCCTCGACCCACGCGCGCTGACGCAGCTGAGCCTCGGAGCGCACCGGAACGACGGTCACGTTCCACGCGCCCTCGCCATTCGCGCGGTCGCTCAGCCGCAGAATCGTCTGGCGATCGGCGGTGCCGTCCAGCGCCTTCCACGGCTCGTCGCGCGTGGTCACCGGCACGCCGTTCACCTCGAGCAGGTAGTCACCAACGCGCGCCTTCACCCCCGGCGCGTCGAGCGGCGCGCGCAGATCCGGGTTCCAGCTCTCGCTCGTGAGAATCCGGGCAATACGCCAGCGCTCGCCGTCGGCCACGAGGTCCGCGCCTAACGCTCCGACCCGCGACGTGTCGACTTGCGGATTGTCGCCCCCGCCCACGAACGAGTGTCCGACCGACAGTTCACCGCCCAGCATGTCGAGGATGTACGTGAGGTCCGAGCGGTGCCGTACGAACGGGATGAGCGGCTCGTACCGCGCGCGCACCGCGCTCCAGTCGGCGCCGTGGAGATTCGGCGCGTAGAAGAAGTCGCGCTCGATCCGCCACGCCTCGTCGAAGATCTGCTTCCACTCGAGAGACGGATCGAGCTGTGCACCGAGCGCGACGCGGACCGCGCCTTCGCCCGCTTTCGGCGGCGCGTCGGTGCCTGCGATGACCCAGCTCGCGTTAGGTCCGACGCCCTGTTGCCACAGCAGCTTCTTGCCGTCTCGGGACGCGGATACGCGCGCGACGCCATTCACGAAGACGGAGACCTTCCGGCTGGCCATGTCCCACTTGTGCAGCGTCGTATTCGGCTGGTTCGGGATGCGCTCGGCCACGAACAGGATGCCGGTTGGTCCGGGAATGAGCTGCGCGTAATCGCGCACCGGCATCGGTAAGGCGAGGATGCGCCGATCGAAGCGATCGAAGTCGATCCGGATTGTTGGAATACGGGCTGCCCCTGCTGTGGTCCGGGCCGAGTCGTTAGGTGAACGACGCGTCGTATCCGCGCCTCCCGGTGGCGCACTCGGCGACGGGACGCCTGGCGACGGTGCACCAGGCGGAGGCGTGCCCGCCGTTCGAGCGGCGCGCTCCTCGTCGCTCTCTGGTGTGAACGGCGTCGGCTCGTCGGCGCGGAGCAGGGCGACGTAGACGCCCGAGGTCGACGTGCGGGTCTGGCTGCCGAGGTCTGCCCAACCGCTCTGGAGTCCGAGGTCCGTGCTGGCGAGGAAGTAGAGCCATTTGCCGTTCGCGTCCCAGGCGGGCTCGCCTGCGCTCGCGAGCGCGTCGGTGAGTGCGTGCCTGCTCGCGTCCGCCAGCGACCACACGACCACGCGGCGGAACTGATTCGGGTAGCTCTTCGCGTACGCGAGCCACTTCGAGTCCGGCGACCACACGGGCTCCATCGAGCCCAGGTCCGTCTGCGAACCACCGGTATCCGCGACGGCGATGGTGCCGCTCGTGAGATTGACGACGCGGATGCGCACCTTGTTGTCGACGAACGCGATGTAGCTGCCGTCGGGTGACCACGAGGGCGACCACGCCATCTTCGCGTCGCCGATGGCGATCGCGCGCGGCGCGCCGAGCCCGTCGGCGTTGCCGATGAGCAGGCGATAGCCCGCACCTTCGTCGGAGAACCAGGCGACGCGCTGGCCATCCGGCGACCAGACAGGCGCCCGGTCAGCCGCACCGGCCGAGCGCGTGAGGTTGCGCGCGTCGCCCTTCTCGACCGGAACCGTGAAGATTTCGCCGCGTGCTTCGAACAGCGCGCGCTTCCCGTTAGGCCCGAGTGACGCCGTCGCGATGGAGCGCGTGACGTCGGTCCAGTGCGCGTACGCCCAGGGGAAATCGCCATGGACCGTGATCGCGAGCTTCTTGGGCGCGGCACCCACGGGCTCGGCCAGCCAGAGGTAGCCGTCCTGCTCGAAGACAATGGCGTCGTCGCGCGCGTCCAGGGTCTTGACGTCCGCGTCGCGGAATCGCGTGAGTTGCTTCACCTGCTGCGAGCGCGTGTCGTAGGACCAGACGTTCGTGGCCCAGTCGCGGTCGGACAGGAAGTAGATCGTCTCGCCGACCCACACCGGGTCGATGTCCATCGTTCGTTCGTTAGGCAGCCGCGTTTCGGCCGCCGTCGAGACGTCGGTGATGGTCAGTGGCGTGTTCTGGCCGCCGCGGTAACTCCGGAACTCCACGTCCCAGCGGTCCACGCGGTCCACGACGATGCGTTTGCCATCGGGCGAGAAGCTGCCGCGGAATCCCATGTAGGAGGGCAGGGGCTGCGCCGGTCCGCCGTCCAGTGGAATCGTGAAGAGCTTCCGGTAGGGCGTCGGCGCCGACGCTCTGCCCGACGCGAACAGCACGCGGCGGCCGTCGGGCGTCCAGCCGCGGGCTGCCTCGCCACTCGGGCTCCACGTGAGGCGCCGAGGGTCGCCTCCGTCCGCGGACACGACGTACACCGCATTGACGCCAGCGCGGTTCGACGTGAACGCGATCCATTTCCCGTCCGGCGAGAATTGCGGATCCGCCTCCACTGCCGGCGTGCTCGTGAGGCGCCGCGCGTCGCCGCCCTGACGCGCGACGACCCAGACATCGCCACCGTAGGTGAAGGCGATCTGCGTTGGTCCGAGCGACGGATCACGAAGGAGGCGCGTGCCCTGCGCCGCAACGGCGCTGGTCGCGAGGGAGAGCAGCAGCGTGGGAGCGATGAACAGTCGCATGGTCAGCCTCTTCGATAGGTACCAGCTCTCGGAATACTCCCGGTCGGGTAAGTCATGTCGCGGCCGACGCTGGGACAGCGCCAGGTGGTCGGGTGGCCCACAACGTGAGCCCGCGCACGAGCGGGCCGAGGCGCGGGTGATCGAGCAGCGGCACGAGCTCGCGCGCCACCGTCGTAAAGATCGCGGTCGGTCCGGTCATCGCGTCGATGTTCTCCCGCAGCAGTGCCGCCGTCGCGTCATCGTCATCGAGCCCGAGGCCCACCATCATGAGCATCGCGGCCGGCCCCACGTACTCGTGTCGCGCGCGCTCGCGAAGCTCTTCCCGCACGGCGAGCGCCTCGTCACGCCGGCCAGCGAGCGCGAGGGCACGGGCGTACATCCCCACCATGAGCGGACCACGCTGCGTGAGCTCCACCGCTCGGCGAATTCGCTGCACGCCCTCGTCGTATCGGCCGAAATCCGCGAGTCGGATGCCCGACATCCAGAGATGGATCACCGTGTTCGGATCCATCGCCAGCGCCGTCTCGTGCGCGGCTAGCGCCGCGGCCGAATCGGCCCCGGGAATCCCGTTAGGCGGAAAGCCCATCACCGAGACCGCGCGGATGAACAGCGACAATGGGTCGGCCGCGACCGCGCGGGCGGTGGCGGCCTTGGCGGTCTCGAGGTTCCCGAGCATTCCGTTCAGAAACGCGGTGTACGCATGCGCCAGCGGCTCGTCAGGGTCGATCGCGAGCGCGCGGTCCAGGTGTGGTCCCGCTTCGTGCCAGTCGGCGCGGAGATACAGCTTGAGCTGTGCCCAGAGCACGTGGACGAGCGCGAGGTCCGGCTGTAATTGCTCCGCGGCGACGAGCGCCGCTTCGGCTTCCCGCGCTGCTTCGATGGTCGGGATGTACTGATAGACGCCGAGCCCGAGGTATGCCTCCGCGAGCCCCAAATGCGCGCGCGCGTAATTCGGATCGCGCGCCAGCGCCTGCCGGAAAAACTCGATCGCTCGACGCAGCGTCGCTTGCGAGCGCATGTACGCGGCCTCGCGCCCGCGGAGATAGAGCTGATACGCCTCGAGGTCATCGGTAGGGCGCGCGACGAGCTGCGCCGTCGCCTGAGCCCCAAGGCCGAGCTTCACCTTCAATTGCTCGACGATGCCGCGCGAGATCTCGTCCTGAATGGCGAAGATGTCGTCGAGATCGCGGTCGTACCGTTCGCTCCAGAGCTGCGTCCCCTCGCTCGCGTGCATCAGCTGGACCGTCACACGCACACGATTGCCGGCCCGTCGTACGCTGCCCTGCAGCACCGTGCTGACACCTAACGTCGAACCGACCGTCGCGAGCTCGGCCTGCTTCCCCTTGAACGCGAAGCTCGACGTCCGCGCCGCTACCTTGAGCCCCTTCACGGGCGTGAGCGCGACGATGATGTCGTCGGTGATGCCGTCGCTGAAGTACTCGTTCTCGGGGTCGCCGCTCATGTTCGTGAACGGCAGGACGGCGATCGCTGGCATGGCAGGCGCCCGCTGCACCGGCGTGATCACGTGAGGCGTCGACGTTCCTTCGAGCGCACGGACGATTGCCGATGCACTGTCCGGCCGTTCGAGCGGATCCTTGCCGAGGCACTGCATGACGATCGCCGTTACCGGGACGGTCGCCTCCCGCGTGTGCGTCGTCAGCGGTTGCGGTTGCTCCGTGAGATGCGCCGCCACGAGCGCGTGCATGCTCCGCTTCCCGGCGAACGGATGCTGCCCGGCGAGCAGCTCGTACGCCATCACACCGAACGCGTAGAGATCCGCTCGGAAGTCCACGTCGGGGTCGCCGGCTGCCTGCTCGGGCGCCATGTACGCCGGCGTGCCGATCTGCATGCCGACCTGCGTCAACATCTCGCCGCCCGCGAGCGTGGCCGCCGCGCTCAACGCGCGCGCCACGCCGAAGTCCGCCACCATCGCCACCCCTTCGGCGAGCAGGACGTTCTCGGGCTTGATGTCGCGATGGACGATGCCCTGCCGGTGTGCGTACGCGAGTGCGCGAGCGACGTCGCGCAGAATACTCTGGGCTTCGAGGTACGGCAGCGGCCCGGTCGCGAGTCGCTCCCTCAACGACGCGCCCTCGACGAACGGCATCGTGTAGTACGGAATCCCGCCGACATCGCCGGCCGAGAGGAGCGGGACGATGTGCGGATGCTGCAGGCGCGCGGCGAGCCGGATCTCGCGCTCGAACCGGTCGGCGGACACGCTCGCCACGAGGTCGGGCGAGAGGACCTTCACGACGACGCGGCGGCCCAGACGCGTGTCCATCGCGACGAACACACGCGACATGCCCCCGCCGCCGAGTTCGCGCTCGACGGAATACGCCGTGCCTAACGTGCTCTGCAGTTGGGCAAGGAGATCGGCGGTCATTCCGAGCCCCGCGAGCGCTTTTTCATCGCGACCGTCCTCCGTCCGGCGCCGTCACCACCGAGAGATCGAGATTGAACCGGCGCATCGCCGCGGCGAATCGCGGGCTACTCCGTATCGGGTCGAAGCGCGGCGAACTGATCGCCTGCGCGAGCAGGAGGTCGCCGTCCTTTGCCGCCGCACGCTCCAGCGCATCGAGCGCGCGGGCGGTGTCGCCAACGGCGAGATAGCAATACGTGAGTGCGGAGTTCCTGCCCCACGTCGTTGGCGGAAGCGCTTCGATGCGTCGCAGGATTGCCTGTACGTCGGCCCGCGCGCCACCGGCGCCGAGTACCCACGCGTAGAATCCCAGTCGGCGGGGATTCGCCGTGACAGGAACCATCTTCCGCGCGAACGCCACGGCTTCCTCGATAGCGCCAACCTCGTTGAGCGTATTCGCGTACACGTTGCCGATCGCCTCGTTCGTCGGATCGAGGTCGAGCGCTCGCCGTGCTTCCGCGGCCGCTTCCGCCTTTCGGCCGGTGAGTGCGTAGGCCCACGCGAGATAGATGGCCGACACCGCGTAGAGCGGATCGTCGGCCTTCGCCTGCTCGAAGGCCGCAACCGACTCCTTCACCCGTCCCGCGGTCATGAGCATGAAGCCGAGTCGGAACACGGACTCGGCGCGGTTGGGGTCGAGCGCCACCGCGCGATGTAACTCCGTCTCTGCCTCCTTCCACTCGAATGCTTCCGTATGCACGTGTCCGAGCGCGACGTGGGCTTCGGGGAGTGCGGCGTCGATTGCTACGGCGCGCTCTGCCGCCCCACGCGCGCGCGGTAGAACCGCGCTCATGCTCGTGTCGAAGTAGTACGGCATGACCATCAGCACCGATGCCAGCGTCGCGCGGGCGCGCGCGAAGTTCGAGTCGAGCGCGATGGCCTGCGTCAGCATGCGGTCCGCCTCGGCAAGGTTACGACCGCGCGTGCGGTATCCTTGCAGGCCTCGAAGGTACAGGTCGTAGGCCTCCAGGTTGCTGGTGCCATGCGACGCGTTCGGCGCCGCCGTGCCGCCCGCGAGGCGCACCTGGAGCGCGCCGACAATCGCGCGGGCGATGTCGTCCTGCACGGCGAAGACGTCTTTCACCTCGCGCTCGTAGGACTCCTTCCAGAGCACGTCACCGGTCGTGGCGCTCGTGAGCTCGGCGGAGACGCGCATGCGATCGCCGGCGCGGCGCACGGTGCCATCGAGCACCGCACCAACCTTGAGCGCGTCGCCGATCTCCTGCACGCTCGAGCCTCGCTGCTTGACGCGCGCGGCGGACGCGCGGCCGGCGAGTCGCAGTCCGGGGAGGCGCGACAACGCGGTGCTCAGCTCGTCGGCGATTCCTTCGGCGAAATAGGTGTTCGCCGTGTCGCCGCCGAGGGCGGTGAAGGGAAGGACGGCGAGGGACTTGTCGGCGGTTGAGACCGCGGCAGGCCGGGGGTCCGCGGAAGGCCGGACGTACCACAGGGCTCCGATGCCTAACGCCGCGGCCACGCCAGGCGCGACCAGCCAACGCCGCCAAGCGACGCCTCCCCCTCTGGCTAGGCTGCGAGTGGCGCCGGGCGAATCCGCAGCAGTCGCTACGTCGTGCGACGCGTAGTTCGGCGTGGTCACGGCGTCCAGCTCGCTCAGAATCTCCTCGGCCGATCCCGGACGTTGTCCTGGATCCTTGGCGAGGCAGCGCATCACGAGGCGTTCGAGTGTCCCGGGGACGTCGGGTCGCCGGCTGGAGAGTGGCGCCGGAATCTCCGTGAGCTGGGCGGCCACCATTGCGTGCACCGTCGATTTGTCGGCGAACGGATGCGCGCCCGCAAGCAGCTCCCACGCCACGAGCCCCCACGCGTAGAGGTCCGCGCGGTGGTCGGTGCCCGGGTCTCCGGCAGCCTGTTCGGGCGCCATGTAGGCCGGCGTCCCGAGCGAGCTGCCGACGCTCGTTAGGGTGCTGCTTGGTGCGGCGGTACCGTCCTGTGTCCGCGAAGTCGCGATCGCCTTGGCGATGCCGAAGTCCGTGACCACGGCCGCGCCGCCCGACAGCAGGATGTTCTCCGGCTTGATGTCCCGGTGGACGACGCCCTCACTGTGCGCGAAGGCGAGCGCGCGCGCGAGGTCGCGGAGGATGCCGATTGCCTCGGGAAGCGCGATTGGATCGCCTCGAACAAGGCGCGCCCGGAGCGATTCGCCGCGCACGAACGGCATCGTGTAGTACGGAACGCCGTCGGCGACGCCGGCCGCGAGCAGCGGGACGATGTTCGCCTGCTGGAGCCGCGCCGCGACCTTCACCTCTCGCGCGAAGCGCTCGCCGCTCAGCCCCTCGGCCAGCGCGTGCGCGACGACCTTGATGACGACGGGCCGCGCGAGTGCGGCCTCCTGGGCGAGGAAGACGCGCGACATCCCGCCGCCGCCGAGCTCGCGCTCGATGGTGTAGCGGTCGGCGAGTGCGGACGTGAGCGTGGTTCGCACGTCGCTCACCCGTCCACCGTCGCTCTAACAGGGTGGGCGCGGCCGTACTTCAAGGATGGAATAGACCTTCTCGGAAACGCGACGGCCTACAGCCGGCTGCCGCGTCGTATGTGTCGGTAGGGCTTCTGATTATCGGTCCGGGAGTATGCCGAAAACCGACGGGACCGGCAACCGTCTCGCCTCCCGTTCCAACCTTTTCGCTCGGGGCAAGTGTCTTAGGGGAGACACTTGGCCCCAGGCACCTGGAATGGCTCTGCTCAAAGGAACGCTCGACGTCCTCGTCCTCAAGGCGCTGTCCTGGGGACCAATGCACGGCTTCGAGATCACGAGCTGGATCGAGACCCGCTCCGGCGGACGCCTCGACATCACCGACGCCGCGCTGCTTCAGGCACTCCACCGCCTCGAGGAACGCAACCTTCTCACGGCCGAGTGGGGCGAGACGAAGAACGGTCGTCGTGCTCGCTACTACAGCCAGACCGCAGCCGGCCGCGCGCATCTGCGCGCCGAGACCGCCGCGCTCGTCGACCACTTCGACGCGCTGACCACCGTCCTCGCCGCCAAGTCGGCGACGACCTGAAGCCTGACCCATGACCGACCATGGAATCCGCTCCGGAGTCCGGCGCCTCCTCCGCCTGCCGCTGAGTACCACCTCGCGGGCCGAGGCGGATGCCGACGAGGAGCTTCGCGTCTTCATCGCCGAGCGCGTCGACAGTCTCAAGGCACTGGGCTACACCGATGCCGATGCGCGCGCCGAGGCGCTGCGCCGGCTCGGCGTGCCGCTCGAGGAAGCGGCGACCCTCCTTCACACTTCCGCAACCACCAGGGAGCGACGCATGCAGTTCCGCGAGATGATCGACGACTCGAGACACGATCTCCGATTCGCGTTCCGCACGTTACGGCGCGACGTCGTCTTCACGCTGTTCGCGACCGTCATCATCGGCCTCGGCATCGGCGCGAGCGTCACCGTGTTCAGCGTCGCGAACGCACTGCTCGTCCGTCCGCTGCCGTTCCGCGACCCCGACCAGATGACGTGGGTCGCCAACGGCAGCAAGGGCGGCCTCTCGTCGCAGACCATTCAGGTCGGCCATCTCCTCGATCTCACCGAGAAGAACCGATCGTTCTCCGGACTCGCGGCGTACTTCGCGTTCTACGGTGTTGGCGACACGAAGCTGACCGGCAGCGGCGAGCCGATGCGCCTCAGCGCCGTGCCGGTGTCGCAGAACTTCTTCCCGCTGCTCGGGGTTCGGCCGGCGTTAGGTCGTGCGTTCAGCCCTGAAGAAGCGACGTGGAACGGCCCGAAGGCGGTGATGTTATCTCACGGCCTGTGGGAGACCCGCTTCGGCTCCGACTCCGGCATCGTCGGCAAGTCGCTCACCTTGAATGACCAGCCGACGCTCGTCGTCGGCGTGCTGCCGGCGTCGTTCGACTTCGGCGCGGTCTTCGCGCCGGGAACGCACATCGACCTGTTCACTCCGTTCCCGTTAGGTGAGCAGACGAATCGATGGGGAAATACGCTCGCCATCGTCGGGCGGCTCAAACCTGGCGTGACGTTGCAGGCTGCGAAGGCGGAGATCAGCGTCCTCGCGCCGCAGATCGCCGCTGCTCACCCAGAGCGCAACACGCTTCAACCCGAGGTCTCGTCGCTCCGCGACCACGTCAGCGGTCGCATTCGGCCCGCGCTCACGGTCCTGGTGTTCGCCGTCGGCGTCGTGATGCTCATCGTCTGCGCGAACCTCTCGAACCTCCTGCTCGCCCGCGCCACCACTCGAGCCAAGGAGATGGCCATTCGCGTCGCGCTTGGCGCCGGCCGGAAGCGTCTCGTGCGGCAGATGCTCACCGAGAGCCTGGTCCTGTCGTCGTTAGGTGCCGCCATCGGCCTGGTGCTCGCGATCGTGGGGACGCGCGCCGTCGCGCACCTGAACGCGGTGGCGTTGCCGCTCCTCACCAGCGTTCGCATCGACGCGGTCGCGCTCGGATTTACAGTGCTGCTCGCGCTCACGGCCGGTCTCGCGTTCGGGATCGTCCCCGCGCTCCAGATCCCCGAGGGCGGCACGCACGCCGCGCTCAAGGCGTCGAGCCGCGCGACGACCGATGGCGTGCGCGGGAAGTGGATGCGCAATGCGCTGGTGGTATCGGAGATCGCGCTCGCGTGCATGCTCGTCGTCGGGTCGGGATTGCTCGTGCGCAGCTTCCTCAAGGTTCTCGACGTCGATCTCGGCTTCCGGCCCGAGTCGGTTGCCGCGCTGCGCGTCGACCCAAATCGCCAGTCCATCACGTCAGCTGAACGGTTCAACGTGTACGTGGACGACGTCCTTGGCCGCGCAAAGGCGGTGGGCGGCGTTCAGTCCGTTGCGCTCTCGGATGGACTGCCGTTAGGCAGCAATCGCAGCTGGGGCGTTCGGGCGAAGGGGCACGTCTACAAGAAGGGCGAGTGGAACGATACGTTCGTCCGCATGGTGAGCGAAGGCTACGTGGGCACCATGGGGATGCAGCTGCGCGCCGGCCGCGACCTGTCCGCGCAGGACGGGCCAGGCAACGAGAAGGTCATCATGATCAACGAGACGATGGCCCGCGCGCTGTGGCCTGGTGAGAACGCACTCGGCCAGTTCGTCGAGGCCGACACGACTCGACGCGTCGTGGGCGTGATCGCCGACGTGCGGCATCTCGCGCTGGAGGAGGGCGCCGGGTCGGAGATGTACATCCCGTTGCGGCAGACGGGCGACTTCTCGACCGTCAACCTCGTGGTGCGGAGCAGCCTGACGCCGGCATCGCTTGGCACGAGCCTGCGTTCCGCGCTCGCGCCGGTCGTGCCGAATCTGCCGACGAACGAGATTCAGACGCTGACGAAGGTCGTGGACAAGGCCGTGTCGCCGCGGCGTTTCCTGACGACACTGCTCGGCGCATTCGCGGTGTTCTCCCTGACGCTCGCGCTGCTCGGGATCTACGGCGTCATCTCGTACACGGTGAGCCACCGGACGCAGGAGATCGGCGTGCGGATAGCGTTAGGTGCGTCGGCGAGGCACGTGCAGGGACGGATCATCCGCGAGACGCTGGGGCTCGCGGCCATCGGCATGGCGCTCGGAACGGTTGCCTCGTGGGCAATGGCACGCACGCTGAGCGGGTTCCTGTATGGTGTGACCTCCACCGATCCCATCACGTTCGTCGGCATGCTCGTGACGCTCACCGCCGTGGCGATCATCAGTGGCTACATGCCGGCGCGCCGCGCGTCACGCATTGATCCGCTGATGGCGCTACGCTCGAACTGAAGCCGGAGGCTACGTTTCGGCGGGCGGCACAGGTCACCGTGAACGACCGAGGCGCACACGCGCACGATATCGCTGCACGACCACGCGGGTCTCGATCCTGTCGAACGCTCGGCCCTCGCCGCGGCGGTCGAATCCCTCCACACGCTGGGCGACGTGATGGCGTGGTGCCGAGCGCAGGAGCCGGCGCGACGGGTGGTGGAGATCGTCACGCAGGACGAGTACACGCACGATGTGGTCGTCGCGGGTGACGGGCAACCGTACCTCGCGTTCGACACGACCTGACTCGGCGCGGTGACGGCGGTCGCCGTCTTTCGGGACAGGCCGGATGCGCGGACATTGCTCGATGCGCGTCTGGCTCGAGGCTGGCGGCCGACCGCGTCGGCGCTCAAGGCCGGGGACCGTGTGCTCGGTTACGCGGCGTGCGCCGTGACGATCGAACATCCTGGTGGAACTCTGTCTGATGCCTAACGGCGTGTGCTCCGCGCACTGCCCGCAAATGTCCGAGTGACCGCCGGTCGCGCGGTCGGTCGGGCGCTCCTCGGAGTGGCCTCCGTGCTCGCTGGCATCGGCGGCTGTGTGGGCGTTCTCGCCGCGACGGCGCTGCTGGCGCCCGCCAATGTGACACTGGCGTGGGCTCTCCTGATTCTCGGGTTCCTTGGATTGGGCGTTACGCGTCATAGTGGGGCGCCCTGGCGTCCGGTCCGGATGTCCCTGGGGGCGGCATGCGTGGTCGCCACGTACATGTTCTCTGGGCTGCCGTGGCCACCAAGAGGCGCGGAGCTCGGGTCGGCGGTGGTGCTCGCGTTGTCCGTTGTGGCGTCCGTCACAGCCGGTTTCGTGTTGGAACGGGCGCCGCATCTGGCGGCCGGCCTGCTGCTCCTCCTGGGGTCGTACGGCGCCTTCATGCTGGTGCGGTTCGGGTACGCCGTCAGGCAGGGCATCGCGGTCGATGGCTACAACGGCCCGGCGACCGTGCTGGCGTTCGTCGTCGCCGCGTGCACCGGCGCTGGCTGGATCGCGGCGGTGTGGCATGCGCGAGCGTTGTTCCGCCGTGTATCCGGCAACGACGTCGAGTCTGGGCATGCCTAACGGTTTCACATGCAGACGTTCAGTAGAGGAGACACGATTAACGTCATGAGCATCGTCCGGTGCTGGACTTTCATCACGGTCGTGACGGGGATCGCGGCGAGCGCGACGCCGTGCCTGGCGCAGGGCGCGCGGCGCGCCATGCCGTGTCCTGCGCGCGGGGACACAGTGTCGCTGCTGCAGCGGTCGGATTCGGCGTTCGATGAAGCGAAGGAGGTCGCGGACTTCCTGAACCGCTCGGGCCTGAGCGTGCGCTGCGTCACGCGCTCCGACTGGAGCGGACTCGCTGGCATCGGGAACGTCGCCGCGTTTCAAACGCCACGCGGCACAATAACGGTGTTCTTCCTGCCCGCGGCGGAAGGGTTCCTGCTCACAGAGACGCGGACGTCACGCGGCTACCGCATCACGTACTCGAAGCGCGGCCCGCATCCGGCACGGACGGTGGTCGACGCAGACAACGCGCAGTACGTGATACAGCGCGAGCGTTGGTATTTTCACGTGCTCGACGCGTCGCTCGCTTATGATTTGCGCCAGGCCGTCGGCGGTTCGCTGTAGCCCTTGTCATTCCGAGTGAAACGAGGAATCCTCATCGTCCCGACCGAGGGCCCTCTATCCGCAACCTGAGGATTCCTCACTGCGTTCGGAATGACAACCCTCGGTTCCCGGTTCCCGGAGCGCACTTCGCGCGCTACCAGATGTCTCCGATCGTGAACCCTTCCGGAAACGGATCGTCCGGGTCGAGCACATAGGTCGCCAGGCCGGTGATCCACGCCTGACCGCCTAACGTTGGGACGACCGCCCTGTACTTCCCGACTGTCGTCTCCTCGATGAGGCGCCCGGTGAATACCGTGCCCAGCACACCGGCGTGCCTGAAGTCCTGATTGAGCCCGAGCCGTCCCTTCGCGTGCAGCGTGGCCATCTTCGCGCACGTGCCCGTGCCACACGGCGAGCGGTCGATCGCTCCCGTCCACGTGCTCGGCTTGTTCCAGTCGAGCTCTCCCGTCGACACGACCACGCAGTTCTGCCAGTCGGCGTCGTCGCGGAGCGGGGGACCGGACAGCTGCGCGATGGTCACGCCGTCGAAGCCCGGCTGCTCCGGATGGACCACCGGACACTGCTCCCTCGTCGCGGCTTTGATCATCTCGCCGATGCGGACGATGTCGCCGCCCTCGTCGGGCGTTAGGCGAAGACCGAATTGGGCCGCATCCGCGATGACGTAGAACATCCCGCCGTACGCGACGTCCACGGTCACAGTGCCGAGGTGCGGGACCTCGACGGGCGTGTCGAGGTAGGCCGCGAACGCGGGCACGTTGCGGAACGTCACGCGCTTCACCTTCCCGTTCACGCAGTCCGCGCGCACGCGGATGAGCCCCGCGGGACTCTCGAGCGTGAGCTCGGTGACCGGCTCCTGCATCGGCAGCATGCCCGTCTCGAGCAGCACGGTGGTGACGCAGATCGTGTTCGTCCCCGACATGCCCGGGTACTCCACCTGCTCCATGATCACGTAGCCGGCGTCGGCCTCGGGGTTCGAGGATGGGAGGATCAGGTTGCAGTTCGCCGCGGGATAGCCGCGTGGCTCACGCAGCATGCGCTTGCGAAGCCCGTCAGCGTGGTCGCGCAGGTGGCACATCTTGTCGTACATCGTGGTGCCAGGCACATCGAGCACGCCGCCGACGATGACGCGACCGGGCTCACCGCAGGCGTGAGCATCCACGGCATGCACCATGTTCGAAACGCGCATCAGACGGTCGCTCCAGTGCAGCGGAGGAAAGGCATGTGCAACGATACCTCATCATCGCGAGGTCCAACAACATTGACGCAGATACCAGTCCCTGCGGCCGGATCGCATCGACGCTTCATCCCGCCGCGGCCGGGGAACTGCGATTGGGCGGATGACGCCGGAACAGCCGGATAAACCCTGCCGGCCACAGGGCCTCACGCAACGAGCCCTGATTTCTTGGAACGGCCGCTCGGGACACATTGGCTCTCCGAGCGGCCGTTCCTATTTCAATAGAGTCCGGCGAGAGATCGCGTCAATGCAAAGCCGTATCCGGCAGTTTCGGCGTCATCCGCGTCATCGTAGTTCCATCGGCCGGCGTCCAGCTCCTACTTCAACACGCCATTGAAGAAATCGACGGCATCCTTCGCCCAGTTGTGGAAACCCTTCGCGCCGCCGAAGCAATGCGTCTGCTCGTTGTCCGGCATGGTCGGCGGGTAGATCACCGTCCGGAACTGCTTCTTGGCGATGCGCGCGGCTTCGGCGCCTAACACGCGAGCGGGCTCGAGGCTGGCGTCCTTCGGCGGCATGATCAGCAGCACCGGGATGGTGATCTGCGCGACCGCCTTCTTCAGTCGCTCCTGCATGAGCGGGGAAGACACCCATGTCTGCGCGGCTGGTGAGATCGGGAACGCGGCCTTGAATCCCACGGTCGACGCGCGCTCTGCGGCGAGCAGCGTCTGAATCCCACCGAAGGAGCAGCCGGCGACGACGAGCTTTCTGCCGTTCACGAACGGCAGCGTCTTCGCATACGCGACACCCGCGAGCTGGTCATCGAGTTGCTCGGTCTCGTGAAGACGCACCAGCAGCACCTGGGCAGAACCATCGAGCCGTGCGCGCGCGGCGTTCAGCGTATCGACGATGTACGGACCCTCCGAGCCGACGTGCCCTCGGCGGACGGTCGCGAACACCGCGTAGCCGGCGGGAACGAAGACCTTCGCGACAGAATCGAACTGCGGTCCGCCAGCCGGGTCCTTCTCACTCCCGTGGTTCCAGATCACCGTCGGAAACGGGCCGGGACCATCGGGATGGTAGCTGAACCCCACGAGGGTGTTCGGACCGCTCTTGAACGTGACGCGCGTCTTGTTGAACGGCGCATTCTGGATCGGTGCGGCGGCAGTCAGCAGCGCGATCGCGGCGAGTGCACGCAGGAGCTGTTGGCGCATGGTGCGAGCTATCGTGTCTGGGTGATGTGGCGTTAGGTGTTCATCGACCCTTCGTCGCAGGCCGGCCAGCGAGACGACGGCTCAACGCCGGGCTCGCCAGCTCGCGAAGCGCGTCCCTTCCAACCCACC
>Ga0310810_10003876_pt1 | contig 16425 bp, 14 predicted proteins | sample NCmetagenome_FD_207641 | JGI IMG/M metagenome (GOLD analysis project Ga0310810, IMG submission 207641) | Soil microbial communities from experimental microcosm in Duke University, North Carolina, United States - NC | ecosystem: Engineered > Artificial ecosystem > Soil microcosm > Unclassified ... | reverse complement strand
GGGCAAACCGGGCAGGAATGGCGATTGCGGGTAGGCCGGCGCGCACGTCGGTTAGCTTTGACGGAATGGTGAGCGACGACATGATCATGAGGCCCCCGCGGGAGGCGGCTGCCGGACCGGATCTGTCGGTGGTGGCTCCGCTGTACAACGAAGCGCAGAACGTGGCGCCCCTGGTCGAGTGGATCCTCCAGGCGCTGGCCGAGTATTCCGGCCGGTTCGAGGTGATCCTGGTGGACGACGGCAGCGGGGACGACACCTGGGACCGGGTCGTGGCCGCGTCGGTCCAGGATGCCCGGGTCCACGGTCTCAGGCTGGGCCGGAACGTCGGCCAGACCGCCGCCATGATGGCCGGATTCGACCACGCCCGGGGACGGGTGGTCGTCTCCCTCGACGGCGACCTGCAGAACGATCCGCGGGACATTCCCGCGCTGGTCGCCAAGCTCGACGAGGGGTACGACCTGGTGTGCGGGTGGCGCCAGCGGCGTCAGGACAAGTTCCTGCTGCGGAAGGTGCCGTCGTGGGTGGCGAACCGGATCATCCGCCGGCTGACGGGGGTCCAGATCACCGATAACGGCTGCTCCTTGAAGGCATATCGGAGGGACCTGCTGGATCGGGTCTCCCTGTACGCGGAGCAGCACCGGTTCATTCCGGCCTTGTCGGCGAGCGCGGGGGCCCGCATCACGGAGATGCCCGTGCGCCACCACGCCCGCCGGTTCGGCGAGAGCAAGTACGGCATCTCCCGAACGGTGAAGGTGCTGGCGGACCTGTTCACGCTGAAGATGATCACCACCTTCCGGTCCCGGCCGCTGCTCGGATTCGGCGCCGCGGCGGTGCCGCTGGTGCTCGGGTCGATGTTGTTCGCGGCGGCGGCGGCCGTCGCCATCGCAGATTTCCCCGAGTTCAAGGCCACCGCGGTGGTCTTTCCCGGTGCCGCGATGCTGTTCGCCGCGGCCGCCTTCTACCTGGTGATGCTGGGGCTGGTGGCCGAGGTGGCGCTCAGCACCGAGCGGGAAAGCGCAAACGAGGTTCCGAACGCCTGGGAGGTTCGTTGACACAGGGGACGCTGATGGAGCCCACCGCTGAATCGACGCGCCGGGACCGAGTCGCCGACGGGCGGTTCGTGAGCGTGATCGTCCCCGTGGTCGAGGGGGTCGACGACCTCACCGAGCTGTACCGCAGCTTCAGCGCGGCGCTCACCGCCCGCGGTAACGATCACGAGTTCGTGTTCGTCTTCGACGGGGGCTACGCCCCGCCGCCCGAGCTGGTGACGCTGAGTCACGAGCGCACCAACCTGAAGCTGCTCCGCTTCGCCCGCAGCTTCGGGGAGACCGCGGCGCTCCGCCTGGGCATCGAGCGGAGCCGAGGCGACCTGCTGCTCACGCTGCCGGCCTACTTCCAGGTGCAGGCCGAAGGCGTCGGCGCGCTGCTCGACGCGCTGACCGACCAGACCGATGTGGTGGTGGCCAGCCGCTCCCCCCGCATCGACAGCTGGCTCAACCGGCTGCAGTCGGCGGTGTTCAACCGGATGATCTCGGGCGTCAGCGACCGACAGTTCCACGACAGCGCCTGCGGGGTTCGCGTGCTGCGTCGCGCGGCGGCCGAAGGCCTGCCGCTCTACGGTGACCTGCACCGGTTCATCCCCGCCCTGGCGCTCCGCGAAGGGTACCAGGTGGTCGAGGTCGCGGTGCCGCAGCACCCGAGCAACGCGCGCATCCGACTCTACGGCCCGGCAACCTACGCCCGGCGCCTGCTCGACATCGCCACCTTCTTCTTCCTGGCCAAGTTCACCGAGAAGCCGCTGCGCTTCTTCGGGCTGGTCGGCTCGCTGTTCTTCGTGGCCGGCACGGTGACCTCGCTCGTTCTGCTGGTCAACCGGCTTCAGGGGCAGGCCATCGCCAACCGGCCCCTGCTGCTGCTGGCCGTGCTCTGCCTCGCCCTCGGGGTCCAGCTCATGGGCCTGGGACTGGTGGGCGAGATCATCGTGCACCTGCGGGCCCCGCATCGTCGGGCGTACCGGGTGCGGGAACGGGTGTGACCCGCGGCTGACGCCGCCGGGGCCGCCCCGGTGCGGCCGGAAGTGAGCGCGCTGGGGTCGACCCGGCACGATCTGCTGGTGATCGGAGGCGGCATCCTGGGCGCCTGTCTGGCCTGGGACGCGGCACTGCGGGGACTCAAGGTGGCCCTGGTCGAGCGCGGGGAGCTCGGCGGGGCCACTTCGGCCAACAGCCTTCGGATCATCCACGGCGGTCTGCGGTACCTCGTCCGGGGCGACCTCCGCCGGATGCGCGAATCGATCCGGGAGCGATCGGCCCTCCTGCGGATCGCTCCCGGCCTGGTCCAGCCCTTCCCCGTCGCCATCCCCACCGGCATTCCCGGCTATCCCAACCGAGCGGGCCTTCGCCTCGGCCTGGCCCTCAACGATTTCCTTTCCGCCGGACGCAATCGCCACCTCGTTCCAAGTCGGCAACTACCCGCGGGACGGGCGCTCTCCGCGGGCGAGCTGACCGCCCCTTGTCCGGGGCTCGGCCCCCTGGCCCGGGCGGGGGGAGCCCTATGGTTTGACGCCCTCGTGTCTCGCCCCGGACAACTTACCCGGGCGTTTGTGCGCTCGGCCACAGAACACGGCGGCCTATTGGCCAAGTATGCCTGCGCAGAACGTTTCACCAGCAGCGGAGGGCGGGTCCTCTCAGTGGCAATCCGGGATTGTCAGAGCGGTGGCTTCCAGGAGGTTGCGGCCGAGCAAGTCATTCTTGCCGCGTGATCGGCTTGCGAAGCGAGCGCTCCGCCACGGAGGACCCGATCGGCGGGGGCCGCCGGTTCCTGTTTCTGGTACCGCAGGAGGATACGACCTTGGTGGGAACCTGGTACGGGACGGTCGAAAATTGCGGATTGGAGGCCACGCTGGAGCAGGGGCGTCGGACGTTGTTCGAGGACGTCAACCACGCCTGCCCCGGTCTGGGGCTCGTTGACGCCGATATCGTCAGCTACCAGTGGGGGCGCCTGCCGCTGGACCGCGGCGTCGACGGCCATCCAGCCCGGCTGGCGGATCGCCCTCGAGTGGCGGGACCAACCGAGCTTGGTCCGGCGAACCTCCACGCCGCCGAGACGGTCAAGTACACCACGGCGAGGGCGGTCGCGGAGCGGCTCCTGGATCGGGTCGCGACCGGGCTTCCCGGACCGGTCGGCCCATGCCGGAGCGCAGAAATGCCGCTGATCGGCGCGGGGCCCGGGGCGATGTCGTGAGAATCCTGATGCTCGCCCCGCACCCGTTCTTCCAGGCCCGCGGTACACCGATCGCGGTGCGGACGGTGCTCGAATTCCTGAGTGCGCGAGGACACCGGGTGGATGTCCTGACCTTCCCGGAGGGCGAGGACCTGGACCTCCCCAACTGCCGCTTCTACCGGGTGCGCCGGCTGCCGAGAATCCGCAACGTGCGGCCCGGCTTCTCGCTCAAGAAGGTCGCCTACGACTTCCTGTTGCTGACGGAGAGCCTGCGGATGATCCGCCGGCACCGGTACGACGCGATCCATGCGGTGGAGGAGGCCGCCTTCATCGCGGCGATGCTGCGCAAGGTGAGCGGAATCCCGTACGTCTACGACATGGACTCCTCGCTCCCGGAGCAGATGGTGGAGCGGTTCCCGGGGATGCGATTCGTGTTCGGAGCACTGCGCGCCATGGAAGGGATGGCGGTCAAGCAGAGCCTGGGGGTGCTGACGGTCTGCTCCTCGCTGGAAGACGTGGTCCGCCACCACGACCCGCGCAAGGTGGTGGGCCGGGTCGAAGATACCAGCCTGCTGGCGCCGTCGACTGCCAACGGCCGCAATACCCGCTCGCTTCCGGCCACCCAACAGGGCCCGGTGGCGATGTACGTCGGGAATCTGGAACCGTACCAGGGGATCGATCTCCTGCTCCACGGCTTCCGGCACACGCTGGAACGGGTGCCGAACGCCCAGCTGGTAATCGTCGGTGGCCGGCCGGACGACATCGAGATGTATCGCGAGCTTTCCGACCGGCTCGGGATTCTGCACTCGGCCGAGTTCCTGGGCCCCCGCCCGCTCACCCTGCTGCCCGGGCTGCTCAGTCAGGCCGAGGTGCTGGTGTCGCCGCGGGTCAAGGGCACCAACACCCCGATGAAGATCTATTCGTATCTCGACTCGGGGACGCCGGTCCTCGCCACCCGGCTCCGGACACATACCCAGATCCTGGACGAAGGCACCGCCTTCCTGGTCGAGCCCGACCCCGCCTCGCTCGGCCGGGGGCTGGCACGCCTGCTCCGCGATCGCCCGCTCAGACTGCAGCTGGCCCGCAACGCCAAGGCCTACGTGCAGCGGGAGTTCACGCCGCAGGCCGCGCAGCGCAAGCTGGAGGCCTTCTACTCGGCGATCGAGGCCCGTGTAGCCGAGCGATCGGCGTGAGCGCGGTGGCCTGCGGTCAGACCGCGGCCGACCGCGGGGCATGGGCACTCCCCCTCTTCCGACGTTCCGTACTCAAGCAAGCCAAGCTCGACCAGATCACCCGGCTGCTGGACGACCCGGCCGGCCGGGAGTGCCTCGACATCGGCGCGGACAACGGCGTCATCAGTCTGCTCCTGCGGCGGATGGGCGGGCGGTGGAGCAGCGCCGACCTCGACGAGCGCGCGGTCGCCTCCATCCGCGAGCTGGTGGGCGAGCGGGTGTACCGGCTCGACGGCGCGCAGACGCCGTTTCCCGATCGGTCGTTCGACCAGGTGGTGGTCGTGGACTACCTGGAGCACGTCGCCGACGATGCCGCCTTCGCGCGCGAGCTGGCACGGATCGTCCGCCCGGGCGGCTCCGTGATCATCAACGTTCCTCATCTCAAGCCCCGCTCCCGGCTCAATCGCCTCCGCCATGCGATCGGACTGACCGACGCGTGGCACGGCCACCTGCGGCCGGGGTACAGCATCGAACAGCTCCGGGGCCTGCTCGGCGGCGACTTCGTTATCGAGCAGGTGGCGACGTATTCCCGCACCTGCTCCGAGCTGGTGGATACCCTGCTCAACGGTCTGTACCTGTTGGCGCAGCGCCGAAAGAGTACCGCCCCCCGTTCGGCGAAGGGAACGGTGGTGACCGGAGCCGACGTCCGGAGCCGGCGCGGCCAGTTCCTCCTGCTCTCGGCGCTCTATCCTGCGTTCTGGTCGCTGGCGCGGCTGGACTCGCTGCTGTGGCGCCAGCCCGGGTACAAGCTCATCCTGCGGGCCCGACGTACGGCCTGAGAGCGCCGAAGGCCCGGCAACACCGTCCCGATACCAGTACATTGCGAGGCGACCTGTCCCCTCCTGCCGGAGCGTGATGATCGCAGCCGGGCCCCGCAGGAAAACCCTCGCGCATTCCACCCTCGCCGGGGTGACCTACCAGTACGCCGCGACCGCCGCCAATGGCGTGGTCCAGGTCGGGGTCATAGCGGTGCTCGCCCGGCTGATCGCCCCGGTGGAGTTCGGACAGGTTGGGCTGGCGACGGCCTACATCGGGTTCTGGGCGCTCTTCGCCGCGTTCGGCGTGGGTTCGGCGGTGGTGCAGCGGCCGGAGCTCACCGAGCGCATGCTGCGGGCGGGCTTCACTCTCTCGCTCGTGCTCGGCCTCCTGGCGAGCGTACTGGTCTTCCTCACCGCGCCGCTCGCCGCGCGGATGCTCGGGAGCGCCAGTCTCACCGAGTTCATCCGGGCGTTGAGCGCGACGTTCCTCCTGGCCAGCCCGGGGATCGTCGCCGAAGCACTGTTGCAGCGGGATTTCGAGTGGCAGCGGCTCACCCGCCTCAACGTGATCTCCAGCATAGCGCAGAGCCTCTCGTCCGTGGTGCTCGCGGTGCTCGGGCTCGGCGCGTGGGCGCTGGTCGGCAGCAACCTCCTGTTCACCCTGCTGCGGACCGCGCTGCTGGTGCGGGCCCACGCCTTCCCGAAGCGACTGCTGGTCAGCGGCACGGAGCTGGGGGAGCTGAGCCGGTTCGGCCGCAGCTTCACCGCCGCGCGGCTCCTCAACTACGGGGCGCAGCAGGGCGACAACGTGGTGGTGGGCCGAGTGCTGGGACTGGAGCCGCTGGGCTTCTACTCCCGGGCCTTCAAGCTGATGATGCAGCCGGTCACCAACTTCGGCCTGGTGATCACCCGAGTGCTGTTCACCATCATGGCGCGGCTGCAGGACCAGGCCGAGCGCCTTCGCACCGCCTACCTCACCGGGCTCGCCATCATCAGTCTGGTGAGCGGCCCGCTCGCGGCGATGATGGTGGTGCTCGGCCATGAGATCGTATTGGTGCTGCTGGGCCCGCGGTGGACCGCCGCGATCGTGCCGTTTCGGATCCTCAGTCTGGGTCTGATTCTCCGGCTCCCCAATCTCATGACCTACACGATCGACGGATTCGCCGGCTCGATCGCGAAGCGGGGTCTGCGAGAGGGGCTGTTCGCCGCGGGCGTCATCGCGGGTGCGCTGGTCGGTGTGCCCTTCGGGCTGCCCGGGGTCGCGACGGGGGTCCTGCTCGGCGTGGTGGTGAACTACGTCGCGGGCGCCGGCATCAGTCTCCAGATCACCGGTTGCACCCTGCGAGAGTTCTTCCGGGCGCAGATGCCGGGCCTGACCCTCGGCGTCATGACCGCGGCGGTCGCGGCCGCCGTCCGTCAGGCGTTGCTGGTTACCGGCAGTCCGAGCTTCGTCGTGCTGGCCGGCACGGCCTTGTTCACCCTGGGCTTCCTGACCGCGGTGCTCTATCTCTACCCCGAGGCCGTCGGGGTGTACGGCCGGGGCGCGGCCAGGATGCTGGCCGAGACGCTGACCAACCGGCACTGGGGGCGTGACGTCACCTGGATCGACCGGGTCTCGGGCCTGCTGACCCGCCGCTGGGTGGGCGAGGCGAACACCCCCTGACCGTCGCCGTCACGCGCCAGGAGCGCGCGGTTGGCCTGGGGCTCAGCGCCCTGGGCCTGGTCGCGATCGCGATCCTGACCCTCCGCCCCAATCCGACGCAGGCGGCCGCGTCCGCCGCCACCCCCCTGCTCTGCCTGGTGTGCGGGAACAACGGCGGAGTGGACGTCTTCCTCAATCTCCTCCTCTTTGCGCCACTCGGTGCCGGCCTTCGGCTGGCGGGGTGGCGCTGGCGATCGGTCGTCGCCGCCGCGGCGCTGGTGTCCTTCGCGGTGGAGCTCCTGCAGTTCACCGTGGTGACCGGCCGTGATGCCAGCCTGAGCGACCTGGTCACCAACACGGCGGGCGCGGCGGCGGCCGCCGCCCTGGCCGCGCGCTGGCGCGCGATCGCGCTGCCCTCGCCCCGGGCCGCGGCAAGGCTTTTCGCCCTATGGTCGGTCCTCTGGATCGGGACGCTCACCCTGACCGTCTGGCTGCAGGATCCCCGGGGCCTGCGCGGTCCCGTCCGCAGCGGTTGGCCGGACATGGCATCAGCCGCCGCCTGGCGGTATGCCGGACGCGTCCTGGAGGCCCGGGTCAACGGGGTGGTCATGCCGCGAGGGGAGGCGCCTCCCGACCGCGCGGCGCTCCGCCTGTCGCTGGACCGGGGCGAAGCCACGATCGAGCTGCACGCGCTCTCCGGGCCACCGACCCAGGACCTGGTCTTTCTGTACTACCTGCAGGTCCGGCATACCCCGGTCCTGGCCTTCGGGCAGTACGGCCGCGACGCGGTGCTGGTGGTGCCCTCACGGGCGCAGCGGCTCAGACTCTGGTCGCCGACGATCCAGCTCCGTGACGCGTTTCCTCCCGACACCGGCATTCCGGTGACGCTGCGCGGTGCGATCCGCGACGGGCGGCTCCGGCTCAGCGTGAGCTGGGGCGGGAGGGTGCGGCAGACCGGCATGCAGCTGAGGCCGACTCAGGGATGGCTCGCGGTACCGCCGCTGAAGTTCGTGCTCGGACGGAGCGTCCGGCTGATCACCGCCCTCTGGGTCGGCGCGCTGGTGTTTCCGCTGGGCTATTGGGCGGCCTGGCTGCCACGACGTCGGGTAGCGGTCGTCCTCCTGACCGCGGTGGTGACGGCGGGACTGCTCGGGTTCCCCGCGCTGACCCGGTCGGCGCCAAGCCACTGGACGGAGTGGACGGCCGCCCTCACGGCCGCCGCGCTCGGCTGGGCCGGGTCTCGATTCGCGGCTTATCTTCAAGGCCGATGCGCCTCTCCTTCAATCAGCGGATCCTCCTGATCCTGATCTGTCTCGGCGCGCTGCCAACCGCGCTGGCGATCCTGGGCTGGGGCCTCACCATCCGCTCGACCACACCGGCGGCCGGGCCGGCGCAGGCGTTGGAGGAAGTCGGGGCGACGGGCCGTGCCCTGCTGGAGACTCTCGACTCGACCCGCCTCGACTCCGCCGAGCGTGCGGCGCTGGCGGCCCACGCCAGCCGGCTCAACGCGGCGCTGGGCCAGTTCCAGCGGGCCGAGGCGTTCGGCCGCTACTACTACGCCGGACTCGGCCTGGTGGTGTTCCTGGTGGGGGCGGCCTTTCTGTATGCCTCGGTCCGCCTGGGTGGACACCTCTCACGCCAGCTCAGCCGGCCGATCGAGGAGCTCATCGGCTGGACGGGCCACATCCGGCGGCAGGAGCCGCTGCCAGCCGACCGGCCGCGCCGTGGCGCCCCCGAGTTCGCGGCGCTCCGAACCGCGCTGCGCGAGATGGCGGAAGCTCTGGAGCGGGCCCGCACGCGGGAGATCGAGGCGGAGCGCCTCCGGGCTTTCCGGGAGACGGCCCGGCGGGTGGCGCACGAGATGCGGAACCCGCTCACCCCGATCCGCCTCGCGGTGGCGCAGCTGGGCCGCTCCTCGTCTCCCGCGCAGCGCGAGGCGATCGAGGTGCTGGTCGCGGAGTCCGACCGGCTGGAGCAGCTGGCCCGCGAGTTCACCGAGTTCGGACGATTGCCCGAGGGCCCGGCGGCGCCGGTGGACCTGGCAGAGCTGCTGGAGGAGCTCAGCCGCACGTCGGTGCCGCCCACGATGCGGGCCCGGCTCCTGCTCGACCCCGCGACGCCGGTGATCGAGGGTCACTACGATCCGCTCCGCCGCGCCTTCAGCAACATCCTCCGCAATGCCGTCGAAGCGTGCGGCGGCCTGGGGGAGATCGAGATCACCGCCCGCCCCGAGGGCGCCGGGGCACGGATCTCGATCCGGGACCACGGCCCCGGGATTCCGCCGGAGCTCGAGGGACGGATCTTCGATCCGTACTGCACCGGGAAAGCGGGCGGCACCGGCCTCGGGCTCGCGTTGGCGAAGCAGACGGTCGAGCATCACGAGGGAAGCATTGCCGTCGAGCCGACGCCGGGCGGCGGTGCGACCTTCCTCATCGGGCTCAGGACGCGATGAGCGCCGACTCCGCGGCCACGGGACCGGCACAGCTCCTCCTGGTGGACGACGAAGCCAACATCCGGCGGATGTTGAGCGCGCTGCTCCGGGAAGAGGGGTTCACCGTGGCGGAGGCGCCCAACGGGAACGCCGCGCTGCTCATGCTGGACCAGGCCGACCCGGACGTGGTGCTGCTCGACCTGCTGATGCCGCCGGGCCCCGATGGGCTGGAGACCCTCGCTCGCATCCGGGAGCGCGGCCGCCGCACCCCGGTGATCATGATGAGCGGCAAGGCGCAGGTGACCGACGCCGTGCGGGCCGTCAAGCTGGGCGCGTTCCAGTTCCTGGAGAAGCCGCTCACGCCCGAGTCGGTGCTGGCCACGGTGCGTGCCGCGCTGGAGCTGAATCGCACCCGGGCGGAGAACCGGGCGCTCCAGGCCGAGCTGAGCCGCCGGGGCACCCTGATCGGCGAGAGCGCCGCGATGCAACAGGTCCGGGCGCTGATCGCGCGGGTGGCGCCTACCGAGGCGCGGGTGCTGGTGACCGGCGAATCGGGCACCGGCAAGGAGATGGTGGCGGCGGCGATCCACGCGGCGAGCCGGCGGGCCGCCCGGGCGTTCGTGACCGTCAACTGCGCCGCGATCCCGCGCGACCTGGTCGAGTCGGAGATGTTCGGCCACGAGCGCGGCTCGTTCACCGGCGCGACCGAGCGCCGGCTTGGCCGGTTCGAGCTGGCCCACGAGGGCACCCTCTTCCTCGACGAGATCGGCGACCTGAGCCCTGAGGCCCAGGCCAAGCTGCTCCGGACCCTGGAGTCGGGCGAGGTGCAGCGGATCGGCGCCGAGGTCACCATACAGACGGACGTGCGGGTCATCTCGGCGACCAACCGCCGGCTGGAGAACGAGGTCGCCGCCGGCACGTTCCGCGAGGACCTCTATTTCCGGCTCGAGGTCTTTCCCATCAACCTCCCGCCGCTCCGGGAGCGACTGGACGACCTGCCCGCCCTGGTGGCCCATCTGGCGGAGCGGGTGCGCCCGCGCCAGGCGGTAGCCTTCGCGCCCGAGGCGCTGGCGGCGATGGCCGCGTACAACTGGCCGGGCAATGTACGGGAGCTGGCCAACCTGGTGGAGCGGCTCAGCATCCTGAACGGGCCGACGGTCGACGCCGCCGCGGTGCGCCAGGTGCTGCGCGGCGGAGGTCCGCCGACGATGCCCTCGGCCGCGGTCGGCGTGCCGTTGACCGAGGCGCTCGACGAGTACGAGCGCGCGTTGATCTCGGCCGCGCTGACCCAGGCGGACGGAAACGTCGCGGAAGCATCCCGGATCCTGCAGACCGACCGCGCCAACCTGTATCGCCGGCTCCGCCGGCTCGGCATCGAGAAGACACCGGAGGGCGAGGAGTGAGGCGATTCCTCTGGGCGGCCCTGTTCCTGCTGCTCCCCAACCTGCTGCGGGCGCAGGACAGCGTGATCGTGATCGATCCCGACGCGCCGCCGACCGATACCCTGCTGCGGGGCGGACCGCCTCCCGCGGTGGTGGCCGAGCTGATCCGGATGTTCAACGACTCGGGCACCACCCGGGTGGAAGGCGACCTCAGCTTACCGACCGGGAGCGAGTTCGACGGCCGCCTGGCGGTGCACCGCGGCACGCTGCGCATCGCCGGCCGGGTGAACGGCCCGGTCACCGTGGCCAACGGGACGCTGCACCTGCTCCCGGGCGCCCGGGTGACCGGTGACATCCTGGTCGTGGGCGGGCGGCTGCTGCGGTCGGACAACGCCGTGCACACCGGCACCGAGCGGGTGTTCTGGGACGCGGCTCCAGTGCTTCGAACCGACGACGGGATGCTGGTGCTCCGCGAGCGCCGGCGGCCGTTGGGCGAATTCGCCACCGCACGCACCACGTTCCAGACCGGCAAGGTGCGCACCACCCTGCTGCTCGCCACCGGCGGCACCTACAACCGGGTCGAAGGGCTGCCGATCGTCTTCGGCCCCACCTTCGAGTATCGCGCCTCGAAGACCACGTCGGCGAAGCTCGACCTGCGGGGCATTCTGCGGACTACCAGCAGCAACGAGACCCGGCTGCAGAACGACTTCGGCTATCGGGCCCGGCTGGAGCTGCGCCATGGAATCGTCGGGGTGGCGGGCCAGCTCTACAGCGAGGTGGAAGCGTTCGAGGATCAGCCGCTCTCAGCCTCGGAGAACGGGTGGGCGGCCTTCCTGCTGCAGCGCGACTATCGCGACTACTACGAGCGGGTGGGCGGGGGCGGTGCGCTCTGGGTCACGCCGATCCCCACGCTCCGGGTGGAAGGGAACCTTCGCTACGACAACGAGCGGTCGGTCCGGGATGCCGACCCATGGTCGCTCTTCCGGAACAGCGACCAATGGCGTCCCAATCCCCTGATCGACGACGGGCATTACACCACCTTGGGGGCCCAGGTGGACTACGACACCCGGAACGAGCGCTACCTGCCGAGCAGCGGGTGGCTCCTGCGGGGCCGGTTCGAGCATTCGGGAAGCGACGACGTCGCGCCGGTGCTCCTGCCGGAGTCGGTCCGCCCCGAGCTGCCGATCGGCGGCGGCTACGCCTTCGACAAGCTGCTGCTCGACTTCCGGCGGTATTCGAGGCTCACCCCTTCCCTCCGGGTCAACGCCCGCCTGCGCGCCGATTGGTGGATCGGCGGCGATCGTCTTCCGGTGCAGCGCCGGGTGTCGCTCGGCGGCACCGACATCCTGCCCGGGTACGACTTCCGGGTCTTCGACTGCGCCCCCGAGGACTTCTCCGACCCGGCCCAGCCGGCGCTCTGCGATCGCTCGATGAGCGCGCAGGTGGAGGTCCGGACTCGCCTCAATCTCAACCTCGGGTTCCGGCTCCGTGACAACCAGGGGGAGCGGCGCGGCCGGTTCATCGGGATCGAGGAGGCGGACCTGGTGTTCCTGAGCGACGCGGGCAAGGGGTGGCTCGCCGGGGACGGACCGGGCCAGGTCCCGGTCAATCGGATTCCCAGCTTCCACGAGTGGAACGTCGACGTCGGCGTCGGGCTCGACGCCGGCGCCATCGGGGCCTATCTCGCCAAGGGGCTCGACGACGGCGAGTCGGTCAAGTTCGTGGTGAGACTCCAGCGCCGCTTCTAGTGCGCCGCTCCGCCATGCGTACCGTCACCCGCGCTGCCCGAACCCTCGTGGTGGCAGTCGCCCTGCTGGCGACCGGTGCGGGCACGCTCGCCGGCCAGACGGTTCCGGCGGTGCGCCTCGGCGTCCGGCTGTCGGCCGATTCCACCAGCCGCGGCGCGCGGGTCCCGGTGGTGCGCTCCGAGAACCTGCTGGCCGACGGCCGCTGGGTCTCCACGCTGCGCTCGGGGCTGCCGGTGCGGCTGCACTATCGCCTGGAGATCTGGCGGTCGCGCGGGGGGTGGCTCGACCTGCTGACCAGGCAGACCGAGTGGGACGTGGTGGTCCGGCACGAGCCGCTGATGGACCAGTACACCCTGCTTACCCTGTTCGCCAACCAGGCCCAGGAGCGCCGCTACGCTACGGTGGACGCCTTGAGCGCGGCACTCGCCTTCGCCTACCAGGTGAACGTGGGGCCGACCGATCCCGGGAGCTACTACTACACTGCGGTGCTGGAGGTCTCGACCCTGTCGGACTCGGACCTCGACGAGCTGGAGCGATTTCTGGAAGGCGATCTCGGCGACGTCACCGGCGGCCGGGGGAACCTGGGCGATGCGCTGGGCCGCGGGGCCACACGGTTCCTGCTGCGGCTGGCGGGGCTGCCGAGCCTGCGGCTGGAGGCGAGAAGCTCGGGATTCGAAGTCCGATAGGGGAAAGGCTCAGGCCTTCGCGATGATCCCCGCGACTCCGCCCAATGCCCGGAGCGCCTCCTCGCCGTAGAACAGCTTGATGTACTTGGCCTGCTGGGCCGACAGGCGGCGCACCGCCCAGGACAGGTGCACGAAGTGCGGCTCCCGCGGCGGCGTGTGCGGGTGCATCCCGCACTCCTCGGGCAGATGGTTACCCTTCCTCGTGTTGCAGCTGCTGCACGCGGTCACCACGTTGCTCCACTCGTTGTCGCCGCCCCGCGAGAGCGGGATCAGGTGGTCGCGAGTGAGACATTCCCGGTGCCGCAGGTCGCCCTGCCCCCGGTGGCAGTACTGGCACCGGTAGCCGTCACGGGCGAAGAGGAATGTGTTGGTGACCTGGCGACGGAAGCGGCGGGGAACGTGCACGAACTTGACCAGCCTGATGATCGCTGGTTTGGGGAGTGTCAGGCGTTCGCTTCGGACGACGTCACCGGGATCCGATTCGACGATCTCCGCCTTCCCCTCGATTACGAGACGGAGGGCGCGTCGCACCGGGACCATGGTCAACGGCTCGAACGAAGCGTTCAACGCCAGGCACCGCACGGGGTTCTCCCAACCGGTCGGTCGCAAGGGATAGACGAACGCCGCCCTCGGAGAGGCGGCAATCGAATCGTAATGGGCGGCGGAAAACGGAGCAAGGGACGTGCCCCGGAGCTGCTAGCGGACCAGCGCCTCGATTCGCGTCGCCACCGCCTGGCGATGGCGCACGCTCCGCGTGATCACGAGCACCGTGTCGTCGCCCGCGATCGTGCCGATCACCTCGCTCCATCCCGCCTGATCCAGGGCTTCGGTGACCGCTCCCGCCGAGCCGCTGGCGGTCTTGAGGACCACGAACGGCCCCACCCCATCCACGCTGACCAGCAGGGCGGGCAGCACCTGGCCCAGGTCAGGGCGCACCGCGGCCCGATGGGGATGGGTGTAGTACGCGCCACCGTGAGGGTCGGCCAGCTTGGCGAGCCCCAGCTCCCGGATGTCGCGGGACAAGGTCGCCTGGGTGACGATGAACCCCTCGGAGGCGAGGGCACCCCGGAGATCGTCCTGGCTCTCGATCCGCCGCTCCCGGACGACCCGCAGGATCGCGGCGTGGCGCTGGATCTTCATGACGCGACGCGAAGGCGATACACGGCTCTGCCTCCCAGATAGGTGGCCACGACATCCTCCGGTGCGCAGGCCAGGGCGCGCTCCTCGGGAGAGAGTTTCGACGTCCGGGGCTGGAGAACCACACAGTCTCCCCAGCGGCCCGGCTGGAGGCCGCCGATCTCTCCGGCGAGCCCGATCGCCGCGGCGGCCCCGGTGGTGCAGAGCGCGAGCGCGCCTGCCGCGTCGAGCCCGCCGAGCACCCGTGCGGCCCTCGCCTCGGCGAGGAGGTCGAGCGCACCGACGCTCAGCACCGAATCGGTGCCCACCCCCACCCGCAGGCCGCGCCGGAGCATGGCCCCCAGCGGCGCAGCACCGTGGCCGTGCGCGCGATTGCTGAGCGGACAGTGCGCGACGGCGGCGCCTCGCGCGGCCACGCGATCGAGGTCACCGGCGGACACCTGCACCAGGTGGATGCACAGCGTCCGTTCCCCCAGTACTCCGTGCGCGTCGAGCCACTCGACCGGCGTCCGACCCGGCCCGGGCGGCCGTGGAATCCCGCGGCGGGCCCAGGCCTCCGCAAAGGTACCGTGTCCCTGCTCCAACAGCTCGGATTCCGCCCGCGACTCGGCTAGGTGCACGGCCAGCGGCAGTCCCTCGTCCGCCGCGTACGCCGAGGTGGCCGCGTACAGCTCGCCGCTCACGGTGTACGGCGCGTGAGGCGAGACGCCGATCCGTACCCGACCGGCCGCGTACCGGGCCAGTCGCGATACTGCGGCCCGGAGCCCGGCCAGCGATTCGGCGACCTGCCCCGGGTGCGGCCCGAAGACCTCGTGATAGACGATCCCCGACCCGCCCAGCTCGGCCAGGGCTCGGATCACCGCGCCGGAATCGCCGGTATCGGCGACCGTGGTCACACCGGCGGCCCAGCAGGCTTCGAGCCCGCGGCGCGCGGCCTGGTCGAAGGCCTCCGGCGAGCGCGCGGCCTTGGCCTGCCGGACCCCGAGGATCCACCCGGTGAAGTCGGCCCCCGGCGGCCCTTCGGCCAGGCCGGTCAGCTCGAGATGGGTGTGGGTATTGATCAGGCCCGGCAGCAGGAGGCCGCCGTCGTACTGTTCTTCGACCGCCTCCGGCGGCCGCGGCACCCGATGATCGGCCCCGACCGCCTCGATGCGTCCATCGGAGCCGATCAGCACGGCCCCGCGCTCGATCGGCGGGGCCGCGACCGGCAGGACCCATTCCGCCGCCAGGCGGCAGGGGCGCATGCCTACTGCGAGATCGGCGAGGGGCCCGTTCCTCCCATGGCCCCCGTTCCCGCCGGCGGCGGGGCAGCGGGCTTGGGTGGCGTCCCGCCGGCCTGCGGCTGGCCGGGCTTGGCCGGCGGCGTCACCGCGGGCGGCGCCCCGACCGCGGGCGCGGTGGAGGGCGGAGCGCCGTCGGTCGGGCCCGGCCCCGACCCGCCCATCACGCCGCCCACCGAGCCGAACGGCGAGTGGATCGGACAGAAGGCATTGGGCTCGGTGCCGGGTATGAACGACTCGATGTAGTGGACGTCCTTGGGGCAGAACGGGGTCGCCTTGTACCCGGTGGTCTTGTCGATGTCGAGCGCCGTGAGCCCGTCAGGGCGGGGCCAGGCGGGCGGAATCGCCCGTCGCTCGTAGACCTCCCGCATCATGGCGGTCCAGGCCGGCGCCGCCAGCACCCCGCCCTGCGCGTTCGACTTGATCTTCTTCGGCTGGTCGAAGCCGAGCCAGAGGCCGGTCACCAGGTCGGGAGTGAACCCGATGTACCACACGTCGTAGCCGTCGTTGGTGGTGCCTGTCTTGCCCCCGGCCGGAAAGTTGATCCGCGAGCCCACCGAGCCCACCGCGGTGCCGTGCCGAACGACGTCGCGCAGCACGTCGGTCATGAGCCAGGCGTGGGCGCTGTCCATGACCGCGACGCTCCGGACAGTGGGCTGCCACACGATCCGCCCGGTCCGGTCCTCCACCCGCAGGATGGCGTTGGGCACGGTGCGCGTGCCGAGGTTGGCGAAGGTGGTGTAGGCCGCGATCATCTCGAGCGGAATCACGTCGGCGGAACCGATATGGATCGACGGCACCGGCGGCACCCGGGTGCTGATGCCGAACTTGGCCGCCTCGCTCACCACGGCCTGCTCGCCCAGCTCCATGCCGAGCTTGATGGCGATGGTGTTCCGCGACAGATAGA
>Ga0310810_10003875_pt1 | contig 16426 bp, 14 predicted proteins | sample NCmetagenome_FD_207641 | JGI IMG/M metagenome (GOLD analysis project Ga0310810, IMG submission 207641) | Soil microbial communities from experimental microcosm in Duke University, North Carolina, United States - NC | ecosystem: Engineered > Artificial ecosystem > Soil microcosm > Unclassified ... | reverse complement strand
TCGTCGAGACCGCGCTCCTGGTCACCAGCGGGCTGATCGACTTCGCCAGCGAGGACGTCGCCACGGCGATGGCGAAGCTGGAGGACCCGGATCTGGCCGGCAAGGTCAGCGAGAGCCTGCTCCACTGCGGCACCGCGCTGGCCGGGTACCGCGACTTTCTCAAGAAGCGCCTGGCGAAGGCGAACGACCGGTTCGCGATCGGCGAGCAGAGCTTCCTCCGCATGCTGGCCGACAAGGAGATGGTGGTGATCGATCTCGCGCGGCTGGAGGAGATCGCCAGGACCGATCTCGAGCGCAATGTCGGCGCGCTCGAGATCGCGGCGCGCAAGCTCGACGCGAGGCGGCCCATCCCGCAGATCCTGGCCAGGGCGGGCGCCGACCGGCCGCCGGCCGCGAAGCTGCTAGACGAGGCGAACGCGCAGTCCACCGCGATGCGCCAGATGCTCATCGACAAGGACCTCATCTCCGTGCCGGCCGACGAGATGGCGGAGGTCCGCCTGTCGCCACCGTTCATGCGGTGGAACTTCGCCTTCCTGAGCTCGCCCGGGCGCTTCGAGGAGAAGGTTCTGCCGTCGTTCTATTACATATCGCCGCCCGACCCGAAGTGGCCGCGCAAGGAGCAGCTGGCATACATCCCGCCGCGGCCGGTCCTGCTCTACACCACCATCCACGAGGTCTGGCCCGGCCACTTCCTCGAGTACCTGCACACCCGCAAGCACCCGTCGCGCATCCTGCGCTCGCTCTGCTCCTACTCGTTCGAGGAGGGCTGGGCCCACTACGCCGAGCAGATGATGCGCGACGCCGGCGCCGGCGGCGACGATCCGAGGGTCGCCATCGGCCAGCTGTCCGAGGCGCTCCTGCGCAACGTCCGCTTCGTCTCGGCCATCGGCCTGCACACCCGCGGCATGACGGTCGCCCAGTCGATGGCGCTGTTCGAGAAGAAGGGGAACCAGGACCGGGCGAGCTCTCGGCAGCAGGCGGTGCGCGGCACCTTCGACCCCGGCTACCTCAACTACACGCTCGGCAAGCTGATGATCCTCAAGCTGCGCGACGACTGGAAGGCGAAGGTCGGCCCCGGCTACTCACTCAAGGCGTTCCACGATCAGTTCCTCTCCCACGGCTGCGCTCCGATCCCCGCCATCCGGCGCGCCATGCTCGGCGCGGACGCCGGCCCTCCGCTGTAAATCGCCCCGCAGGACGCCTCGCCGCTGCGCCACAGGACACCTCGCCGCTGCGCCGCAGCACGCCTCGCCGCTGCGCACCCTCCGCGCATCGCCTGTCTGCACTACTCGGCTTCGCCTTGCGCGATGATGTTTCTATCCGCGTCTCGTCGTGCACCTCCATCCTGGAAACCGTCACCATACCATTCGACGGTGACAGTGACCGTGACGGTTACATGAATACAGGCATAGTTCTGTGGAGCTGTGGCGCGAATGGCCTCGGCCCCACGTCGCGGGTCCGCTCCGCGCGCTCCGCGTACGCGGCTTGCCACCTATCAGGCCCGGAGAGGCGACGCGTCGAACTGACACGGCGGTGGCACGCCGCCTGCGCTCGCGCGCGCGTTCGCTGAGACCAGCGGCGGCGGCGCTCCACCCCGGCGCCGTTGGTTGGGGGAGCGGAGCGAACGTGACTGATGGGACGCACTCATCGACGACCAATCGACGGCGACCGTGTCGAGCACGCTCCGGGGCGCGCTGGGCGAGGTGGTTCTGGAACCAGTTGGGGGAACACGCTCCGGGGCGCGCTGGGCGAGGTGGTTCTGGAACCAGTTGGGGGAACACGCTCCGGGGCGCGCTGGGCGAGGTGGTTCTGGAACCAGTTGGGGAACACGCTCCGTGGCGCGCTGTTGACAGGTGGTTCTGGAACCAGTTGCGGGCGAGAGCCGGTCAGCCGGCGCAGGCGCAGCCGGCGGGCTTGCTGCAGGTGGAGTCCTTGGAGATGCAGGCGTCGCCGCACGGCTTGGAGGTCGAGGAGCAGGTCCGGCAGCAGGCCTGGGCGCTGTCGGACGCGGTCCACGGGACCATGTCGCCGCAGGTGGCGCTGTACTGGCCGTCAGCCGGCGGCGCGCAGACGATGGCGGTGGCCGGGATGGGGATGTGGACGACCACGTTGTCGCCGTACTTCTCGCGGCACTTGCCCTTCACGTCGGTCTGCGAGGAGAGGACGTCGCTGGCGGTGAGGTTGCAGCCGACCACGGTCTGGCTCTGGTCGCCGGTGTCGAGGAAGTGGCAGCCGGCCGGCAGCGAGGTGGCGCCGGACCAGGTGCCGAGCTTGAAGCCGCGCAGCGGAGGCGCGCCGCTCGAGGGGGGGCGCGGCACAAGGGCGCGGGCGATATCGGCGACCGAGGTGAGGTCGGGCGCGCCGTCGGCGTTGGTGTCGACGCCGCAGCCGCACTCGGCGGCGCGCATCGCGGCGGTGCAGATGGTCGGGTCGGAGCGACGCCACTCGGTGCCGAACAGCTGGAACGCCTTCCAGCAGCCGCGCATGTAGTCGTCGTTGAGCGGGTCGTCCTTGTTGTCCGGGTCGCCCTTCGGCGGGTCGACCATGCACTTCTCGAGCAGGTCGGCGGCGGCGTCGTTCGAGTTGATCGACACCTTCATCCGGACCATGGAGGCGGACATCTTGAAGGAGCCGAGGGTGGTCGAGCTCATCCAGGGCGGCAGGGTGACGCCGTCGGCCAGGGTGATGGCCGGACAGTCGGTGCCGGAGACGCCGGCGGAGCAGATCGGCAGCTCCCCCGTCACGTCGCTGTGCCACGAGGTGAAGACGCACTCGCCGATCACCGAGTCCGGGTTGTCCTCGAGCGCGAAGATCTGATCGTCGTTGAGGGTCAGCTGGAGCGGCTTGGTGGAGCCGTTCTGGCCGAGGGCGACCGCCGCCGGGGCCGGGTCGCCTTCCTTGGCGGGCGGCGGCTGCACGATCGCGTAGTACTCGCAGTACTCCTGGCCGCGGTCGTCCTGGCCGTCGGTGTTGACGCCCTCGACGTCGGAGCAGGCCCAGCGGATGGCGTCGCCGACGTACGCCTTCTGGCTCGACTCGACCGCGTCGGCGCGGCGCGCCTCGCAGTGCTCGAGCGCCTTGCCCTCGCGGCACTTGGTCACGCAGTCGGAGTCGCTCGAGCTCTTGCACGCCTCCTCGCACTCGCGCTGGGCCGAGGAGCCCGGGTCGTCGCACTTGTCGCCGTCGCAGGAAGGCCCGCTGCCTCCGCCGTCGACCGCGCATGAGGCGGCGACCAGAAGGAGCGATGCGGCGAAAGACAATGAAAGGGCGGACAGTTTCAGCTCGGTCATCGTGCGATTCCTCTTGGCGCGATGACCGGCCGAGCAAGGGATGGGCCAGGGTGTGTTGGTCCGACCTTTCCCGTAAGTGCGGCGAAGGAAGCGGCGCAGCCGGCTGCTCCAGCAGCCACCCCGGTCGCACCGGACAGGCCATTCGCCGCCGCTGTGCTGCCCCGCACTGCCGGGCCGCGATAGCATCCGGCGGACATGTCTCTTCAGGACGAGTTCGAAGCTGCGGTCAAGCGCGTGAACGGTCTGCCGAGCGCGCCGCCCAACAACGTCTTGCTCGACCTCTACGGGCTCTTCAAGCAGGCGACGGTCGGCGACGCGAGCGGCAAGCGGCCGGGCATCACCGATCTGCGCGGGCGCGCCAAGTTCGACGCCTGGTCCGGGCGCAAGGGAATGTCGAAGGAGGACGCGATGCGCGCCTACATCAAGGCGGCGAGCGCGCTGTGATCGATCTGGGCGCGGTGCGCGCGCAGTTCCCGGCGCTGGCGCGGCGGCACGGCGACCACCCGATGGTCCACCTCGACGGCCCGGCCGGCAGCCAGGTGCCGGCGAGCGTGATCGCGGCGGTCGCCGACGCGCTGGCGAATCACAACGCGAACAGCCACGGCCTGTTCGCCACCTCGCGCGAGTCGGGCGCCATCGACGAGGACGCGCGCCGCTGCGCCGCCGATCTGTTCGGCGCGAGCGACGCCGACTGCGTCCTCTTCGGCCCCAACGCGACCACCCTGCTGTTCGCTCTCAGCCGCGCGGTCGGCCGCACGCTCGGCGGCGACGACGAGATCGTCGTCACCCAGCTCGACCACGACGCCAACGTGAGCCCGTGGCTGATCGCGGCGCGCGAGGCCGGCGCCGGGGTGAAGGTGGCCCGCGTCCGTCCCGAGGATGGCGCGCTCGATCTCGACGACCTGGCGGCGGCGGTCACCGCGCGAACCCGCGTGGTGGCGGTGACCGCGGCGTCGAACGCGATCGGCGCCCTCACCCCGGTGGCGCGCATCGCCGAGCTCGCCCACGCGTACGGCGCGCACCTGGTGGTCGACGCGGTCCACTACGCGCCGCACCGCCTGATGGACGTCGCCGCCTGGGGCTGCGACGTCGCGGTCTGCTCGCCGTACAAGTTCTTCGGTCCGCACGCCGGCATGATGTGGGCCAGGCGCGAGCTCCTCGAGCAGCTGCCCGCCTACCGGGTGCGCCCGGTCGGTGACGCGCTTCCGTATCGCTGGGTGCCGGGCACGCCGAGCTACGAGGCGATGGCGGGCACCGCCGCGGCCATCCGCTACATCGCGTCGCTGTCGGGCGTCAGCGGCGCCGAGGGGCGCACGGCGCTCGCAGCCGGCTACAAGAACATCGCCGACCACGAGCAGGCGCTGTGCCGCCGATTGCTCGCCGGCCTCGCGGAGCTGCCGGTGACGGTGTACGGGCTCGCCGATCCGGACCGCGTGACCGAGCGCGCACCGACGGTGGCCTTCACCCACGCCAGCCGGTCACCGGCGGAGGTGGCGGCGTACCTCGGTGAGCGAGGTGTGTGCGTGTGGCACGGCAATTACTACGCGCTCGAGCTGTCGATGGCGCTCGGCCGCGAGCCGGATGGCATGGTGCGAGTCGGCATCCTCCACTACAACAGCGACGAGGAGATCGACCGGCTGCTCTCCCTCCTCGCCGAGCTGTGAGCGTAGAATTGGAGGTCATGGGCAAGCCGCCTCCTCCACCCGGCTCCGAGCGGCGACTCACCCACCGCGTCGATCTCCTCGCGCAGGTGCAGCTCCGCCGCGGTGACGGGGAGGTGTTCCTCTTGCCGGTGAGCAACATCTCGGCGGGCGGCGCCTTCCTGCGCCTCGAGCGCGGGGTCGGCATCTCGAGCCTGGTGGTCGGCGATCAGGTCGACATCTTCCTCGACCTCGGCTCGAGCCACACGCTCGACCTCCAGGCCAAGGTGCTGCGCATCGACGTGCAGGGCGGCGACGGCCGCGTCGCCGGCATCGGCCTGCGCTGGACCTCTACCGATCCGACGCTGATGGAACGGCTCGAAGTCGCCCTCAAGCACCTCTCGGTCGGCTAGGGTCCAGGGCTCGATCAGCGGCCCGGGCAGGTGGTGTCGGCGTCGGCGCAGCAGTCGTGCTCGAGCTCGCAGCGCGAGTCGCAGTAGCAGCCGAAGGTGGTCGGTTCCGGCGAATCGCACAGGAACTCCTCGCCGGCACAGCCGCAGTCGAGGGCGCATCCGGTATCGGTCTCGTCCCCGTCGCAAATGCCGTCCCCGCAGCCCGAGCACTGGCCGCAGTCCTCCGGGCAGTTGCCGCAGTTCTCGCCGCCGTAGTCGTTCGCCTCGCACGTCCCGTCCCGGTCGCAGCGGAAGCAGTCCGGATCGTCGCCGAGGCAGGGATCGCAGATGGTGTCGTCGCGCCATTCCTCCGGGCAGGCAGGGCGCGGCGCCTCCTCGCGGAGCTTTGCCATGAAGCGGTCGAGCTCGCGCCGGCACACCTTGCAGAACTCGTGGTGCTCCCACTGGTTGCGCATCGCGCACTGCTGCTGCGGGCGATACCAGTTCGATTCGCACTGGTTGGCACCCTCGAAGGCGCCGACCACGTCCTCGGGCACTCCTTCGTCGGTCGGCAGCGACACGCCCGGCGTGAGGAGATCCTCCCACGGCAGATCGTCGACGTCCGACTGCACGTTGACACTGTCGTGGACGCCGAAGAAGCTCTGCGTGCTGCACGCGGCGCCGTCGACCCAGCCGCCGTTCTCCTCGTACTCGTCGCCGAGCCTGAGCAGGGCGTGACCGAGCTCGTGGCTGAGCACCAGGTAGTCCTCGTCGCGTCCCATGCTCACGAAGCCGGCCCCGGGCGTCAGCCCGCGAATCCCGTCCACGTTGGCGATCATGACGATGGCGTCGGCCTCGAGCTCGGCCGCCAGCGTGAAAGCCTTGATGTATCCATCGAAGCTGTACGAGACCGTATTGGCGGTCGCCCCGTCGAGGCAGCCTCCGCCCCACTGGGCGTCGAAGTACGAGTCGTGGTGGCTGCCGCCGAAGGGATTGCAGCCTCCCTCATCGTCGATGTCGTCATCCGAGGAGACGACGTCGAGACGCCAGAGATTGATCTGGTCGGCATAGTCGGCGAACGCTTCACCTTCGCCGAAGAAATTCGCCGCGTAGGTATCGGTCAGGGTGTGGAAGGAATCGAGCTGGTCCTCCGTGTACGCCTCCGGCAAGAGCAGGATGTCGACGGTGTAGGGGTAGACCCCGGGCCCGGCGATACGCTCGGGTGCGCCGCGCACACCATCGCCGTCCGGCGCGAGCGCGAGCCGGGCCGCGCCCTCGGACGTCGCCTGATGCGGGTCGAAGGCGGCCCTGCCGATCTCGACCGGGCCGGCGGCGGTGAGGTCGGAGACGACCAGCTCGCCGGGGACCGCTGGCAGGCGGAGGTAGCCGGACCCGGCGCGAGCCAGGAAGTAGCGGCTCCGGGGCTCGCCGGTGTCCGCGTCCAGCCATTCGGCGTGAGCCCAGCGGAAGTCGGGCACTCGACCGCGCACGACCACGTCGCCGTCGGCATCGAGCAGCTGATACTCGAGGAAGGAGACCCCCTCCTCACCGTGGGCCAGCGGGTCGCGGGCGCTCGGATCGACGCGGACGATCGCCACCTGATCCTCACCGACCACGACCGTGACGCCGACCTCACCCGGCGCCGGCGGTTCGGACGAGCACGCAAGAACGCTCACGATGGCCCCCGCCACCCAGTACTCCCTCATGCCAGGGGACAACAGCAACAGCCGCGCCACCGCGCGCGATCGTTCACACGCGCGCAGCTCCGGCGATCCGGTCGTGCCGCCCAGAGGCCGCTGCCCACGCCGGTGGGCGATCGCGCTGGGGACTGCCCTCGGCGTCGCGACGCCGTTGTTTCCGTGCGAGCGACTACAACATCAACATGAACAAGCTAGAGGACGCCCTCGGCCGCGAGGCGGGCGGCGGCGAGCTGGATGGCGGCGAGCGGCGGGGCGGCGCGGGCGGGGCCGACCACGTTGGCGGCGAAGATCCAGGCGCGGTTGCCGCGAGCGACGTGGCCGACGATCCAGCGGACCGCGTGGCCGCTGTCTCGCTCGATGCTGCCGGTCTTCGCGCTGACGACCGTCCCGGGCGGCCAGGGCGCGGCGAAGTCGTGCGCGCCCATCGCGTTGCTGACGACGCCGGCGGGCTGGACGAGCATGGCGCGGACCGCGCGCATCGCGGTGCGGCTGGCCGGAAGCTGGTCGCGGTAGAGCCGGACCAGGAACGCGACCTCCTCGTCCGGCGAGATCGCGAGCGAGCCGCTGATCCAGAACGTGGTGAGGCCGCTCGAGGTGTCGGCGTTGCCGTAGCGGAACCTCCTGGCGTAGGCGCGCTCGCGGGCCGGGCCGAGCCGGCGCGCGATCCGCTGGAAGTACCAGAGCACCGAGTGGCGCATCGCGCTGACGAGGGTGTGGCTCCGGCGCCAGGAGCGGAACCTGACCGGCGCGCCGTCGTACTTCATGACGTGGTCGGGGCCGGTCACCACGCCGGAATCGAGCGCGGCGAGCGCGTGCGCGATCTTGAAGGTGGAGGCGGGGGACACGCGCGTCGCGCATCCATCGGACGGGGCGCGGACGATCTTGTCGGTCGCCAGGTCGTAGAGGACGAAGCAGCGGGTCTGGGCGGACGCCTGCCGGGGCGCCGACAGCCCGATGGCGAGCCATGTGATCGCGACCAGGCGGCGGTTCATTCCCAGTTCTCGTCCACCGGCGGGCGCAGGCGGCCGAGAAGGATGGCGGCGAGCAGGCAGCCGGCCGCGCCGCCGCCGGCGACCATGATCGACCAGCCGGTCCCCCAGCCGACCTTCTTCCACGGGTGGAGCGCGAGGACCAGCGCGATCATGACCACGCTGCCGAACGACAGCACGATGCCGAGCGTGGACGGCGCGATCGGCAGGTTCGGGTACTTCTTCGCCAGCGCGAGCAGGATGACGAGGACCACCACGCCGCAGCAGGCGAGGCCGCCGTAGAAGGTGATCGCCGCCATGATGGTGAAGGTGTCGAAGCCGTCGATCGCCGACGGGCTGTGGGCCATGTCCTCGAAGCTCACGTCGCTGCAGCCGGTCACGCCGGGCTCGGACGGATCCGGCTGGACCACCTGGCACAGGGTCTCGGACCGCAGGCCGACGTGGGTGTCGATGCCGAAGTCGCTGCCGACCACCCAGTCGTTGGAGAACAGCCCGACCAGGAGCAGCGCGATGCCGGCGGCACCCGCGAGAAGCCCGATGACGAGCTTGTTCATGGCGCGAGTATCGCCGTCGGCTCCGCTCGCGACAAGCCGCGGTCGCTGAGCAGGTAGACCGCGAAGCTGCCGAGCCAGTGCCCGCCTGCGTAGTGATCGCCGCTGACGCCGACCATGCCGGCACTCTCGTGGGCGGCGGCCGCGTCCAGCGCGGCGGCGCGCTGCGGATCCGACGGCGGCAGCGCCGAGGCGATGCCGCGCAGCATCCAGGCGCGGCTCAGGTTGAGGCCGTCGACATGGACCAGCTTGCCGTCGGCGCGATCGATCGTGCGCGCCGGCGCGAAGACATCCAGGCGCGGCAAGAAGCCGCTCAGCCACGGCGCGAGCTCGGCGGGCCTGAGCACGCGGCGCATGAGGTCCGCCTCGGCCAGCGCCGGCGACAGGAAGTCGTGGGCGGACGGCTCGTACGCCACCGGCGCCGCGCGGTCCGCCTGGTCGGCGACGAGGTCGGCGACCGCGACCCGCCGCTGGCCGCGCGCCCAGTCGAGCGCCAGCGCCATCGCGAAGGCCGTCTGCGAGTGCTCGCCGCTGCGGATCGGCAGCGGCAGGCGTCCGATCCAGCCGAGGAACCGTTCGGCGGCGAGCGCCACCAGCGGCGCGAGAGCGGCGCGCCAGGTCGCCATCTGCGGATCGCCCTGCGCCTCGCCGAGCTCGGCGTCGAGCTGGAAGAGCCACGCGATCCCGTACGGCATCTCGTACGCCGGCCGCGCCGACAGGTACTCGAGCTCGCCCTCGGCGCCGGCAGGCGTGAAGCTGCCGTCGAGCGCGATGCGGAGATCGCGGGTCCACGGCTCCCCCGGGTGAAGCCGCAGCAGGCGGACCAGGGCCCAGTGGCCGTGTACCGCCGAGTGCCAGTCGAACGAGCCGAAGAAGATCGGATGCAGCGCTCGCGGCGGCCGGACATCCGCGTCCTCGCGCAGGAGGTGGACGATCTGGTTGGGGTACTCGCGGTGGACGACTGCCGAGACCAGCTGCGCCAGCTTACCGGCGGTCCGCGCGTCGAGCCTCACGGCTGGAAATCGCGCCGCAGCCGCTGGCGTGCGGCGAGCTCGCGCAGGATGGCTCGCGCGCTGTCGGCCGGCTCGGGCCGCGGATCGAACCGGAGGTCGGTCGCCTCCGGCAGCCCCTCGTCCTCCTCGCCGATGTGCACCACGAAGGTCGAGAAAGGCGCCACGTGGGTCGAGATGGTCTGGTGGTGCCGGGTGCCGATCAGGTTGGTGGTGGTGATGACCAGCAGGCCGGCGTCGAGCAGGAGGTGCACCACCTCGCCGAAGCGGCGGACCAGCTCGCCGATGTCGTCGAGCTCGATGTCGGCGTCGACGCCGAGCACCACGTTGCGGCCGTTCAGGAGATAGGCGCGGTGGCCGCTCTCGACCAGGAGCCGCTCGATCTCCTGCGCGACCGCCGCCTTGCCGGTGCCCGACTCACCCGTGAGCATGACCATGCTCGGCGGGTGGCCCGCCAGCTCGGCGCGGCGGACCGGCGTGATGAGGCCGCGCGCCCAGTCGCGCGCCCGGAGCTGGCTCTCGAGCCGCCGCTGGCCGAGATCGTCGCCTACCACCTCGCGCACGATGCCGCCGCCGGCGATGTCGTAGCCGTCGACGATGACGAACCGGCCGGTGGCCTCGAGATCGGCGGCGGTGTCGAACGCGATCGGCTGGCGGGTGCGCAGCACCAGGTCGGCGACGTCGTGCCGGTCGACCTGCTGCTTGTCGGAGCTGTCGAGGTTGGAGGCGTCGAGCACCCGGTTGACCTGGTCGATCGTCACCTCGGTGGCGGCGGTTCCCAGCTTGAGCTTGTAGCGGCGCCCCGGCGCCATCGGCGCGCGCCCCAGCCAGAACAGGTTGACCCGCAGCTTGGTCGACACCGCCGGCGCGGTGCGCGGGTGGCTCATGATCTCACCGCGCGTCACGTAGATCTGCTGGTCGAGCGTGACGCCGGTCGATTCGCCGGCCAGCGCCTGCTTCCTGGTCGGCGCGCTGAACACCTCGACGCTCTCGACCACGGCCGTCTTGCCTGACGGCGAGAACACCACCTGGTCGCCCACCGCGAGCGCGCCCGACTCGATGCGGCCGGCGATGATGCGGCGGTCGTCGCCGCGCAGGTTGAACTTGTAGACGTCCTGCACCGGCATGCGCAGCGGCAGGTCGCGGCTGGGCGCCGCCTTGCCGAGCCCGTCCATCGCCTCGAGCACGGTCGGGCCCTCGTACCAGCCCAGCCGCGCGCTGCGCTCGGCGACGTTGGCCCCCTCGCGAGCCGAGATCGGGATGAAGTGTCGCGGTACGATGCCGACGTCGGCCAGGAAGGCGCGGTACTCGGCTCGAATGCGCTCGAACACGTCACGGTCCCAGTTCACCAGATCGATCTTGTTGACCGCGACCACCACCTGACGGATGCCGAGCATCGAGAGCAGGTAGCCGTGCCGGCGGCTGTTCTCGCGCACGCCCTCGTTGGCGTCGATGAGCAGGATGGCGGCCTCGGCGCGAGCCGCGCCGGTCACCATGTTCTTGAGGAACTCGATGTGGCCGGGCGCGTCGATGATGATGTAGTCGCGCAGCGCGGTCCGGAAGAAGACCCTGGCGGCGTCGATGGTGATGCCCTGTCCCTGCTCCTCTTCGAGGGCATCGAGCAGGAAGGCGTACTCGAAGGTCTTGCCCTGCCGGCGGCAGGTCTCCTGCACCTTCTCCAGCTTGCCGTCGCCGAGCGTGCCGGTGTCGGCCAGCAGGCGCCCCACCAGGGTCGACTTGCCGTGATCGACGTGGCCGACGATGACCACGTTCATCGTGTCGCGGCCAGAGTCGGACTCGCTCACATGTACCCCTCGCGGCGGAGCTTCTCCATCGCGTACGTGTCTTCCTGGTCCTGCGCTCGTCCGGCGCGCTCCGGGATGGTGGTCTTGCGCAGCTCGACGATGATCTCGCCGGTGGTGCGGGCGCGCGATTCGATCATGCCGGTGCACGGCTCGCAACCGATCGAGCGGTAGCGCTTGCCGCTGCCCTTGTCGAAGTAGAGGTCGATGATCGGGACCTTCTCGCGGTCGATGTACTCCCAGATGTTGACCTCGGTCCAGTCGAGCAGCGGGTGGATGCGCACGTGGGTGCCGGGCGCGAAGTCGGTCTTGAACTGGTTCCACAGCTCCGGCGGCTGATCGGCGATCGCCCAGTCGCTGTTCTTGTCGCGCGGCGAGAAGTAGCGCTCCTTCGAGCGGCTGCCCTCCTCGTCGGCGCGCGCCCCGACGATGACGCCGGTGAACGGCTCGCCGTCGAGCTCCTCTTCGTAGACTCCGCTGCCGTTCAAGCGCATGCGCGGCCAGGAGCCGTCGAGCGTGTGCTTGAGGGCGTCGGTCTTGAGCGCGCCGCAGCAGGTGAGGCGGCCGACCGTGTGGTTCATGCCCTGCGCCAGCGCCTCGCGGTTCTGTCCCACCACCATGGTGAGCTTCCACTCGCGGGCCAGCCGGTCGCGGTACTCGATCATCGCCGGGATCTTGTAGGCGGTGTCGATGTGGACGAGCGGGAAGGGGACGTGGCCGAAGAACGCCTTCCGGGTCAGCCACAGCATCACGGTCGAGTCCTTGCCGATCGACCACAGCATGCAGAGGTTGCGGAAGTGCTTGTACGCCTCGCGCAGGATGTAGACGCTCTGCGCCTCGAGCTCTTGCAGTCGGTCCATCGGCCTGATCTCCAGCTCCGCAGTATACAATCATTCCCAATAAAAATTGGGAAGTAGCAAAACCGAGACGAATTCCCCGGTGAGATATTGGAGAATTATTCCGGGCGTTTCAGGGACTCCTCGACACAGCGGCGACCGTTCTGCCGGCTGGTCAGGAGCCCGGGGCCGACCACGTGGCGGCGGACCGCTCCGGCGGCGTCCACCACGAAGGCCTCCGGGAGCTTCGTGATGCCGAGCGCGGCGGTGTAGCGGCCGATGTTCTCGCCGGGGGCCGGCGCGTCGAGCACCGCCAGCAGGCCGCTCGCGTCCAGCCCGCGCACCGCCTCCCAGCTCGCATCCGACAGGACGGCGACGAGCTCGACCCCGAGCGGTTTCAGCTCCGCGGCGAGCGGCGCCAGATCGGACGGGCCGCCGGCCACGCTCCAGCTGGCGGTGAAGACGTAGAGGCGCGCGGCCTTCGCCGGCACCGCGCTGTCGAACGTCCCGCCGCCCTTCTGCGGTCCGGTCAGACGCGGCAGCGCGCGCAGGTCGAGGTGCGGCTCGCGCGCGAGGTCGACCGCCCGGCAGCCGCCGCCCAGCATCGGACCGGCGGCGAGCGCGTCGCACGCGAGCGGTTCGCCTGCCTTGCACGTCCGGTCGAAGCAGGCGCGGGCCGCGGCGAGGTCGGGTGCGCCGAGCGCGCCGTCGCGCAGGCCGTTACACACCAGGCCGCAGGCGGACGTGAGCTTGCCCAGCTCGCAGGCGTCCTTCGCCGCGCGCATCGCCTCGCGGGCGTCCTGACTGCTGTCGGCGATCTCCGCGCAGGCGCCGTGATCGCCGCTGGCACAGTCCTTCCTGACCAGGGCCTCGTACTCCGGCGTGCCCTCGCGGCAGCCCTCGCGCTTGCCGGCCGCGCAGGCGGCGGCGCGCTTCTCGTCGACCAGCCGGCGCAATGCGACGAAGCGCTCGCGTCCGGCATCGCTCACATCGGGGAGCGCCGCCGCCTGGCCCAGGATCCACTCGAGCGTGCCGCAGCACCACATGTGCTCGGCGCCGCAGCCGAGCTCTGCCCAGGCGGCGCCGCTCTTCACGTCGCGCGACCCGCCTGCAGCGGGCGACGCCGGCCTGAGCGCCCAGCTGACCAGCGCCGCGCACGACCAGCCGTCGCCGGCGCGGCAGTCGCGGTCGAGCCCGCTCCGCCGTGCCGGGGCCAGCTCTTCACCGCGCTCCGCCGCCAGCCAGGCCGCCATGCCGCACGCCTTCACCAGCTTGCCCGCGCACGCCTGCGCGGCGATCTTCTCGGCGCCGGCCACGTCGACCGCCGTTCCGCGCGCGCCGATCTTGCGCCACGCGATGTCGAAGCAGTCCTCGAGCTTCCCGCCGTCGCAGCCGGACGCGGTCCCCTTGTTCGCCGCCGGCGTCGACGTCTCGCTCGCCGTCGAGCATCCGACCACCAGCACCACCGCGATCATGCCGGCCACTCGCACGGCCCGGGACCATACACCCGTGGCATCCGCGCAGGCAGTCAGTGGACCGTGACGGGGCCGCCGGCGCTGGCGAGGAACTCGATGACGCGGTCGAGCATCTCGCGCGTGAGGCTGTAGTTCTTCCACAGCTCGTCCTCCGCGCGGAAGAAGGTGCCGTCGTCGGGGACCTCGGTCGTGCTGCCGTCGAAGAACATCCGCTCGCCGGGCGCCAGCCGCGGACGCACGCGCTCGGCCAGGAATCCGGCCAGCGAGGCGACCTGATCGGCGTCCAGGGCGCCGCCGCCGTTGCTTCGCTTCGGCTCCCAGACCTCCTCGGGGAAGAGGCCGGCGGCCGACACCAGGTGATGGAGGACGCCCCAGTTCCAGGCGTTCACCTGCAGCGTGCGCCCGCCCGGCGCCTCGAGGATGACGCTCATCTCACAGGCCGAGCTCGGACTTCACGGCGGTGAAGGCCTCCACGCAGCGGTCGACCTCCTCGGTCGTGTGGCCGGCGGACAGCTGGACGCGGATGCGGGCCTGCCCCCTGGGAACGACCGGGTACGAGAAACCGATGACGTAGATGCCGCGCTCGAGCAGCCGCCGCGCGAAGTCGACCGCCACCTTCGCGTCGCCGAGCATGATGGGGACGATCGGGTGGACGCCGGGGCGGATCGCGAAGCCGGCGGCCGTCATCGCGCTGCGGAAGCGCTCGGTGTTGGCCTCGAGCTTGTCGCGCAGCGCGGTGGACGAGCCGAGCAGCCGCAGCACGGCGAGGCTGCCGGCGACAATCGGCGGCGCCAGCGTGTTGGAGAACAGGTACGGCCGGCTGCGGTTGCGCAGGAGATCGACGATCTCCTTGCGCGCCGCGGTGAAGCCGCCCGACGCGCCGCCCAGCGCCTTGCCGAGCGTCGACGTGATGATGTCGACGCGGCCCATCACGCCGCGGTGCTCGTGGGTTCCGCGCCCGGTCTTGCCCATGAACCCGGTCGCGTGGCTGTCGTCCACCATCACCATCGCGCCGTGCTTCTCCGCCAGATCGCAGATCGCATCGAGCCGCGCGACGGTGCCGTCCATGCTGAAGGCGCCGTCGGTGGCGATGAGCCGCACCCGCTTGCCGGCCGTCTTCTTCAACAGATCCTCGAGCTGGCTCATGTCGTCGTTGTCGTAGCGGTGCCGCTCCGCCTTGCACAGCCGGATGCCGTCGATGATGGAGGCGTGGTTGAGCGCGTCGGAGATGACCGCGTCCTCCGCTCCGAGCAGGGTCTCGAACAGCCCGCCGTTGGCGTCGAAGCAGGACGTATAGAGGATGCTCGCCTCCATCCCGACGAACTGCGCCAGCTTGTCCTCCAGCTCGACGTGGCGATCCTGGGTGCCGCAGATGAAGCGCACGCTCGACAGGCCGTAGCCGCGCTCGTCGAGCGCCGCGTGCGCCGCCGCGATCACCTCCGGGTGGCTCGACAGCCCCAGGTAGTTGTTGGCGCAGAAGTTGAGGACCTCGCGACCGGCGACCACGATCTCCGCCGCCTGCGGCGACTGGATGACCCGCTCCTCCTTCCACAGGCCGCTCTGCCGGATTTCATCGAGGGTGGCTCTGTAGTGCTGCAGGACGTCATCGAACATGGTCGCGTCTCCTAGTCGGCGCCCAGCATCGCGCGGATGCGCGGCACCAGGTCGTCGGACATCTGCTCGAGGTCGAACTCCGGCTTCCATCCCCAGTCGCGCCGCGCGGTGCGGTCCTCGAGCCGCCGCGGCCAGGAGTCGAGGATCGCCTGCCGCCGCGGGTCGACCCGGAAGGTCAGCTTGGCGCCCGGCACCCGCTTCGCCACCGCGGCGGCGATCTCTTCGGCGCGCGGGCTGAAGGCAGTGATGTTGTAGACCCGCCGGCTGAGCCGCGCGTCCTCCGCCTCCGACAGCTCGACCAGCGCGCGCAGCGCGTCCGGCATGTACATGAGCGGGATGACCGTGTCCGGCCGGCAGAACGACTCGTACGCGCCGATGCGCACCGCGTCCACGTACATGTGCACGGTGTAGTCGCTGGTGCCGCCGCCCGGCATCGCCGCGCTGATGAGACCGGGGAACCTGACCGCGCGGAAGTCGAAGCCGTAGCGGCGGTTGTAGTAGGTGCCGAGCAGCTCGCCGGACGACTTGTTGACTCCGTACATCGTGGTCGGGTTCCTGACCGCGTCGTCCGGCGTCGGATCCGGCGTGCCCGGTCCGAACACCGCGATGCTCGAGGTGAAGATCACCTGCCCGACGCCGGTCTCGCGGCTGGCCTCGAGCACGTTGAAGGTGCCGAGCTCGTTCACGCGATACGTGACCTGCGGGATCTCCTCGCCGCGCGCGCTCAGCACCGCCGCCAGGTGGAATATCCGCTCGGGGCAGACCTGGCGGAACAGCGCCAGCACCGCGCTCATGTCGGTCACGTCGAGGTGGTGCCAGCTGACGTCGCTCGCCGGCGGCACCCGGTCAGGACGGACCGCGATGTCGGTGGCGATGATCTGGTGGCCGCGGCGGCGCAGGAGCTCGACCAGATCGCCGCCGATCTGGCCGCCCGCGCCGGTGACGAGGATGCGCATGTTCGGCGCGCATCATCGGCCACGGGCGGCGGGAGAACAAGCTACAGCGCCACGGTCGCGTCGCCGCACGCCGGGCCGAACTCGACGGTCCCGGATCCGCTGTAATCGGCATCGCGCCCGCCGCTCTGCGCCTCGGCCGACACCGACGCGTCGAGGCTCCCGCTGACCGGG
>Ga0310810_10003873_pt1 | contig 16439 bp, 14 predicted proteins | sample NCmetagenome_FD_207641 | JGI IMG/M metagenome (GOLD analysis project Ga0310810, IMG submission 207641) | Soil microbial communities from experimental microcosm in Duke University, North Carolina, United States - NC | ecosystem: Engineered > Artificial ecosystem > Soil microcosm > Unclassified ... | reverse complement strand
TGTGGAAGGACGAACTCGTCGCGTGGTTCAAGACCCTCTTCTCGGCTGCCGTTTACGCCACGCTCATCGTCACGTTCGGATTCCAGGTCGCGCGTGTGGAAGGCCAGAGCATGGCACCCACGCTCGCCGATCAAGACCGCCTCATCGTCAATAAGTTCGCCTACCGAGTCGGCGCGCCGCGACGGGGCGATATCGTGATGCTCTATTACCCGCTCAATCCGGATAAATCATTCGTCAAACGGGTCATCGCAGAAGAAGGGGACGAAGTTCGCATCGTCGATGGGCGCGTGTATGTGAACGACGTGCCACTGCCGGACGACTTCGTGCCACCCGAGTATCGCAGCCACGACGACTTCGGCCCCAAGCGCATCGACGACGGGTACTACTTCGTGATGGGCGACCATCGCAACAACAGCTCGGACAGCCGGCACTGGGGCATGGTGCCCAAGAAGTACATCATCGGCCGCGTCCAGCTTCGCTGGTGGCCTATCCCGAACGCGCGAGTCTTCTGACGACTCGCGCGGCGTTGTGTGTCTGACCGATACGCTGAAGTCAACACTGTCCTCTATCGCGTTTTATTCCTGAACCTTGCCGTCGCGATCGCGAAGATCGCCCTCGGCTACTACACAGGGGCCGTTTCGATCATATCGGACGGCTTCCACTCCCTGACCGACTCGGGGTCCAACGTCGTGGCGCTGTTCGGCGTCTCCATCGCCCGACAGCCGCCGGACGCGGAGCACCCCTACGGCCATCGCAAATACGAGACGATGGCCTCGCTCGGCATCCTCGTCTTCCTCGTTGTCGTCCTGGTCGAAGTGCTGACTGCAGCCGCCGATCGATTCGTCAACGGCGGCACGCCTCGCGTCTTTCCCGAGGGCATCGCCCTCATGACTCTCACTCTCGTCGTCAACTTATGGGTCGTCGCGTACGAACTACGTGAAGGGCGACGGCTGAAGAGCGAGGTCCTGCGCGCCGACGCCAAGCACACACGCAGCGACGTGCTGACGACGGGAGCGGTGCTCGGAGCGCTGATGGGCGTCTGGTACGGCTATCCCCTGCTCGACCCGATGGCGGCCCTGCTCGTCGCAGGCTTCATCGGTCACGCCTGCTGGGGCATCGCTCAGGAGGCGTCGCGCATTCTGGCAGATGAGATCGTCCTGCCCGAGCGGCGGGTGCGGGAGGTCGTGCAGTCCGTGCCTGACGTGCTCGGCTGCGAGAAGATTCGAACGCGCGGCTCAGCCGACTACGCGTTTCTCGATCTGCATCTGTGGCTGAACGGGAACATGTCGCTCGATCGTGCGCATGCGACGTCGCACGTCGTGAAGGATCGATTGATGACGAAGTTCCCACAGCTCGTGGATGTCGTCATTCATATTGAGCCACCACCGAGGCCGGGACTCGGGACTCGGGATTCGGGACTCGGCACGGCCTCTGACTCGGACGAGTCGGAATCCGGGATCTAATGCGGATCCCGGATCCCGAATCCCGAATCCCGGTTACTTCGGGCGATAGGTTTCCCGTGCCATCTGGCCGTAGGGAACGGTGCCGACGGTGACGCGGATCTCGGTCTGCTTGTGGCGCTCGACGGTCGGCTTCCTCGAGCCGCCGTTCTCTTCACCCCATACGAGCGCCAACTGGTCGCCCACCTTGATGTCCGGATCGACGATGCCCAACGACAGCATCGACTGTTCGTTGTAGCTGATCCCGCTGAACATCGAGAGACCGACGACCTTGCCGCCCTTCATCACCTTGTCGTACGAAGACGACGCGTAGTTGGACAACGGCAGGTCGATGTACTTGTAGCGCTCGGCACCGGGCGTGAACTGCGACGTGACGACCTTCGTCACATCGTCGCCGTTCCACACGAAGGTGACCTTCTTGCGGTGCGGCTCCTTGGAAATCTTCTCCAGCGATTCACGGCCGATGAAGTCGTGATCGAACTTGACGAACGATCCGTAGCCCATCTCGTACGGCGTGACGTAGTAATCCTCGATGTCGTTCGAGACAAAACTGCCGCCAAGCGACCCCGTGGCCTCGTAGCCGTTCGCCGGCAGCCACTCGCGGTATGTCTTCATCTTCTCGCCGGTGTAGACGGCGGGAAGCGGCGACGGAATCCAGCCAGACTCGAGCGTGTTGGTCGCGTAGGCACGCGCGCCCACCTGAACCAGACCAAAGTCCTTGCCGGCCTCGACGATCGCGGCGCGGATGTCCTCCATCTGCTCGTACGGTCCCCAGACCTCGAGACCAGGGGCGCCGGCCATGCCGTGCCGCAACGCGCGGACCTTCCGGCCCTTGATGTTGATCGCGTCCAGGTGGAAGAACTTCACGTCAGGGATCGGGCCGCCGTTCACGCGCTCGAGAATCTTCGCGGCATTGGGACCCTGGACCTGGAAGCGGTAGTGCCGACGGATGACCGCCTTGCCACCAGTGATCGACGGCGAACGATCGTCGCGTACGATCTCGACCTTCCAGCCACCGGTCTGCGCGTGGAACTGGACCCAGTTCACGGTTGGTGCGCGGCCCACGAGATTGAACTCGTTCTCCGCGTGGTGAAACATGATCACGTCGCCGATGACGTAGCCATCGTAGCTGCACGGTGCGAACTGCTTGGCCCTGTCGGGCGGGAAATTCGCAAAGCTGTTGGTCGCGAGGGACGAGAGCATCTTCTTCGCGTCGGGGCCGGTGACGAGAAGCTCCGCCATGTGATGCGACTGATCGAAGAGGACTGCCGACTCACGCCAGGCTCGCTGCTCGTCGCGCCAGTTGGTGTACTCGGACGGAACTACCGGGTAGACATACGCCCCGATTTGCGAGTTCCGCAGGACATCAACTGGATTCTTGCCCTGAAGTACCTGCTCCAAGCTTTGCTGACTCATATTTCCTGTTCGCTCCTCTATTCGTTCGAGGTCCGGCTGAAGCCGGACACTACGGATGTCGTAGGCGGTCCGAATGTCGTACGTCGTGTCCGGCTTTAGCCGGACCGCGCGTGGCCAAACGTTTAATTATGGCCGGCTCGCGCACTCAACGCCAAGAGTCCTGGAATATCAGTGGGCACCCGCCGGAGCGCCAACGGGGCCTCCAGCAGTTCGGGGTACGTGGCGCTTCACCACGGCAAGCGACAAGAACACGACGGCCATCAGAATCGCCCAACAGGTGAAGTATCCAGGCGACCCCCCTCGATCGAGCGCAAATCCGCCGACATAGACGGCGAGCGCATTTCCGATTCGTCCGAACGCCACCGCCGCCCCCACTCCCGTGCTGCGAATCTCCGTCGGATACACGTGCGCGGCAAGCGCGTACATCGTCGTCTGCACGGCGTTCAGCAGGCCACCGGTGACGAGGAACATCGCCATCAGGGCGAAGGTGTCGGTCGCATCCAGTTGCATGCCCGCCATGATCATCGAGCAGACGACCGCCGCCGCTGACATGCCGAGCATCGTCACACGCGACCCGACGCGCTGAATGACCAGGGCGCCGCCAATGGCGCCGATGACGCCGCCGACGTTCACCCACTGCAGTCCGCCTGCCGCCGCCGCCGGGGTGAAGCCGTTATCGCGCAACATCGACGGCACGAGCTGAATCGCGACGTAGTTGACCATCAGGCAGAAGAAGAACGACGCGAAGAGGCCGACGGTGTCACGCCGGAGCATCGGCGCAAACAGATCACCGAGGGTCGCCTTCTTCGCTGGAGCTCCAGCCACCGTGCCTTCGACATACGTCACGTCCGCTGGCACGTTGTGTCCCATCCGGCGCATGACCTGCGTCAGCTCCTGCCAGCGATCCCTGCGGCTCGCCAGATAACGCGGTGACTCCGGAAGGATCTTCCACAACACCAATGCAAGGACGACGGGGACCAGGCCACCGACGATGAACAGCGCCTGCCAACCATAGGCGGGCCCGATGAGGCCGGCCATCGTGCTCGCGATGAACCCACCGAGAGGAATGCAGACGATGGTCAGCGTCACTGCGAACGGACGCCGATGACGCGGAACGTACTCCGAGGCGAGCGCCGCGGCGTTGGGCATCGCGCCACCGAGGCCGATGCCTGCGACGAATCGAAGCAGGCCGAGCATGAACACCGAATCCACGAAGGCGATCGCGAGTGTCAGGATCGCGAATGCCATCACGCTGCCCAGGAGCGCGGTTCGCCGGCCGTAGCGATCGCCGAGGATGCCGCCCATCAGCCCGCCGATCATCATGCCGAAGGGCCCGGTGGCGAGCGCGTTCCTGAACGCGCTGTTCGGCACGCCCCACTCGGGTGCGATGAACGGGACCGCGTTGGGAAGAAGTTGATTGTCAACGCCGTCGAGGATGATCGTGAGCGCGGTCCCGACGATCAGAAGCTTCTGGTATCCCGTCCACTGTCCTTCATCGATCGTCTGGCCAACATCAACTGTCTTCATCAGATCCTCTGGTCGGTCCGGCTGAAGCCGGACACTACGAATGTCGCGTGTCGAACGTAGAGTCCGGCTTTAGCCGGACCTCACGCCGGACCTCGTCGCGGGTGCGGAAGTATACCAGTCGCCATCATATGATTCTGTCCTGACGTGATTAGTGTTGCGCAGCTCCTCCTCTCGATATTCGTGTCCGATCTCCTGCCGGTCTTCGCGATTGCCGGTGTCGGGTTTCTTCTGGCGCGCTTCGCAGGTGTCCAGGTCCAGACCGTCTCGCGTCTGACGTTTCACGCGCTTGCACCGGCGCTTGTCTTCAACACACTGGCGAACTCGACGGCGGAGAGCGGCCAGGTCGCCCGCATGACGCTGTTCTACCTTCTCGTGGCGTCGTCGGCCGCGACCATGGCGCGGCTCGCCGCGATCCCGCTGCGGCTCGATCGGCGGGCGCTCAGCGCGTTCATGCTCGTCATCGTCTGCTCGAACTCCGGTAACTACGGGCTACCGGTGGCACTCCTGGCTTTCGGTCGGGAGGCGCTCACGTTCGCCAGCGTCTACTTCGTGGCGAGCTCGATCTTCACCTACACCGGAGGAGTGCTGCTCGCCGCGAGCGGACGACGCAGCTTTCGCGATGCGCTGGTCGGCATCGCGCGTGTCCCTGCCTTCTACGGAGCCATGGCCGCCGCGTTGACGTTGGCCTTCGGCATACGTTGGCCAGGCGCAGTCGTGGCGCCGATCACGTTGCTCAGCGACGCCGCTGTGCCGATGATGATCCTGGTGCTCGGGATGCAGCTCGAACGAGCGTCGCGACCTGAGCGTCCCGGCGTCGTCGCAGTGGCAGTACTCGTCTCCCTCGTGCTCACACCGCTCGCCGCAATGGGCATCGCACATCTCGTCGGACTCGAGGGCGCCGCCTTCAAGGCCGGCGTGCTCCAGACGTCGATGCCGACCGCGGTCATCACGACGATACTCGCGGTCGAATTCGACGCCGTTCCTGATTTCGTCACGAGCGTGGTGTTCGTCTCGACGCTCCTGAGCCCGCTGACGGTCACGCTGATGATCGCGTATCTGCAGACGGTCTAGACGGAGCGGCGGGTCTTCAGTTGGGACCGGCTTACAGGCGTCTGAAGACGCGCCTCTACGACATGAGTCGGTTCGCGAGAAATGCGGTCGCGCCGCAACCGGCAACGACCGCCGCCATCGGCACTGGCGTGCCGTTGGCGAATGCGCCGATCAGGCTGCCGGCAATCGCACCACCGACGAACTGAAACGTACCGAGGAGCGCGGATGCGCTGCCGGCGACGCGCCCGTGAGGCGCCATGGCGAGCGCCGTCGTGTTCGGCAACACGAAGCCGTGACAGGCGATGTAGAAGAAGAGCGGCACGAGGATGCCAGGGAATCCTCCGAAGCCACTGTACGCATCGAGGACGAGGAACGCGCCTGCGGTCATCGCAACGACCAGCACGACCCTGACAATCCGGTGCGTCTCGACTCGGCCCACGAGCCAGCGATTGATCTGTGAGGCCGTGATGATGCCGACCGCGTTGATGCCGAAGTACACACCGTAGCGCTCTGGCGACACATGGAACAACTCGATGAACACGACCGGTGAGCCCGAGATGTACGCAAGCAGTCCCGCGAAGATGAGCGCGCCCGAGAGGGCGTGCCCCATGAACCCGCGGTCTCGCACCAGTCGCCAGTAGACGGCGAGCACATCCTTGAGCGGGTGTCGAACCCGACGAGCGGACGGCAGGCTTTCGGGGAGCAGGATCGCCACCACGACGAGCCAGGTCGCTGCGTATGCCGTCAGCAGCCAGAAGACCGCCCGCCATCCGAAGTGCACGAGCAACTGGCCCCCGATGAGCGGAGCAAGAATCGGCGCCAGCCCCATCACGAGCATCAGCACCGACAACATGCGGGCTGATCCGGACTGATCGAAGTAATCGCGGACCACTGCGCGCGGGATCACGATCGGTGCACACCCGCCCAGTGCCTGCAGAAATCGAAACGCAATCAGCGCATCGACGCTGCTGGCCAGCGCGCAACCGATCGACGAAATCATGAACAGCGCGAGACCCAGATACAGGATCGGCTTGCGCCCCAGTCGATCGCTCAACGGCCCGTAGAACGCCTGGCCGATGGCGATTCCGACGAAGTACGCGGCAAGGCTGTATTGGACGACACTGGCACCGGCGTCGAACTCTCGTGCGATGGTGGGCAACGCCGGCAAGTACATGTCGATGGCCAGCGGACCGATCGCCGTGAGCGCACCGAGAATCAGCGCGAGGCGATAGTAGTGCTCGTGTGTGTGCGGTTCGCTGCTCGCCGCCTGGACCGGCATTCGATCAGGTCCGAGTCTTCTTCCGCAGGTAGTGTCCGGAGCGTCCGCCCTTCTTCTCGATCAGGCAGATGTCGCTGATGACCATCTCCTTGTCGACCGCCTTGGCCATGTCGTAGATGGTGAGGGCCGCGACCGCGACGGCGGTCAGCGCCTCCATCTCCACGCCGGTCTGACTCGAGGTCCGCACACGCGCTTCAATCCGGTACCCACGACGGATCTCGGTCAGTTCCACGCTGACGTGCGTCAACGGCAGCGGATGACACAACGGGATCAGTTCTGCGGTCTTCTTCGCGGCCATGATGCCCGCAAGCCGCGCGACCTGAAGCGGATCGCCCTTCGCAAGCTCTCCCTGTCGGATGAGACGAAGCGCCGTGGCGCTCATCGCGATCTCGCCGCGCGCCAGGGCTTCACGCGCGGTCACCGGCTTGTCGCCGACGTCAACCATGCGCGCCTTGCCTTTCGCGTCGAGGTGCGAGAGCTTCGCCACGCTATTGATCTCCCTGTGCCAGATAGAACGACAGGCTCTCGAGCGAGACCGTCAGATCGACGCTCTTGAGCTTGACGCCTGGCGGTACCTTCAGCGCCCCCGGCGAGAAGTTGAGGATCGCTTTGACTCCCGCTGTCACCACCTGCTCCACCACGGGCTGCGCATGTGGCGCGGGAACCGCGATGACGGCGATGTCCAGTCGCTCGCGACGAACGATCCGCTTGAGCTCCTTGATGTCGTAGATCGGCACGCCACTGCGGGACTCGTGCCCGATCTTTTCATTCGCGGCATCGAAGAGCGCCGCGATCTCGAATCCCTCCTGGCGAAAGCCAGGGTAATCGGCGAGCGCCAGACCGAGATTGCCCGCGCCCATGATGGCGACACGCAGGTGGCGATCGAGTCCGAGGATCTGCCGGAGATGGCGGCGGAGATCCTTGACGTAGTAACCGACACCGCGGACGCCGAACTCACCAAAGTATGCGAGGTCCTTGCGAATCTGTGCGGCGTTGAGCTGATAGCGTTCGGCCAGCGACTGCGACGAGATCGACTGCACACCCGTCGCATCCAACTCGTTGAGGCACCTGAGGTACACAGAGAGGCGATTTGTGGTGAGTTCCGAGACCTGTTCGGGCGTCTGCCTGCGCTTGTTCAACCGATTCACAAGGTTCAATGCTACCATCACGCGCCATGGCACATGGCCCCGTGAATCGACCCGAAACACGCGATTCCAGCACGTTCCAGCCGTACGTCCCGGCCTCTCGTTCCCTGCCGGAATTCACGATTAGAGCGGTGATTCTGGGGTCGCTCTTCGGGTTGCTGTTCGGAGCATCGACGGTCTATCTGGGCCTGCGCGCCGGACTCACGGTCGGTGCCTCGATTCCGATCGCCGTCCTCGCAATCTCAGTACTCAAACGGCTTGGCGGATCGTCGATCCTGGAGAACAACATCGTGCAGACGATCGGATCCGCGGGCGAATCGCTCGCCGGTGGCGTCGTCTTCACCATCCCCGCGCTCATCTTCCTGACGCCGAACGGTCCGAGTTATTTCAACTACGTCCAGATCACGATGCTGACGTTTGCCGGCGGGATCCTGGGCGTGTTGATGATGGTGCCGCTGCGCCGCGCGCTGATCGTCAAAGAGCACGGCGTGCTGCCCTACCCGGAAGGCACGGCATGCGCGGAAGTCCTCGTCGCGGGGGAACGCGGTGGCAAGCTGGCATCGATGGTCTTCGGCGGGCTCGGCATCGGTGCACTGTGGAAGTCGCTCTCGTGGATCTTCAATCTCTTCCGCACTGAGATCGGCTACTCCACCGCGCGCACCAGCCAGTTCCCGAACGCGACGGTCAACGTCGACCTCTCACCCGAATACCTCGGCGTCGGCTACGTCATCGGACCGCGTATCGCGGGAACGATGTTCGCCGGCGGCGTGCTCTCGTGGCTCGTGTTCCTCCCGCTGCTGTCGATTCTCGGCAGCTTCATCACCGAGCCGTTTCCGCCGATCCATCCGAACTTCGCGAACAACCCGGCAACGGGCCGGCCGTTCCTGATTTCCGAGATGAGCCCCGGGCAACTATGGAGTGCCTACATCCGGTACATCGGTGCGGGCGCCGTGCTCGCGTCTGGTCTCATCACGCTGGCGCGCACCATCCCGACCATCGTGTCGTCGGCACGCGGCAGCTTGAAAGACCTGTCTGCTGGTGTCGGCAAGGGTTCGCAGTTGCGAACCGAACGCGATGTGCCGATGGCGATCGTGCTCGGCGGTTCGCTGTTGTTGGCAATCTTCCTCACCGTCATGCCGGGACTGCCGAGCCAGGGCAACATCATCGCCGCAGTTCTCATCCTGATCTTCGGCTTCTTCTTCGCAACGGTTTCGTCACGCATCACCGGTCTGATCGGGTCGTCGTCGAATCCGATCTCGGGGATGACGATCGCCACACTGATCCTGACCTGCCTGCTGTTCGTCGCCCTCGGTTGGACGGGTGACGCCTACGCGCCAATCGCACTCTCCGTCGGAGCGATCGTCTGCATCGCCGCAGCCAACGCCGGCAACACATCGCAGGACTTGAAGACGGGTTATCTCGTTGGCGCGACGCCCTTCTACCAGCAAATGGGCCTCATCGTCGGCGTGGTCGTCTCGGCGTCGGTCATCGCGATCACGACCATCTACATGCATCAGGTGTTCGGAATCGGCTCGGCAGATGTCCCAGCGCCGCAAGCGACGCTGATGGCGACGATCATCAAAGGGCTGTTGAATCAGAACCTGCCGTGGGGCCTCGTGCTGGTCGGTGTGTTCGTGTCTGTCACGCTCGAGTTGTGCGGGATTCACTCGCTCTCGTTTGCGGTGGGCTCCTATCTGCCGATCGCAACGACTGCACCGATTTTCGCAGGCGGCCTCGTCCGGTGGTGGGTCGAGAAGAAGACCGGCGTCGCACAGGAATCTGAGGTCAGCGCCGGAACGCTCTTCAGTTCGGGCCTGATTGCGGGCGGTTCGATCGCGGGCATCATCTTCGCGGTCCTCGTCGGAACGGGCTCAATCGAGCCGTTCCAGTCGATTGGGAACCTCGTCCCGGCCCTGCACGGCGAGACAACGGTGGGCCAGGTCGCCAGTGCACTCCTGTTCCTGGCGCTGGCGGTGATCGTCTCCCGGATGGCGATGCGCAAAGTAGAATGAAGGAGTGATTCGGCGGGCTAACCGCGTCCTCTTTCTCGCCCTTCTTCTGGTCACCGTCGCAGATGCGCAGACGAATGCTCGTCGTCTGACCACGGTCGACGCTCTGCGACAATTTCCCGGTTTCTATCACCTGCAGAACGTGCTCGTGCGTGGCGAGCTTGCCACTGAAGGCTCGCGGATGTTTCTCCGTGCCGACGAACACGAAGTGCGCGTGATCCTCGACGACGGCGTCAACACGCCAAACGGCGTCGTCGATGCGCGCGGTCTCTTTTTGGATGTCGGGCGTCTCGAGGAAGGTGACCCTCGCGCCGGCAGCTTCAACGACGGTCGCGAGGCCGGCAAGTGGCCACGACCGGGCGAAGAGTTACTCGTTCGCATCAGCGCGACGGCGCAGACACAGCCGGTCTCCGGCGCGACCGTCAAGTCGATCGCGATCGAGCCGTGGCGCTACGACGGTCAGACGGTCACCATCACAGGAAATTTCCGCGGGCGCAATCTATACGGCGACTTGCCTGGCGCGCCGGGCAAGAGCAAGTACGACTTCGTCCTGCGCGGCACGGAAGGCGCGCTCTGGGTGACCGACGTTAGACCGCAGGGCAAGGGATTCGACCTTGACATCAACCGGCGCGTGGACACCGATCGCTGGCTCGAAGTCACCGGCACGGTGACTCGCGAAAAAGGCCTGGTCAGTCTGAAGGCGACTCGGGTCGCGCTTTCAAAACCGCCTCAGGTGGTCGCGTCCGACGAGCCCAGCGCTCCTCCGGTTCCGCTGACGCCACTCGAGGTCGTCTTCAACTCCCCGACCGATGGGGAGACTGACGTCACCGGCTCATCGCCGATTCGTATTCAGTTCTCCCGCGGAGTCAACGAGAGCACGATCGCCGGGAACATTCGTGTGAGCTATGTCGGTGTCGAAGGCGCACTCGACTTCAAGACGGCGTATGACGCCGCCAATCGCGCGATTCAGATCACGTTCCCGAAACCGCTTCAGGCGTTTCGAACCGTCAAAGTGGAAGTACTCGACGGGCTGAAGGGATTCGACGGCGCTCCCTTCAAGCCGTGGACGGTGAGTTTCTCGGTGGGTGGTTAGTGGTTAGTGGTTAGTGGTAGGTGGCAACTCTTGAACTCCTGACCACCAACCACCAACCAGCCCTCAAGGAACAATCCGAAAACCCGTCACCTGCTTCGCCGTTCCCTGTGTCACTTCGACCGCGTAATCACCAGGAGCGAACGGCGCCAGCGCCGCGTCCACAACGATCCATTGGAAATTACCTGACTGGTCGGGGCGCTCACTCACCTGCACCGGCACGCTGAGCGGATTGCCGTTGCGATCCAGCAGTCGTGCCTTCGCGGGACCTGAGAGCGTGGTCGCGTGTTCGAAGCGCAACCGATCGCTGCGCTGAAACCGCGGATCGGCCGTACGCCTGTGCTGAAGTCCCGTAGTCGGCCCACGACGCCACATGACCGCTTCGCCGAGCGTCTGGTTCGGATTGAGGACGACTCTCGCCGTGTCACTCAACGCAAGTGAACCATCAGCCGTCGACGTGAGCTTCACTCGAACTGCGTACTCACCAGCGGGCAGGCCACCAGAGTCGGGCACCGAGAAACTGAACGGACCATCGTCGGTCTTCACGTCAATCGTGCGCGACATCACTTCTTTGCCATCGGCGGCGAGGATCACCACATCGGCCTTGGCAGTCGCCGTCCATGCCAACTCGCGCCGTGTTTTGTAGTCCAGTTCTCCAACGACCCAGAATGCGCCGCCCGAGGGCTCACTCCCGCTCGCTTGCCCTGCCCAGGACGATGTGCGGATGCGGAACTGCGAGCGTGCATTGAATGAAACAACCGGTGTCAGCGCGGTTGTGGTGGCGCCCGATGCCTCGGTTGCCGGAGCCCCGGCCGCGCCGCTAATCAGCTCGTCTGCTGTTCGCCCTCGATAGCCGCGCCGCGCGCGCACCTTGGCGCCGGGCCTCTTCACGCGAACCGTGATGTTCCTGAACCGGCCGTCGAGCTTTGTATTCGTCGAGTAATAGCCGAACAAGTAGTACGAGGACAGGTCGTCGACGATGCGCGTGAGCATCCCGTCGATGTTGTTGGTGTTGACGATCGCCGTGCCGTCGGTGTTGTCGGCCAGGAAACGAAGACCGTCTTGCTTCACGCGCAGGTTCGCCTGGTCGTCGCGTATCGAGGGCGGCTTGTCCGGACCGATCGGCGCATCGAACGCCACAAGGCCTCTGGCATAGACCGGGTAGAACGTGACATTGCCCCGGTTGGCGTCGTCTGTGATCTCTCTCAGCCGCTGCGTGTGATCCATGCCGGCGAGCGCAATCCGATCGGCTTCGCACTCGGCGCGTGAGTCCGGAGCGGTGCTCGTTCCGCTGTCGGCTGGTGTTGGACGCGGAGTTCGCTTGAAGACGTCCTCCGGGCGAACCCGATTGCGTCCGTCGTCTGAGGTCAGGTTGGGGTTCGACCGAAAGAGTTGCCAGCCTTCGGTGACGACGACGAGCGCCTTCCGCTCTTCGCGGATACCACCCAGATGGACCATGAGATCCGCGAGCGCATCAAGCGTCAGCTTCTCGCGCCGGCGCGCCTTCATCTCGTTCACCATGGCTCCGATGCCATAGCACTGCTCGTACTGCTGCTCCTTCGGGTCATCGTCCACCAACCGACCCTTGCGTCCCCACATCCACTGAGCCTGCATGATGTTGGAGATAACTGTGGTCTTGCGGCCGAGCGTGATTTCGCTGGCGCCCATCTCGGGCGTCATCAACGCGACCATGTCGTCTGGTCCCAGCAGACGATCGAGGAACTTGACGAGCGGCAGCCGCATGTTGGCGGAACCTTCGATGCTCGTGTGGTAGGTGTCCAGGAAGATCACGAACACCCGGGCACGACCCTCCGCCGCCATCTGGCGACTTTGCTCGACCGTGTTGGGTTCTCGACGGGCTTCCTGTGGACCGGCAGGCCGCACCTGGACGTGCTCGAACGCTTCGAGCTTCTGAGGGGTACCGTCCTCGAGGACTTCTACTTCCTCAGCGGTGAGATCCTCGATGCTCTTGCCGTCGACGCTGGCGTACATGTCCACCCGGACGTAGTTCGCCCCGGTTCTGAATGTCGGCTGGTCCTGCGCCTGCAGGGCGACCGCCGTCAGCGCGAGCAGGGAAGCAAAACAGAGTCGAGACACAAATACCCCGACGGCAGGCTGGCAGTGGAAGTCTACTCCAACAGGGCCTGGATGTCGGCTTTCACGCGGGCGATGAGTGCGTCCCGGTCGGCCATGGTCAGCCCGGCCGTCGGGACCGGTGTGCCAATACGAACAGTCACCGTCACAGGCTGCACGAAGGCGCTCCCCTTCCGCATCGCGTCACGTCCACCGCGTACCGCAACGGGGACGATCGGCACCTGGGCCTCGATCGCCATGATGAAGCCGCCCTTCTTGAACGGCAGGAGCTGTCCCGTACGGCTGCGTGTCCCTTCGGGGAAGATCAGGAACGAGTTGCCTGACTTGAGGGAAGCGGCGCCGCGCGAAATCGCGGCAAGGCTCTTGTCACGATCGCCGCGTTCCACCGGGACGAACCCTCCGACGTCGAAGATGATGCCCATCAACGGAAACCGGCGGAGCTCCGCTTTGTACAGAACTCGCAGCCGCTTGTGGAGCACCTTGAAGAGTACCGGAGGATCGACGTTGCTTTCGTGATTCGAGCAGAAGACGACCGAGGTCGACGGCACGCGGTCGAAACCGATCACGCGATACTTGATCCCGGCGAGCGCCAACGCGAGCCAGACCCCGCAGTGCCCCAGTGCATACATGCCGCCTTCCCACCGCAGCAGTCCTCCGATAACGAGGGCCACGGGGCCGGCAATCAGGATGTAGACGGTGATCAGGAAGTAGGCAACGACCGAGCGGACGGCATTCAGCATTTACGGGGCTACGATAACGGGGAACATCGACGCGGCTACGATAACTGGGATTCGTCTGTACAAAAAAACGCCCGGACGGGCGAGTCCGGGCGTGCGAAGAAAGCAATCGACGAAGGTGACTACGAGGCTCGGGCTCGTCGCGCGGCCGCGGCGCTGGCGGCTACGACCATCGGCGCTTTCACCTGCTTCACGACCTTCGCGCGGGCCGTGGCTCTGGCGACATTGCGCGCCTTCACGACGAAGCATTTCTCCAGCGCGCGATCGACTCTCGTCTCGATGTCCGGAGCCTTCTCACGCATCACTTCGGAGACTTCCGAGATGATGAGCGCCTTGGCGCGATCGAGCATCCGCTTCTCGCGGAACGACAGGCTCTTCGACTTGCTCAGGAACGTCAGACTCTTGAGCACGTCGGCCATGTCGTAGATTGAGCCGGTCCGCATCTTGTCGGAGTTATCCTTGAATCGCCCCTTCCAGTTCTGGTGGTTGTCGATCCTCCCGTCACTCAGCAAGGTGAACAGTCGCTCGACTTCTTCATCAGAGATGGCTTTGCGCAACCCAACGTTGTCCACGTTGGCGACGGGAACGAGCACCGTCGTGTCGTTAGAGACGATACGTAGATGAAAGAAACCGCAAGTGGTTCCGAGGATCGTTTTTTCCTCAACCCGTTCGACGATGCCGAGCCCATGATTCGGGTAGATGACCTTGTCACCAAGCTGGAATGTCACGTTTCCCCCGTTGCAGGAAGGTTGGTAGTAGCGGTGTTACGCTGGGAACAGCACCCACGAGTATAGCCCACCCGCCCCAACAGAATCAACGGAAAATGCCCGAAAAACACCCCATTTCGGCACTTCAGACCCGGCAAATGCCCGTTGAGCGGTAGACTTCCGTGCAGGCTCCCACGACTACTCGTGGCTAAACCGTTCGTGCTTCAGGACTTGAGCAGGTTCGCGCGATCGAGTGCCCGGCTGTCTCCCGGAGGATACAATCCGCCCGTGCGACGACTCGGAAGGCCTGAACTCGTGCCTACGGCTGTGCTTATGGGCATCGCCCTGATGCTCCAAATGGGGCTCGAGGCTCAGACCCGAAGCCTGGCACCGTACGTTCCAACACCCGGCGATGTCGTCGACCGCATGCTCACGCTCGCGAGGATCGGACCGGGCGACGTGGTCTACGACCTGGGATGCGGCGACGGCCGGATCATCATCACCGCAGCACAGAAGTTCGGCGCGCGCGGCGTCGGCGTCGACATCGATGCCAACTTGATCAACCAGGCTGAAGCCAACGCGAAAGCAGCGGGCGTCGATCGGCGAGTGAAGTTTCTGGTCCAGGACGCGATGACCGTGGATGTCTCGGATGCGACCGTGGTGACACTCTACCTGCTGTCGGCGTCCAACGTGAAGCTTCGCCCAATCCTTACGCGACAGCTTCGCCGCGGCGCCCGGATCGTCTCACACAGCTTTGCGATGGGTGACTGGGAACCCGAGGTCGTCGACACGTTCAGGGACGCGAGCGGCACGTCACGAACGCTCTATCTGTGGACGACGGATGGAAAGGTGCGGCCCTAGGCGCGCGCCATCGCGAGCTCGACGATCTCTTCGACGAGCTGCGAGTAGTTGCGCCCGGACTTTCGCGCGGCCATCGCGAATTCAGCTTTCGAGCTAAGCCACGGATTGGGATTGACCTCGATGACGTGCACGCGCCCATCGGTCTGCAGCCGCATGTCCACGCGACCGTAGTCCCTCAGTTCAAGAGCCTGGTATGCCGCGACCGCAGTCTGCTGAAGGACGGTCACGGTCTCTTCGGGCAGGTCGGTGGCGACCGCGGACTTGGTGTCGCGATACGCTTTCGTGCCCTTGCCCCACTTCACTTCCGCCGCAGCGATACGGGGCGTTCCATCGGGCAACTTCGACAGATCGAGCTCCACGACCGGAAGGGCCTCAGGCTTGTCGTTGCCGATTACGCCGACGTACATCTCGCGCCCTTCGATGTATTCCTCGATGAGCACCGGCGAGTTGAAGTTGGCGTGTAGCCAGTCCATCCGCTCCATCAGCTCACGGATCGAGCTCACGACTGCACTGAACTCGATGCCGATGGAACCGTCTTCGCGTGCCGGCTTGACGATGACCGGGAACTGAAGGTCGTGCGAGAAGTCGAGCCGGCCGCGGAACGACTTCGCAAAGACCGGCGTGTGGATGCCATGGAACGCGAAGATCTTCTTCGCGATCGCCTTGTCCTGCGCCAGCATCAACCCATGCGTGCCCGATCCGGTGTACTTCTTCCCAACCAGCTCGAGGAAGCCCGCGATCTTGAAATCCGCGGTGTCATCGTCGGCAAACGACTCGGTCAGATTGAAGATCAAATCGCACTCGATGCGCGCCAGAGCCAGTAGGCTCTTGGGCGTCCCATCGAGTTCGTGCATCGTCGGCTCGTGACCCAGCTTGGTCAGGGCGTCGGCCACTTCTTCCTCGACCTCTTTCTTGTCGAGGGTACGCACAACGGGCGACTTGTCGGTCGTCGCCGTCTGCTCTTCGGCTTCGTCCACGAGGACCCTGTCGTACAGAACGACGATCTTCAGTTTGCTCATCGCTGCTCGAACTGCCCTCGCGTCAGGAAATTCATCGCCAGCGTC
>Ga0310810_10003872_pt1 | contig 16442 bp, 13 predicted proteins | sample NCmetagenome_FD_207641 | JGI IMG/M metagenome (GOLD analysis project Ga0310810, IMG submission 207641) | Soil microbial communities from experimental microcosm in Duke University, North Carolina, United States - NC | ecosystem: Engineered > Artificial ecosystem > Soil microcosm > Unclassified ... | reverse complement strand
GCCGCTACCGCTTTTGAGTAAGGTCCTCATGGCTCCGCAGAGGAACATTACAAGGACCGCGCCGACTGGACAGATGAGGCGATCGCGTCAAAACCGGCGGAAATGCGAGCAGATCTCGCTGTGACCGCTTTTGCCGCGCCCGACATCTTTGTCGGATCGGGGTGCGTGCCCCTACGTGGGTGTCGGAAAGAGGGCGGGAAGGACCGGAGGAACAGGAGGGCCGGGAAAGTGGGCAGGAGCGTCCGTCCCGCGCTCGCCTGACATTCCTGAAGGGTACCGGCATCACCAGGACAATCATGTCGCCTTCGGCGATCGCACCGTCAGCGGCTACGAGTGATCACTTGAACGTTTCAGGCCGATTTTCTTCAGGTTGCGTGAATGGCGCGAATGGCCCCGGGATTGATTGTCTCGCCACGCGAGGGAGAGCACTCACTATGAAACTGCTGAAGGCGATCGTGCGTCCCGACAGGGCGCGGCCACGGCCAGCAGAAAGGTCACACCGCGATCTACCGGGGACAGGAATACGAAGTCTCGCTGCTGCCGAAATACGAAGTCACCGTCGTTGTCGCCAACTGGCAGGCGGACGACGTGACGGCGGCGATGATGGAGGCCGCGCGGACGGGCCAGATTGGCGACGGGCGGGTGTTCGTCAGCGACGTGGAGCAGAGCTACCGGATCAGAACGGGGGAGTTGTTGGCGGATTGATGCGGGGCTGACAGGCTGCTCGAGAACGCAGCCTGAAGTTGGAAGACAGAGTTGAGAAGTTGGAAATGGGGCGTCAGCGATTCTTATTTGTCGCTGACGCGCTCCACCGGTTTCCCGAATCGCTCTTCGAACGCCGCGATCACCCGGCGCGTGTCCTGGTCGCGAAGCCGCAGCACCAGCGACATCTTGTCGGTGCGGAGGCTGACCCAGTGCTGGTCGCCTTTGAAGAATCCGAACGCGCCTCCGTCAAGGTGCACGATTTCGGCAGGGCCGTGCGGGGTGTTCCACAGCGGTTGCTTCGAATTCGAGTAGGTAAAGCCGACGACGTCCTGGTACGAAACGGTCGTCACCAGCTTGTTTTCCTTGTCCTTCACCGTCACCGTGCCGTTGGCCAGTTCGACGTTGGTGTCGCGCTGCCGATTCTTCCCTGATTCAACCATCACCGTTTGCGCGCTGAACAGGAACGGCGGCAACGCAGCCGCGCCGGCAGGCACGGTTGTCTCCGGCGTATCAACGGTTGCCGGCGGAGGTGTGAAGCCTGTTGCGGTGGTGGGCGGCGGTTCCGCAGGGGGCGCTGGCGCAGGGACCTCGGCCTTCGGCGCCGGCCGCGGAGACGCGGCAGGTCTGGCTGGCCTGGAAGCGCCATTGGCCCCGTCGGTGCCGACCGGCACTCCGTTGCCGGTCGCAGGAGTCGTGTTCGGCGCGTCCGCCGACGTTGTCGCGTTCGCTGAGGCGTCCACAACAGCTGCGGATGCAGCAGGCGACTCCGCCGGAGGGGCAGCGTCGGCCGGTGGATCGACCGCAGCGGGCTGTGCGGTAGCCGTCTGGCTGACGGGGGCGACGGACGGCGCACCGCTCGACCCTCGCCACATCACGCCGATTCCGACAGCAAGGATCGCGAGCACTGCGGCGGCACCCAGCAGGTAACGGGTGTTCGCCTGAGAGGCCGGAGCAGCGCCACCTGACTTCCGCGGCGCCGCGGCGGTTTTGACGGAAGCCGGCGGCACCGGTGCCGGAGTTGGTACGGCGGCAGGGAGCGCATCGAGCGCAGGCGCAGCTGGTACTCCGGTTGGCGCTCCGCTCTGCGTCGCCAACACGGTGTTCGCCAGCGCAGACGATTGCGCCGACGTATCGACAGCGCTGCTCGACACGACGTCGGGTTGCCCGGCGCTGGCTGCGGTGCTATCTCCGGTATTTGCTGCGACGAGGTCGTGCGCCGTTGGTGTCCGCACGAGCGTGACGGTGGGCGCGGCCGCAAGATCGGCGGCAGTCAGTGCGCGCGAAGGCGTCGTTGAGGGCCGCGGTGTCTGCGGTGGCGTGAAGGCGACGGGCGGCGGCGACGCGACAGGTGCTGGCGTGAAGGCAGGCGAAGGTGTCGACGTGGCAGGCGGCGGCGTGAACGCCACAGGCGGAGCCGTGACTGGCACGATCGGCACGGGCGGCGGCGTGGCCATCCCCAGGGCTGGAAAGCCTGCCGACGAGTGCACGCCCATCGACTTCGTGGAGTGCCCCATGACCGACAGCAGCGCGGAACGGAACTCTTCAGCGCTCTGGAAACGGTCTTCCGGCGCCTTCGCCAGCGCGCGCGTCATGACCGTCTCGCACCACTCGGGAAGATCGCTTCGATAGGAGTGCACCGGCGTCGGCGGCTCCCAGAGCTGCTTCTGGACCATGCCGATTGGCGTGTCCGCCTGGAACGGAAGACACCCGGTCAGCAGCCTGTAGAACACCACGCCCGCAGAGTAGAGGTCGGCACGCGCGTCGACCTCTTTGCCAAGGACCTGCTCCGGCGCCATGTACGCTGGCGTCCCCATCATCGTCCCGTCTGTCGTGAGATGTTCCGCGCCCAGGACTCGCGCGATGCCGAAGTCCATGATCTTGACGGTGCCGCTCTCGGTGACCATTACGTTCGCGGGCTTCAAATCGCGATGCACGATGCCGGCGCGATGCGCGTATGCGAGACCGTTCAGCACCTGCGCGACGAGGTACGCCGCCCGCTCGGGCGCCAGCGGTCCGCCGCGGATCGACAGTTGGTCGAACGTTTCCCCGCGTACCAGTTCCATCACCATCATCAGATCGGTGTCGGTCTTGACGATCTCGAAGATGGTCGCGATCTCGGGGTGGTTCAACCGGGCGAGCATCGTCGCTTCCGCGCGGAAGCGCGCCATGAGCTTCGCGTCGCTGATTTCGGAGTTGAGGACCTTGATAGCGACTTCGCGGTCAAGGGTCTCGTCGACGGCACGATAAACGGTGCCCATCCCGCCCCGGCCCAGCCGTGCGAGGATCCGGTATTTGCCGACTGTCGTACCGATCATGGACGCGCCTCGTAATGGCGGGTTCAAACTGACGCGAACTGCACTGTAAATCTCGTGTCCGCGCCAGTCAATCCGTGTCTGGCGGGATTCACGCTGAGGCGGGATCCAACACAACTGTCCCCGTCGGCAGCAATTCTGCCGCCATTCCCTCGGAAAACAAACGTCGGGTTAATTGAAATCGAACGCTCCGCCGGCGGCCGTTCGCGGGGTCATCCGCTTTTAAGGAAATCACTCCGTGTCCTTAAGGCTCAGGCCTGATAGCCTCAGCTTTTCCCTCCCGTTTCGAGGCTGCTTTCTGGACTGCCTTCGGAGTCGTGCGATGCCGTGCTCTGTGCTTGTCGTAGACGACGATCCCGACAACCGCGATGTGCTTGCCGAGTACCTCACCTTCTGTGGGTTCCGCGTCGCGTGCGCGCGCAACGGCGCAGAAGCGCTGAGCCTCGCGCACGAGATTCAGCCGCAGGTCGTGCTCATGGACCTGGCGATGCCTGGCCTCGACGGCTTCGAAGCCACCCGTCGAATCAAGGCCCGCAGCCTGACGAAACGGACGGTGGTCTGCGCGATCACGGCGCTCGCGCGCACCGTGGATCGGCAGGCCGCGCTCGATGCAGGCTGCGACGCGGTGTTCGTCAAGCCGTTCGACGTGACCGTCCTGGTTGCCGAGATCGAACGCCTTGCCACACCGGATGGTCATTCCTGCGCGTCGTGACGGCCGAACCGGTCTGCGGATGACCGCCTGACGTCTCGACTCCGGCAGGGACGGTCGCGTCGGCAATCTGCTGTGCTCGACACTCCTGTCTCTTGCCCCCGGTATTCACAACCGTTACTCTCAGCGGCACACGGAGGCTCGCATGAGGTGTGTCACAGTCCGCGCGCGTCGAACGCTTGTCATCCCGGTCGTTGCACTGCTTGTCACTCTTGGTTCCGCTGGAGCGCGCGCCGGGACACTGCCTGCCAAGGGGACCGAGATCCTGTGGGACAAGTGGGGCATCCCGCACATCACGGCTGCCGATCACCCGAGCCTCTTCTATGCCTATGGGTACGCGCAGATGGAGGCGCATTCGGAATTGCTCCTGCGGTTGTACGCGCAGGCGCGCGGCCGCGGCGCCGAGTTCTACGGCGAGAAGTATCTCGATGCAGACAAGTGGGTGCGCGTCAACGGCATTCCTAAGCGCGCAAAAGAGTGGGCGAACGGCCAGAGTGCGGAGTTTGCGCCGTATATCGTGGCGTTCGTCGGCGGATTGAATGCCTGGGCGGCGGAGCACAAGGCGGACTTGAGTTCCGAAGCGAAGGGCGTGCTGCCCGTGACGGTCGAGGACGTCTACGCCCATTGCCTCCGGGTCATCCACTATGACTGGATCATCAACCCGTCGAAGCTCGAAGCGCGGTTGAGGCGCGCCGAAGCCGACGTGCACGGTTCGAACGAGTGGGCGATCGCTCCGTCGTATTCAGCGTCAGGTCACGCGATGCTCCTCAGCAACTCGCACCTCGAATGGGGCGACATGCACACCTACTTCGAAGTGCAGCTCACGGCGCCTGGCGTCACGTCCTACGGCGCGGTGTGGGTCGGCTTTCCGGTGCTGCGCCAGTGCTTCAACGACTATCTCGGCTGGACGCAGACCACGAACAATCCGTCGGAATCGGATCTGTATCTCCTGACGCTGAAGGATGGCGGATACGTGCTGGACGGCACGGTCCGGCAGTTCGACGTGTCGAAAGAGATGATCAAGGTGAAAGGCGCGGACGGATCGTTGCGCGAGGACCCGATCACGATCCGCCGCAGCGTGCACGGCCCGGTCGTTTCCGACCAGAAGGGCAGAACGATCGCGATGAAGGTGGCAGCGATCGATCGGCCGCGCCTCTTCGAGCAGTTCTGGCGTATGGGGCTTGCGCACAACCTGGAGGAATGGCAGGCCGCGATGCGGATGCAGCAGCTGCCGCTCTTCAACACCGCGTACGCCGACCGCGACGGTCACATCGCGTATGTCTACAACTCGACCCTGCCGGTTCATCCGACGGGCGACTATCGCTTCTGGCAGGGTGTCGTGCCCGGCGACAGATCAGATCTCATCTCATCCGAGATTGTTCCGTACGACCGGATTCCCAAGGTCATCGATCCTCCGACCGGCTGGATCCAGAACTCGAACGACATGCCGTGGACGTCGGTCTATCCGATGATGCTCGACTCGAAAAATTTCGCGCCTGGTTTTGCGGCGCCGCAAGGCATCACGCAGCGTGCGCAGCGCGGCACCCGGATTCTCAGCGGGTTCACCGGAAAGAAGATGACGTTCGAAGACGTCAAGGCCGGCAAGCTGTCGACCCGCCTCGAGACGGCCGATCAGTTCGTCGACGACCTGGTGGCGGCCGCCCGGCGGCAGGGAACGGATCGCGCAAAGCGCGCAGCCGACGTGCTCGAGAAGTGGGATCGGCAGGCCAACAACGACAGTGACGGCATGCTGCTGTTCTACAAGTTCATGCTCGAGGCGAGGGCGGACTTCGGAGGCATCGGCGGCTTTGCCGTTCCCACCGACGACCGGAAGCCGCTGACCACGCCGCGTGGATTCGCAGACCCTGCCCGAGCGGTTACTGCGCTCGACAAGGTGGCCGGAGACGTGGAGAAGGAGTACGGGGCGCTGCGCGTGCCGTGGGGAGACGTGATGCGTTTCCGCCGCGGGAACCTGGATGCTCCAGGCAATGGGGCGCCGTCAGCCCTTGGCGCAATCCGGACGGTGAACGCGAGCCCGTTCGTGAACGGAAAGGTCGAAGGCATCGCCGGCGACACCTACTTCGCGGTGATCGAATTCTCGACGCCGGTGCACGCCGAAGGACTTCTCAGCTATGGCAACTGGTCGAAGAAAGGTTCGCCTCACGTCGAGGACCAGATGCGTCTCCTCTCACGCAAGGAGATGAGACCCATCTGGCGCGATCGCAAGGACGTGGAGGCGAACCTGGAGGCGAGGAAGACCTTCTGAGGAAGTCAGAACTTAGAAGTCAGAAGTTGAGGGCCACAGTCCGGATCCCAGAGGGCGCTCGGCATCCATCCTCAATTCTGACTTCTGACTTCTGACTTTTGAATTCTGAGTTCCTGCTATTTCTGCCTCCAGGGTGCCTTGATCAACCGCTTCGGATCAGCGCCGGCCTTCGGCACGAACTTCTGGGTGCGCCCGTACTGGTTGTCGCCGCCGTAGAGGATGCCCGTCGAGTCCACGGTGAACGTGTGGACTTCGAGGTACCCGTCGGGCAGATCCTTCGGCACCATCCAGGTGTAAAGATGATTGCCCTGGAAGTCGAGCTTCGTGAACCGCAGCGGATTCAGGTCGGTCACCCAGATCGCATCGTCGTTGACGATGATGTCCAGCGGGAGTGAGAAGCCGGGGTAATCGGTGACGAACTCCAGCTTCGCCGGATCGCTGGTGGTCTTGAAGACGTTGATGCGGCCGCCCGATCGGTCGAGCGCGAAGATACGCCCCTCGGGACCGATGCCGAGCGCGTGCACGCCGTTGAACTGACCCGGTCCCTTGCCGAAACCGCCGACCTCGCCGAGGTAGTTCAGGTTCTTGTCCATGATCATCACGCGATGGTTGTCGAGACCATCCGCGATGAGCACGCGTCCGTCAGGCAGGAACGCCACGTCCTGCGGCTTGCCGAAGTGCGTGCCGTCCTTCCCGGGCACGCCCTTCTCGCCCAGCGTGCGCAGCAGCTTCTTGCCGTCATTCGAGAAGACGTAGATCGTGTTGAACGTCTCGTTCACCACCCAGACGCGGTGCTCCGGATCGTACGGGCTGATCCGCAAGCGGTGCGGGCCTGGCCCGGATGAACCCTCGCAGAGCTTGTCCCACTGCGTCCAGAGTTCTTTCACTTTGCCAGTCGAATCGAGCGTGTAGAGGCAGTTCTGCCAGACGCGGCCATCGACGGCGGTCAGGACGTTGACGCCGATCGAGCCAGCGAAGCCGAGGAAACCGGCAGGAACCGGGTCGGGCAGTTTGTACTCGCCCCTCTGCGCCACGAAGATCCGGTCCGGCGACTCGGCGAACACGCCTGAATTGCCGCCAAACGCGAAGCCCGGCTTGGCGAACGGCTTGTGCCAGAAGCGGACGATGTCGTACGGGCTCGGTCCGACCGGGCCAGAGATGACGCCCTGCGGAGACGTTTGCGCGAGCAGCGCCGGAACGCTGAGGGCGAGGGCCGCCAGGGCCACGAACCGTGCCACTGATCTCTTGGTCATGGCTGCCGATCTTGCCATGGGAAATGGATCCGTGAGCCGGTTTTCGACCCGTTTACGCATTCCCGGTCAGGAGGACATGACATGCGGTGCATCGGGTTTGCGCTTGGTGTTGTGCTGCTTGCCGCCGTCCCGGCTCTTGCCCAGAAAGTCGACAGTAAAGGGGTGCCGTATCGCGCCTGGGACGTTGACGGCGGCGTCGGATTTCTGAGCCTGACGTCGGCTGACTCCGGCGTCGGCGACGAAGGCTACTCGTCAGACATCTGGAATCCGTCATGGACGACCTCGTTCGACCTCGGTCACTTCTGGAACAACCATCTGAAGACCGAAAGCGGAGTCAGCATCCTGCAGCGCCATACGACCTGGTCGAACGAAATCGTGCCGCTGGCGGGCGGCCAACGGGGCCACGTCGCCACCACGAACGACATCCAGCAGGTTCAGGTGACGGCGGCGGCAACGTGGCAGTTCTTCGAAAACACCTTTGCCCACCCGTATGTGACTGGGGGAGCCCGCTTCGGGCTGCTGCAGATCGACTCCACCAGTGAGACCTACCTGTTCCCTGTTTCGGGAAACGGGTACCCCACACGTTCGAGCGAGCCGGTTCACTCCGACTCGGTGAAGGCTCGCGTGTGGCCGTTCATCGGTGTCGGGAGCAAGTCGTACTTCAACGAGCGGTCATTTGTCCGTCCGGAAATGACCCTGGCGTTCAACGGTCGGGGCCCCAGCCAGTTCGGCGCGCGGCTGGTGTTCGGGATCGATTTTTGAGGAGAGACACCATGACGAACTGCAGACGCTTCATCGGCGCGCTTGTCGTTCTTGCGTTGTCAATTCCGAGCGCAGCCATGGCCCAGGTCGAAACGGCAGGAGAGGCCGAACGCTGGCACGACCTCGCGGAGCGGCTCGAACCTGCGGCGCTGATTTCCGTGCGGTTGAAGGACGGATCCCGCACGCGAGGGACGGTCGTCGGAGTCGGATCGTCGACGATGACGTTTGCGCCGAAAACCCGGATTCCGGTGCCACCTCGGGATATTCGCTTCGACGACGTCGCGTCGATCGAACGGACGAAGCAGGGCATGAATCCTGGCGCAAAGGTCGTAATCAGCGCCGCATCGGTGGTCGGCGGCATGCTCGCGATCGCGGCGCTGATATTCGCGAGCGGGATTGACTGATCGCCTCGTGCGTGGCCGGTTCGGCGCGTCGACCGTGCGCTATTGCACGCTGACGACCCGAATCACCGGCGACATCATGTACTTGGTGTTCGATCCGCTGTTGCCCTGTCCGTTCCCGTTCCCGTTACCGTTTCCGTTGCCGTTTCCAGAACCGGTCTGGCGAACGGACTGATCGCCGTCGAAGTCCAGGAGCATGGTTGAACCGGCTGTCGTCAGGGTGAACTCGTGGTTCAACTTCACTTCACCCGAAGGAATGTCGACTGCAGCGCTGGCGCCGGCGGGCGGTGCGATCGACGAGGCGCATGCGGAACCTGCTGATGGAGCGTCGAAGTAGATGTTCGCGCTGGCGACGACGAGTCGAACCTGCGTGTACTTGCCTGCTGGCAGCGAGCCGACTCCGAGCACATCGACGGGACCGTTCAGCTTCTTCAGGTCGCATGTGCGCTGGCCACCGGAGGTGAAATTGATGGTTTGCCATGAATCGCCATCGGCGCGGTGCACGCTGACGGCGTTGAAGGTAACCAGGAGCGCCTTCGCGTCACTGAAAGGGCTGTCGGTCAGGTGAATGGCGAGCGTTCCGGTGGCGGTTTGCACACCGGAACCGCCGCTGCCGGACGCACTGGACGAATTCGCGGCATTCCCATCCGAGCCCGGTGCGGTTGGCGAACCGCTATCACCGCATGCGGCCGTCGCAGCTACGAGCGCGACCGCCGCGGCCACCATCCATCGATTCATCGACCAGGCTGACATCCGAATCTCCTTTGTGTGGCAGCATCTGCCACACCCCAGCCATTAGCAACAGCCATTCCGTCGCGCCCGTATTTCCGGTTTTGGCCGGAAAACGGGGCGAAATCCGCCGGGCGTTGACAGGCGCGGTCGTCGTCACCTGTTGGGCTCAACGACAAGCTTTGTGCGTAAGTTGCACACTCGTCGTCCCGTATCGTGCTTCGTGCGACGACAGAGATAAGGAAGTGCTGCTGCTGTAGACTCTTCCGCGGAGGAGCCCATGCGCAACCGAGTAGCAGTGGCATTCGCGGTCTTCATCGCCGGGTGGCTCTGGCTGGATGCCCGTGCGCAGTCCGGCGGACCTCTGGTCAGCGGTGCGCACAAGTTCGAACGGATCACCAACGGCATCTATTACGCCACTGCGTCAGGGACCATGCAGGTGGGGGCGAACTCGCCTGTGATCGAGTCTGAAGGCGAGGCGATCATCATCGACTCCGGCACCTCGCCGGCAGCGGGCCGCGCACTCCTGCAGGACATCAAGGCGGTCACTAGCAAGCCGGTAAAGTACGTGATCGATTCGCACTTCCACTACGACCACCTCTTCGGCAACCAGGCGTTCGGCCCGGATGTGCAAATCATCGGACACGATCACACCCGCGAACGCCTGAAGGTGAACACGATGCAGCAGTTCACCTTCCTGAACAGCATCAATCCGATCCCCGCGCGGCTCGAGTCGCTTCGCCAGCGCATCGCGACTGAAAAGGATCCGCAGCAGAAGGCGACTCTCGAACAGCAGGTGAAGAACTCGCTCGCATACCAGGAGCAGGTGAAGGAGGTGCGCCAGACACCGCCGAACCTCACCTTCGACGACACGATGACGATTTATCGGGGCGGACGCGAACTGCGGTTGATGTACCTGGGACGCGGCCACACCGACACGGACGTCGTCACCTACCTGCCAGCGGAGCGGATCGTCGCAACCGGGGACTTGATGGAATCGGTCATCTCCTACATGGGCGACTCGTACCCGGAGGAGTGGATCGCGACACTCGAGAAGTTGAAGGCATTGGAGTTCGATACCGTGCTGCCGGGACACGGCGTGCCATTCAAGGGCAAGGAGCGCATCACCGCATTCCAGAATTACCTGCGGGACGTCATCGCGCAGACCAATGCGTTGAAACAACAGGGACTTTCAGCCGAAGACGCCGCTCTCAAAGTCGATCTGACGAAGCATGCGTCGATGTTTCCGCAGATCCGCGGTGTGGGCATCGATCCTGCCGTCACGCGTCGCATTTACCATCTCGCGCAGGATCCGAACGCGGGCCCAACACCGTAAGCACGAAGTGGCGCGAAGGACTGGAAAAGCGCGGCGGCAAACTGAAGCAGCGGTCCACGATGTCGCTTCAATTCACACTCTGTCTACCGAATGTCATTTCCTGGGTGGAAACTGTTGAGTACCGTAGGTGATGGTCCTACACTCATCTGAGTGAGCGTCGTCGCTGGAGAAGTCGCACCGGTCACGTGTTCGGTTTGCGCCAAGGCGCAGTCGATGGGTGGGGCAGTTCGCTGCCGGGCCTGCGGCCGCTGGGTTCCGCGCGTAGACCGCTTCAAGACCAACAATCCAACGGCACCCCTTGGTCACGCAGGGTTGGATCGCCGGACACGCAACCGTCTTCCCGATCCGCCTTGCCCGCGCTGCGATCCTGACAGGCAGCGGGCGCGCGTGACGATCCGGCTCCCGCACCGCATCTTCTTCAAGTGCGACACCTGCTGTTCGGTGTGGACGCTTGAAGTGCGTCGCCGTTAACGGCATCCGATTCGATCACTCCACAACCGTCATTGTTTCGGGGTGGACGCGCGGATGGCCTCGTGCGTCAATGCGAGCAGTGCAATCGCGGCTGTGTCTGAGCGGAGCGTTCTTGGGCCCAGGCCGACCGAGCGAAAGCCGTGCGATCGCAGCAGGTCGAGCTCGAACTGGTTCCATCCGCCCTCGGGCCCGATCGCGAGGAGTACGCGCCCTATCTGTCCGTTCAACACTGCGTTGCCGATCGTTCCATCGCTCGACGGGTCTGCCACCAGTCGCTGCGCATTGATGCCGAGAGCGGGAAGTTCGTCCTCCACGAGGACACGAAACAGGCGATGAATGCTGACCTCGGGCACGAGCGTGTCGCGCGCCTGCTGCAAGCCCTCGAGCAGCAGTGGGCGATAGACAGCCTCGTCGAGCAGGTGCGTATCGAAGTAATCGCGCTCGACCCGTGACGCGTTCGTGAGAATGATGCGCCAGACGCCGAGCGCCGCGAACTGTGCCCACAGGCGCCGCAGCACTTTCGGCCTGGGAAGCGCGACCAGCAGATCGACGGCAGGCCGATCGGGCGTCTGGTCGAAAGCACATGAAAGCGTCACGGTGCCGTCCGCCACCGAGACGATGCGCGCGCTGCCGATGCCTCCGCCAACGAGCCCGACGCGCACCGTCTGTTCGGGCGTGACCTTGAGAACGTCGAGCAGGTGCCGCGCGCGGTGGTCGCTGATCGCGACGGTACCTTGCGGGTCGATCTCTGTTTCTTCAACCAGCAGCAGGTTCACGCGAACGTGTCAGTTGTCGCGCAGCGCAAAGGTGAAGAGCGCGCTCCCCGAGATGACCGACACGTACTGCTTGCCGTCCACCTCGAACGTCACCGGCGCCATGACGATCTGACCTCCGAGACTGGTCTTCCAGAGCAGCTTGCCCGTCCGCGCATCGAGCGCGTGGAAGTAGCCTTCACGTCCGCCGGTGAAGAGCAGATCCGAGCCGGTGGTCAGCATGCCGCCATCTGTGACGTCGAACTGCGTCACCTTCCACTTCGCCTTGCCGGTCTGCGGGTCCATCGCCATGACCGCACCGTTGCCGACTTCATCGGTCCAGTTGTTGATCGGGCCACGGCGGCCGATGCCGATCGTCGGCGCGCCCGGCACCGGTGCCGCCACGGCGAAGCCGCCTCCGGAGAAGTTTCGCCCCGGCTGGTAGGTTGCTTCTTCCGGACGATAGATGGTTCCGTAGTTCTCCCACGCGGAGAAGTAGAAGAGCCCAGTTCGCGGGCTGAAAGATGGCGGATACCAGTTCGTGCCGCCCTGGTTTCCAGGATAGGTCGGCATCCCGGCAGGCTGGCGTGTCTGTATCGGCCGCCCGTTCGCGTCGAGTCCGCTTGCCCAGTTCACCTTGACGAAGGGTTCACCAAGCAGGAACTTCCCGGTGCGCCGATCGAGCACGTAGAAGTACCCGTTGCGGTTGGCCCACATCATCGCCTTCGTGGGTGTGCCTCGCCAGTTGATGTCGGCGAGCACCGGCACCTGCACGGAGTCGTAGTCGTACCCGTCGTTCGGGGTGAACTGGAAATGCCATTTCAATTCGCCGGTGTCCGCATCGAGGGCGACGACCGAGTCGGTGAAGAGGTTGTCGCCGGGACGCTGGAACGGATTCCAGTCAGGCCCGGGATTTCCGATGCCCCAGTAGGTGAGATTCAAATCGGGATCGTACGAGCCGGTGACCCACACCGAGCCGCCGCCCGATTTCCAGTGATCTTCGCGCCAGCTGTCGTGCCCCTTTTCCCCTGGTTCAGGAATCGCGTGGAACCGCCACAGTTCCTTGCCGGTTTTCGGATCGAACGCCGCGACGAACCCGCGAATACCGAACTCGCCGCCGCCGACGCCCACGATCACCTTGTCCTTGATGATCAGCGGTGCGAGCGTGATGGAATAGGCAAGCTTCACGTCCGCGACGGTGACGTTCCAGAGCGGCTTGCCGTTCTTCGCGTCGAGTGCGATCAGATGACCATCGAGCGTTCCGGTGAACAGCGTGTCGCCGAGAATTGCGACACCTCGATTGTTCGCGCCGCAGCAAACGCGGGCGTCCGGCGACGGCGTCCATCGATAGAGCCAGTACATCCGTCCCGTTTTGGCGTCCACCGCCATGACGTCGTTCGGCCGCTCGGTCAGGTACATCACACCGTCGACGACGATTGGGTTGGATTGCCAGGCGCCGAACACCTGGTTCTGGAGCACCCATTTCGATTCGAGCGTTGCGACATTGTCGGGCGTGATCTGCGCGAGCGTGCTGTATCGCTGGCTGCTATAGGTGCCGTTATAAGTGAGCCAGTTCTGCGGCTCGGCCGCTGCCTTGAGAATCCGGTCGGAGGTCACCTGCGCGTCGAGTTGCAGTGACGCGACCGCAACGACTGCCAGAAGGAGGGCGAAGCGGAAAGGTTTGGGCAGCGCCATCACAGGCCTCCCTTGAGCGTGAGGAGATAGGCGACGAGATCGGACACTTCCTCAGGGGAGAGCGTCCGGCCCGCCGGAGGCATCGGCGACGTCTTCCCGATTTCGTATTCGCGCAGGTCCGCCTTGACGAGCGAGACGAGCCGCTCCTGGTCGTCGATCATCTGCACGGTGTAGGTGTCCTCGTTGAGGCGGCGTCCGCGAATCGTCTTGCCGTCCTTGGTTACGGCTCGCACGGGCCTGTTGATGGGTAGCATGGCGCTGGTTGGATCAACGAGCGAGCGTTGGAGTGCCGCCGGCGTGCGCACGGCGCCGATGTCACTCAGATCGGGTGCGGTGCGAGGACCGACGCCCTCGACGCGGTGGCAGGTCGCACATCCGCCTTTGGCGGCGAAGATCGTCCGCCCTCGAGCCGGATCGCCGACCTTGACGGGTGTTCCGCTCGGATCGAAGCCGGCGCGGATGTACGCGAGGATCGCATTCAGCTCGGCTGGCTGGAACCGGAAGTTCGGCATGCCGGCCGCCGCGATGCCATTGGTGATCACCCGTGCGAGATCCTCGTCGGAAACGCTGCGCCGGAAGACGCCGCGGCGAAGATCGACTCCGTTGACGCCGTCGCCGTTCGGACCATGACAGAGCGAGCACTGGTTCACATACAGGCGTGAGCCGGCCTCGACGTCGGCCGTCGTGTACTGGTGGTCGGCTGTTGCCTGCGCAAACGCGCGACCGGTGGCCGGACCGGCCAGCGTCAAGACGCCGGACAACAGGAGAGCGAACCGGAAGGGCTGTCCCATGGCCGACAGTTGTAGCCCATGCGCGATCCGGTGTCCATTGCTCAGGGGTCCCGGCGTCGTGAGGCATCTGCGGGTCGCAGCTATACTCAGGTCAGTTCAGCTGAGGAGACTCATGGTCGTGATCACCACCGCAAGACGAATTCTGGCAGCCGCCTGCCTTTTGCTTGTCGCGTCATCGAAACTGTTCGCCCAGGCTCCGCCTCCGCCGGCACCACCACCGCCGCCTCCGCCCTTGACGGCGACCGCCAGTGCCGGGCTTGCGCTCACCAGCGGCAACACCGACACGTCAACGATCAACATGGGCTACGGCTTTGCCTACGACCCGAAGACCAGGAACGTGGTGAAGTCGGAAGGGCTCTTCCTGCGCGGCAAGAGCGAGGGGGAAGTGACGGCCGATCGACTGGCTCTGAACGGCAGGGACGAATACAAGCTGCACGACCGGCTGTTCACCTTCGGCCAGCTCCAGTACCTGCGCGACCAATTCAAGGACATCGACTACCTGGTCGCGCCGACCGGCGGTCTCGGCTATCGTCTCGCCGATACACCCCGGACCAAGCTTTCGGTCGACGGCGGCGTCGGGGTCGTCTGGGAGAAGGCGCCGCTCCGCGACGTGGATACCTCTGGGGCCGTCACCTTCTCAGAGAAACTCGCTCACCAGTTGTCGGCGACTGCCGCCCTGACTGAAAACTTCTCTGCCCTCTACAAGACGCAGGACTTCAATGACGCGTTGTACTCCTTCTCGACGGCGCTGGCGGCCAGCGTGACGCAGCGAACGCAGGTGAAAATCGAGTTCCTCGATACCTACAAGAACCTCGTTGCGCCAACCATCGAGAAGAATGACATCGCGGTGATCGTGGGTCTGGTGTACAAGCGCTGACCGGCCTTATCATGCTGCGCGTCATGGCGTTCCACGACTACGCACCACGCATTTCCCGGAGTCATCTATGAAGCTGATCGTTCGAGTCGCCGCTGTCGCGGCATGTGCGGCTGGCGTTGCCGTGCTGCTGAGCGGCACGGCCTCCATCTCCGCCCAGGGGCAGGCGCCGGCGGCAATCGAGCCGCTGCACTTCCACCACGTGCACCTCAACTCGGTCGATCCGGAAGCGGCCGCAGCCTATTACCCGAAGCCGTTTGCGAAGACCGCGACGAAGACCACCTTTAACGGTGGACCCGCGGTGAAGACCGGAAACATCTACATCCTGTTCAACAAGGTCTCGACGCCTCCGACCAACGAGCTGACCGGCCCGCAGACCTCGGTCTGGCACTTCGGATGGAACACGCCGAACTCGCGCGAGTACAACGCGAACTTTCGCAAGATGGGGTTGACCATCGCCCAGATGTGGAATGGATCGGACGCCGACGCAAAGCTGGTCGACCTCTCGGGTGACGTGCCGAATGGTCCCAACGGTTTCCCGACCCAGGAACAGGTGCTCGAACTCCGGGCCAAGGGCGCCAAGGTCGATCCGGCCGTCACACCTGGCGGCTTCGGCTACCTGCGCGGTCCCGACGGCGTCATGATCGAGAACGCGCAATCGGGCAACGAGGAGCGCTTCAACCACGTGCACATGTACCACGAGCACCCGGCCTGTGCCATGCAGTGGTATGCGACGCACCTCGGCGCGAAGATGCCCCAGGGGCGCGGTGCTGGTCCTGGCGGCGGAGCAGCGCCGGCTGGCCCGACACCCGGTACGACCGCCGACTGCACCAACCCGCGAACCGTCTACTCACCGCCGACGTTCCCATCGTTCGCGAAGGGCGGGTTCGTGCGCGACCCCGCTGGTGGCGTGACGATCGACGACATCTCGATCTCCATGCGGCCGTGGCCGGGGGGCGGCCTGGCAGCCACGCGTGGGCGGCTCTATGACCACTGGGCGGTGAGCACCGCCGACCTCGACAAGACCGTGACGCGACTGAAGGGCGAGGGCGTCAAGTTCCTCGAAGAGATTCATCCGTGGGGCAACATGCGTGCGGCCATGATCGAAGGCCCCGATAGGATCGCCATCGAAATCGTCGAAGTGAAATAGCCAGCGTTCGGGGATCCAGCGCCGCTGGATCCCCGATTGTTCGGACGCCGCGTCAGCCGGCCTGGACCCGTTCCACCGCGAGAAACAGCGGTGCGACGCCGATGATCAGCACGAGGTTCAGAAAACCCCTTCCGGCATAGTTGATCGTTTCGAAGTGAACGGTCTCGCCTGGCTTCGCCTCGAAGTGGACGGTCTTCCAGAACAGCGTGTTGTGGGCGCGAAGGCGATGGGAACCC
>Ga0310810_10003871_pt1 | contig 16448 bp, 15 predicted proteins | sample NCmetagenome_FD_207641 | JGI IMG/M metagenome (GOLD analysis project Ga0310810, IMG submission 207641) | Soil microbial communities from experimental microcosm in Duke University, North Carolina, United States - NC | ecosystem: Engineered > Artificial ecosystem > Soil microcosm > Unclassified ... | reverse complement strand
CACTCCGGCTTGCGCCCGGAAGATCGGCTGAACCCCATGTCCCGGGCACTCTGCCACGCATTGTTTGCCGTGCTTCTCTTCGGCGCCGCCCTCGTCGGCCCTGCGGGCGCCTGGCGCTGGGGCCGCGCTTGGGTACTCATCGGCCTCTACCTCGCGATCCACGTGGTCGGCACCCTCCGGATTGTTCGAGCCAATCCAGGGCCACTGCTCGAGCGAGCCAAGCTGCCCGTGCAGCCTGGTCAGCCGCTGCCGGACAAGGTCCTGCTCCTGGCCTTCATGGCTTCCTATGCGGGGGAACTGGTGCTGACGGGACTGGACCGGGAGCGTTGGCGCTGGGCCGCGACCCTACCCTCGATGCTCGCCTGGCCCAGGGCTCGCCCTCTTCGCTGCAGGGTGGGTGCTCGTCATGCGCGCGCTCGAGACGAACGCCTTTGCCACGACCGTCGTGCGGCATCAAGTCGAGCGCGGCCACACGGTGGTGGACCGGGGCGTTTACGGCGTGGTGCGCCACCCGATGTACGCCGGCCTGGTGGCGGCGCTGCTGGGAGTGCCCCTCTGGCTCCGCTCGCCGCTCGGTCTCGGGGTAGCGCTCGTTCCGATCGGCTTGCTCGGCCTGCGCCTCGTGTTGGAGGAGCGAGTCCTGGCCCAAGCGCTGCCGGCCTATGCGGAGTATGCCGCGCGGGTCCGGTTCCGGCTCGTGCCCGGTCTCTGGTGACGCGGTGGCTTGTTTCGCCCGGCTGCTGCCCAGCCAGCGCATGCAGCCGACAGACCTAGTGGGCGCCGGCTTGAGCCTGCAGCTGATGGCAATTCGTTAAGCAGACGCACCTGCACTGTTGGACACGGAGCATTGACAGCGACATGACCGACGGGGAGCACTACCGTAAACTCGAGCGGTTGTACGCGGCCGCGCCGGTCTCACAGTGGTATGGGGCCACCATCGCCATCGCCGAGGGCCAGGCGGAGGTCCGGATCGCGACCCGCGCGGAGTTCTACCACGCGGCGCACGCCGTCCACGGCTCGGTGTACTTCCGGGCGCTCGATGATGCGGCGTTCTTCGCCGTGAATTCCCGGGTGCGCGAGGTACTGGTCCTGACCGTCTCCTTCACGGTGCACTTCGCCCGGCCGGTGACGGGCGGAGAGCTGCGAGCCGTCGGCCGCCTGGTGCACGGGAGTGGGCGGTTGTTTCTGGCGGAGGCCGAGCTACTCGACAGCGGCGGGCAGTTGCTCGCGCGGGGCAGCGGCGTCTTCACGCGTAGCGCGATTGCGCTGGATCCCAGTATCGGGTACGTCTGATGGCGCGCAGCGCCGCCTGTGTGCGTCAGCCTCCTGGCGGCCAGGGGCTTGAGGGTCCGGGGGTAGGCCTGCGCCGACACGATCGTCCCTATGCCGCGACGTTCGCAGTCTGATGCCGGTCAGGCCGTCGGCTCCGGGATCTCCGCCTCGTCTTGGCGGTTGGCGATGGCCAGCAGTGCGTCTTCGATGAATGTGACCAGGGGATCGGGCCCCCCGGGTTGCGGGAGGGTGCTAGGGGTAAACAGCGGGCGCGGGCCGGGTTTCGTCGTGTTGGGCATGTAACAGTCTAACACCGTTGGGTCGACGACGGTTCCGGGCTCTGGCGCCGCGGGCATCACGATCGGCCGCGGCCCAACCCGCAAGTGCGGCCAATACCCGTCCAGCGCTCAGCCTCCGTGGCCGCGCCGTTCCGTCGAGGCGCTAAGGAACGAACGTTTTCGCAGGTCGCTGGCAGCTGATGCGCAGCTCGTCAGGCTGCACCAACCTTATCACAGGATCACCTGGATGAGCAGCCGTCACTTCGTCCTGGCTAGAATCACCGAGCATGTCGAGCCCCTCGAACGAGGAGGGCGATACGAAGATCCATTGACTGCCTACCTCACCGAACACGGGCTCGGAGAAGTCACGGGGGGCGGCAGCCAGTTGAACGCGAACGGGGAAATCGAATTCGCCGACGTCGAGCTGGAGCTGGTGAACCTCGACGACGCAATCACCGAGCTTATCCAGCAGCTGGAAGCGATGGGTGCGCCCTTCGGCTCTTCGATCCGGTTTGCTGCGGAAGCCGGGCGTCAACCCATACCATTCGGCAAATACGAACAGCTGACGATCTACCTGGACGGGACGGGGTTGCCCCCCACCGTATACGAGAGCCTTGACTTCGGGCGATTCTACAGTGAGCTCGGCGAGGCGGCCGGCCGGGAGGCTGAGGGCCAGGCAAGATCAGTATGGACGGGACCCACTGAAACGGCTGTCCACCTGGCCGGCCCGAACGCCGACGCGTTGGAACAAGTGGTCCGTGCGATGTGGAACACGGCCCCCATCCTTCAGAATGCCCGCCTGGTGCTGCGGTATTCAGACGGGCGAGCGCCCAGTGAACGGCGGTTGCCAATGCGCGAATCGAGCCCCGGTGCAGCGTAATTCGCCCAATGCAGCCGACAGCCGTACGCTAGGCGGGGCGCCATCCGCGTTCGAGCCTCCCTGCGTCGACAAAGGACAAGGCGGCGTGGGGCCTGCCGGAAGACAAGGCGCGGGCGACCAGCCCCGGTGATCGCCCGGGCCGAATATTCCCGGGCCGCTACCCTCGATCCGCCTATCGCGACGTCGTTCGACCGAACGCCTTCGCAGTGGCCACGTCGGCCCGCCCCGGGTCTGCCTTCGCCATCAACCGCAGGAAGGTCCGGTAGCCCGACGCGGCGGCGGCGCGATCGCCGGCGAGCTCTGCCGCGCGCGCCATGCCAAAGGCACTTCGCGCCCGGCCGGGTTCCCGCGCCAGCGTCGCCCGGTACGCGGCGCGGGCCTCCGAAGGTCGCCCAACCGCGATCAGCAGGTCCCCCTCGAGCTCGCGCGCCGGCAGCAGCTCCGCCGGCGTCACGGGGTGCTTGTCGGTGACCTCCTCCGAGTCGGCCGCGGCCTTCGACAGGGACAGCGCGCCCGCCGTGTCGCCGGCCGCGAGCCTGGTCCACGCATCCGCCGCATCGCGCTTGATGCGCGTGATGCGGGTCCAGTAGGGCTCCCCCCGGGCGTCGAGCACCCGGGCGATCGAGTCGAGCGCCCCGACCTCGGCCCGGGCCGCCTCGACGCGGCCGCTCCGGGCGCTCCCGACGGCGCGGGTGAAGCGGGCCAGCACGGAGGCGATCGGGGCCAGCGAGTCCGCGGGAATTGGGAACGCAGCCGCCGCGCTCCAGTCGCCCTGCTCCAGCGGGATCCTCGCCGCCATCGCCGTCCGGTTGTACGACGCGATCACTCCGCGGGCGTTGGACGCCGTCACCCGGTCTGCCACGGCGACCGCGGCGCGCGCCGCCGAGTCCTCGCCGCGCTGGAGATACCCGTAGACCGCGTAGTCGAGCGCGTGCAGCTCCTCCGGCGTGCCGCCCGGCAGCCCGGCGGCCTTGGCATACTCCGACCCTGCCCGGTACGACTTCCAGTTGGAGGCGATGGTCTCGTCCCACAGACCGAGGCGCACGAAGATGTGCGAGGGCATGTGCTGCGCGTGCGGTGCGGCCGGCGCGATCTGCGAGTAGCGTCGCGCCGCCCGCAGGCCGAGGTGGGCGAGCCGAGGACTATCGGTCGCGTGGATGACGTAGTGGGCGAGGCCGGGGTGGTCAGGGTACCGCGCGAAGAGGGGGTCGAGAATCGCGATGGCCCGTCGCTGCTGGGCGAAGGTCGTGTCGGTGCGCGGCGCCGTCGCCAGCTCGGCGAGCGCATAATAGATCGCGACCTCTACGTCTTTCGGCAGGTCATGGTACAGGCGCGCCATCGTATCGGCGTAGGCCTGGAGCCGGGCAGCATTGGGTGTGGACTCCGCGTCGCGGTACAATGCCCCCGCCGCCGCAAGGAACCCGCGCTCCCGGCGGGTCCGGGCGGGCTGGGACGAGGCACGGGCGGCCGCTTCGGCGCCCTTGGCGAGCGCGGGGCCGGTCGGCCCGCCGGCGAACGGGTTGCCCCATGCGTTGAGGGCCAGGCCCCAGTAGGCCATCACGCAGGTCGGGTCGGCGGCCAGAACGTCGCCGAAGGCCCGGTCACCCTCCTCCCACCAGAACGAGTGCAGCACCGCCATCGCGTGCTCGAATCGTCGCTGGGCTCCTGGCGTGCAGGAGACGGGGAACACCACCCGGCCCAGCCTGGCGTCGTGGTGATGCTCGGGCTCCTGCGCCACGAGGGTCGGGGCGAGCGCGACCGTGGCCGCGACGGCGAGCCGCGGCGAAACGGGTGAAAACCAGGCAGGCAGTCTCATAAGCCACCTCGAGCGGAACACGGCAGGCCGCAAGCTGAACCGGGGGCCCGCGGTCAGGCCGACGGAGCTGAGCCGGGCATCGGAGGAATCAATTGACCTCGAGGCCTAGGCCGGCCTCGGGGCGGCAGGAGTGCCGTCGTCGGTGAACCGCGCATACCGCTCCCGCGCGGAGGCCATCAGCTCCTGGAAGTGCCGGGTGGGGCGCAGGCTCTCGAGGAAACGGTCGTGCCGGGTGAAGTACACATAGTCCACCCAGCCGCGGACCGTCACCGCATGCTCCAACCAGCTCAGGGCCTGGTCCGCCTCGCCGGCCAAGGCGTAGGCTCCGGCCATCAGGTACGACCAGTACTCGTCCGATTCCGCCATCGCGCGCTCCGCGGCGCTCGGTGGCGACCGCACCGCCTCCCGGTCGCCGGTCAGGCCGCGCCGGAAGCGCACCGCAACCGCCGCCAAGAGGTCGTCCGAAGGCTGGTGCTCCAGCCACTCGAACTGGCTTGCCGCCTCGGCCTCGCGCCCCGCGGCCACCAGCGCGACGGCATCGCAGACCCGGCAGATCGTGCTCCGCGGATCCAGCTCGACCGCCCTCCGGTGGGAGGGTAGCGCCCCGGCGGGGTCGCCACCCAGCAGGTAACTCAATCCCAGCAGGCAGTGATTGCTCGCCGTCAGCGGGTCCAGCTCGGCCAATCGGGTCAACACCTCCCGCATCGGGCCGATCCGCCCCCCCAGCAGGTACGCCCCGCCCAGCTGATGCATCGCATCGGGATTGTTGGGATCGGCGGCACAGGCCTGGCTCAGCAGCCGAACCGCCTCTCCCGCGTTGCCACGGCGGTAGGCCAGCTGCCCCATAATTGACAGCCCCTGGGCCGAGTTGGGGTTCAGCTCGAAGGCCCGGCGGGCACAGGCCTCGGCCTCCCGCAGGGTGGTCTCCTCGTCGCCGACGAGCACCACCGGCGACCACGCGTACACCGTGCCCAGCATCCCGTACAGCGCCTCGTGCGGGCCCACCACGGCGAGGCCGTGCTCCGCGAGCGCCCGCGCCGCCGCCATGCCTTCGGCGGTATACCGGTAGTACTCCTGTCGGGCACGCTGGTAGTACTCGAACGCGCGCAGATCCGCGATCGGGCGCGCCGCGATCTCGCGATCCTCCGGCGGCGACAGCGTGATCTCGAGCGCCTCCACGATCTGGCGCGAGAGGCGTTCCTGCAGGTCAAACACGTCGTCCACCATGCCGGAGTACTTCTCGCCCCAGAGGTGGGCATCGGTCTCGACGTCGATCAGCTGGGCCGTGATCCGAAGCGTGGACCCCGCCCGGCGCACACTCCCCTCCAGCGCGTAGCGGACCTTGAGCTCGCGCCCGATACGCCGGAGGTCCCAACCGGTCTCCTTGAGCTTGACCGACGAGGTTCGCGAGATCACGGTGAGCGCCCGGACCCGGGAGAGGTCGGCGATCACCTCCTCCATCAGGCCGTCCGCGAAGTACGCGTTGTCGGGATCGGGGCTCAGATTGGCGAACGGCAGGACCACGATCGCCTTCTTCGGCGCGGCCGCCGGAGCGTCCGGCGCCTCGGGCGCCTCCAGGGCAGCCAGGAACTCCAGCACCGTCCCGAACCGGTCCGCCGGAACCTTGGATAGCGCGCGCTCGACCGCACGCCGCACCGACATCGGCACGCCGGGGCGAACCGTTGTCAGTGGCGGCACCGGGTCGAGGACCTGGCGCGACATCACCGCGAAGATGTCAGGCCCCGTGAACGGCGGCTCACCCGCCAGCAGCTCGTAGAGAACGCAGGCGAGGCTGTACTGGTCCGCCCGGGCGTCGACTTCGCGGTCACCTCCGGCCTGCTCGGGGCTCATGTAGGCAGGCGTCCCCATACTCAGCCCGGGCTGCGTCAGCCGGTCGCCGGCCGCGATCCCCGCGGCCCGCGCGATGCCGAAGTCCGCGACCAGGGCGTGGCCCTGCGAGAGCAGGACGTTCTCCGGCTTCACGTCGCGATGAATCAGTCCTTCCCCGTGGGCGTAGTGGAGCGCTTCGCCCGCCTCCCGCACCAGGCGTAGCGCCTCCGGCACCGAAAGCGGTCCCTCGCGCGTGAGCCGCTGGCGCAAGGTCTCGCCGTCCACATACGGCATCACGTAGAACGGGCGGGACGGCACCTCGTCGGTTGCGCCGGAGTCGAGCAGGGCGAGGATGTTGGGGTGCTGCAGCCGCGCGAGGATCTGAATCTCGAGCAGGAAGCGCCGGGCGTCCTCGCCGGTGACGATCTCCGGGCGCAGCAGCTTGATCGCGACCGGGCGGCCGTGCTTGCGGTCGCGCGCCAGATACACCACCGCCATCCCGCCCCGGCCCAGCTCGCGGTCGAGCGTGTAGCGGTCGCCCACGGTGATCGGGTCGAGGACGGCTCCCTTGCCTCGGCGCAGCATGCTGAAAGCTAAGACGGAACTTGCCGCCAGGCGACTCGCAAACGACCTCATACTGGTAAGTCGAACGACCAGTGCCCGGATCGACATCGCCGCTCCCGGGAAGGCGGGCACGATCCCTCGCTTCGCTCGGGATGACGCCCGGGGAGGGGCAGGGCACCCTCGGGATGTACGAGCTGGTGAACCCGACGGACGTGGTAAGCACCGTCACGTTGATGGAGCGCTGGAGCTGCTAGCTTGACTGCTCAGGGCTTCTGGTGGCCCGGGTCATCTTGGCCAGGAGAAAGCAAGGTCATGAGCAGCAACATTCAGGGTAAAGTCGTCGTCATCACGGGCGCGAGCAGCGGGTTAGGCGAAGCCGCCGCCCGGCTGCTCTCCGCGGAAGGCGCGACCGTTGTGCTGGGTGCGCGGCGCGTCGAGCGGATCCAGGCGTTGGCCGAGGAGCTGGCCCGGAGCGGCGGCAAGGCGCTGGCCGTCGCCACGGACGTCACCCGGTGCGAGCAGGTGAAGCAGCTGGTCGATGCGGCGGTGGAGGCCTACGGGCGGCTGGACGTCATGCTCAACAACGCAGGGCTGATGCCGCTGTCACCACTCGAGCGGCTCAAGGTGGACGAGTGGGACCAGATGATCGACGTGAACATCAAGGGCGTGTTGTACGGCATCGCCGCGGCACTGCCGCACATGCAGCGACAGAAGGCCGGGCACATCATCAACGTCTCCTCCGTGGCCGGGCACAAGGTCCGCGCCGGAGGGTCGGTCTACTCGGCGACCAAGCACGCCGTGCGCGCGCTGTCCGAAGGGCTGCGGCAGGAGGTGAAGCCGTACAACATCCGCACGACGGTGATTTCGCCGGGCGTGGTGGTCAGCGAACTGCCGAACAGCGCCAGTGAGCCGGACGTCGCCGCGAACCTACGGAGGATGTACGGCGAGCTGGGCATTCCGGCCGATTCGTTCGCGCGGGCGGTCGCCTACGCCGTGAGCCAGCCCGAGGACGTGGACATCAACGAGATCCTGTTCCGGCCCACGCGGCAGGAATTCTGAGCGCCGGGCAAGGACAGACCCAGGAGCCCGACCATGGAGATCACGCGCAGCGGCTCGCAGCCCTCAGGCAAAGGACCGGCGGAATGGTTTACGGGCACCGTACGCATCGATCCCCTGTTTCGCGCGAACGAGCCCGCGCGCGTCGCGGCGGCGACCGTCACGTTCGAGCCCGGTGCCCGGACCGCGTGGCACACCCATCCCCTGGGCCAGCGGCTGATCGTCACGGCCGGCGCAGGACTCGCCCAGCGCTGGGGCGGCCCCGTCGAATACATCCGGCCGGGGGACGTGGTCTGGTTCCCTCCAGGTGAGAAGCACTGGCACGGCGCCTCGCCGGACACCGCGATGACGCACATCGCGATTCAGGAGCAGCTCGACGGCAAGGCGGTGGAGTGGATGGAATACGTGAGCGATGACCAGTACCTGGCCGGAGCGAAGGCGCGGACGGAGTCAGCCTGAGGGGAAGGGAACGGAACATGAGCAACGTGGAATCCAGCACGAAAGGAGCCGGCGGGATGGCGGCAGGAGCTGCGCGCGCGGCCGAGGCCGGGCGAGGTACGCTGCCAACGCGCACACTGGGAACAAGCGACCTGGAAGTCTCGGCAGTCGGGCTCGGCTGTATGGGCATGAGCTTCGGCTACGGTCCAGCGGCCGACAGGCAGGAGATGATCGCGCTGATCCGGGCGGCCGTCGAGCGGGGCGTCACCTTCTTCGATACCGCCCAGGTCTACGGTCCGTTCACCAACGAGGAGCTGGTGGGCGAAGCCCTGGCGCCGTTCCGTGGCCGCGTCGTGATCGCCACCAAGTTCGGGTTCGAGTTCGAAGGCTCGGCACAACGCGGCCTCAACAGCCGGCCCGAGCATATCCGGCAGATGACCGATGGCTCACTGAAGCGGCTCAGGGTCGAGGCCATCGACTTGTACTACCAGCACCGGGTGGACCCAAACGTGCCGATCGAGGATGTCGCGGGGACGGTGAAGGACTTGGTGCAGGAGGGAAAGGTCAAGCACTTCGGGCTGTCGGAGGCGAGCCCGCGGACGATGCGGCGCGCGCATCAGGTGCAGCCGGTCACCGCGCTCCAGAGTGAGTATTCCCTGTGGTGGAGGGCCCCGGAGGCGGAAATCCTGCCCACCCTCGAAGACCTGGGCATCGGCTTCGTGCCCTTCAGCCCGCTGGGCAAGGGTTTTCTCACGGGTAAGATCGACGAGACCACGGCGTTCGACGGCTCCGACTTCCGGAACACCGTTCCCCGATTCTCGCCGGAGAATCGGAAGGCGAACCAGGCGCTGGTGGAGCTGCTGACCGACATGGCGGAACGGAAGCGGGGCACGGCCGCCCAGCTCGCGCTCGCCTGGCTGCTCGCCAGGAAGCCGTGGATCGTTCCGATACCCGGGACCACGAAGCTGGCGCGGCTGGAGGAGAACCTGGGCGCCGTCGCCCTCGCGCTCACGCCTGAGGATCTCGATGAGATCGAGCGTGCCGCGTCACGGATATCGGTTCAGGGAGCCCGCTATCCTGAGAGCTCGGAGCGAATGGTCGATCGCTGACCGCGCTCGGCGGCAAGCCGACGTCTGGGCCTCCAGGCGGGTCGCCCGGCCGCGTCAACGAGATTCTGTCCCGGTCCGACCGTGTCCTGCCGCTCCACAGCCATTCCTCGCCGAGGATCCGGAACGGTCAGACACGCGACGGCCGCCCTCGCGGGCGGCCGTCGATCGTTTCAGCGAGCGCCAGAGCCGGAAGGCCGCGGGCGACGAGCCGGGAGCGCTTCAGACGCAGGGTGATGAGCAAACTACAAGTCGTTTCCCAATAGCACTTTACAGCAGCGACATTAATCCATTCTCTCGGCCGACTATACGTCCAGGTTACTCACGTACTTGGCATTCCGCTCGATGAACTGACGCCGCGGTTCGACCTCGTCGCCCATGAGCTCGTCGAACAGCTTCGACGCCTCGACTGCGTCCTCCATCGTCACCCGAAGGATGGTGCGCTTCTCGGGATCCATCGTCGTGTCCCACAGCTGGTCCGGGTTCATCTCGCCGAGACCCTTGTAGCGCTGGATGTTGACGGTGCCCTTGCCCTCGCCGTTGGTCAGGCGCTTGGTGTAGTCGTCGCGCTCCGGCTCGCTGTAGGCGTAGAACACCTCCTTGCCCTTGGCCACGCGGTAGAGCGGCGGCTGCGCGATGTAGACGTAGCCGGCCTCGATCAGCTCCTGCATCTGGCGGAAGAAGAACGTCAGCAGCAGGGTCCGGATGTGGGCGCCGTCCACGTCGGCGTCGGTCATCAGGATGATCTTGTGGTAGCGAGCGTCGTCGAGCTTGAAGTCCTCGCGCACGCCGGTCCCGATGGCCGTGATCATGGCGCGGATCTCCTCGTTGCTGAGGATCTTGTCGATCCGCGCCTTCTCGACGTTGAGGATCTTCCCCCGGAGCGGGAGGATGGCCTGGAACTCGCGCTTGCGGGCCTGCTTGGCGCTGCCGCCGGCCGAGTCACCCTCGACCAGGTAGATCTCGCACAGGGCGGGGTCGTCATAGGAGCAGTCCGCCAGCTTGCCCGGCAGCACGGCGTTCTCGAGCCCGGACTTCTTGCGCACCAGGTCGCGGGCCTTACGGGCCGCCTCGCGCGCGCGAGCGGCGCTCACGGCCTTCTCGATGATGTTCCGCGCGACCGGCGGGTGCTCCTCGAGCCAGGAGCCGAGCTGCTCGTTCACGACGGTCTTGACGATGCCCTCGACCTCGGAGTTGCCCAGCTTGGTCTTGGTCTGCCCCTCGAACTGGGGCTCCTTCACCTTCACGTGCAGCACGCAGGTCAGGCCTTCGCGGATGTCCTCGCCTGAGAGGGTGAACCCCTCCTTCTTGAGGAAGTCCCGCTTCTTGGCCACGTCGTTGATCGTGCGCGTGAGCGCCGACTTGAAGCCGGTGAGGTGGGTGCCGCCCTCGTGGGTGTTGATGTTGTTCACGAAGGTGAAGGTGTTCTCGTTGTACCCATCCTCGTACTGCAGCGCGAGGTCCACCTCCACCTCGTCCTTGGTGGCGCTGAACGCGATCGGCTTGGGATGCAGCGGCTTCTTGTTCCGGTTGAGCCACTGCACGAATTCCGACAGGCCACCCTTGGCGAAGAAGGTCTCCTCCTTCTTCTGGTCGGGCCGCTCGTCCTTGATCGTGATGGTGATGCCCTTGTTCAGGAACGCGAGCTGGCGGAGCCGGTCGGCCAGGGTGGAGTAGTGAAACTCGAGCACGGTGAAGATCTCGGGGTCGGGCTTGAACCGGATCATGGTGCCGGTGCCGCGCGCCTTCCCCAGGGTCTCCAGCTTCTTGACCGTCTTCCCGCGCACGAACGCCATGCGGTAGCGGCTGCCGTCGCGGTCCACCACGGCCTCGAGCCGCTCGGAGAGCGCGTTCACCACCGAGACGCCGACGCCGTGCAGGCCGCCTGACACCTTGTAGGTGTTCTTGTCGAACTTGCCGCCGGCGTGCAGCACGGTGAGCGCCAGCTCCACGGCCGGAATCTTCTCGGTGGGGTGCATGTCCACCGGAATGCCACGGCCGTTGTCCTGCACCGTGATCGAGTTGTCGGCGTGGATCGTGACGTTGATCGAGTCGCAGTGGCCTGCCAGGGCCTCGTCGATCGAGTTGTCCACCACCTCGTAGACCAGGTGGTGCAGGCCGTTCTCGCTGGTGGACCCGATGTACATGCCGGGTCGCTTGCGCACGGCCTCCAGACCTTTCAGGACCTGGATCGAATCGGCTTTGTACTGCGACGTGCCGTCGGTGACGGCGGGATCGGTCTTGGCCATAGGCTCCGTCATTTGGGGCCGGGGCCGAGAGGCACCCAGCGGATTTCCTTCACCCGCCCGGTCCGGCCCGCGTTGAGGCGGGCCAGGATCCGGGGCGTCATCAGGCTCAGCTCGCTGGCCCACGCCGCCGTGGCGACGCGGACCCGGAGTACCCCGTCCGGGGTGACCGACTCGGGGACCGTGACGGCCGCGATCTGCGGTCCGACCAGCTCCGCCCACTGCTCGACGATGCCGGCCTGCTGCAGCCGCTTGGAGAACCCCGACTGCTTGAGGTAGCTCGCCAGGGCCTCCGCCAGCGTGGCGGGCGGGCGGCGTTCGGTCACCAGGTCACCTTTCCGGCATCCATGCGCCACACCGGCAGCGCCAGATCGGGCGGCAGCTCGTCGGTCCGGGGCGCGGTGAGGAATACCTGCCGGCCGGGCACCTCGAGCAGCCGGCGGGCGAGGCGCCGCTGCCGCTCGCGGTCGAAGGCGGCGAACACGTCGTCGAGCAGGAGGGCCGGCTCCGTGCCGCGGGCGTCGCGGAGTGCGGCCAGCTCGATCAGCTTGAGCGCCACCGCGGCGGCCCGCTGCTGGCCGTTCGACCCGAATTCGCGGAGCGGCCGGCCGCCGATCTCGAGCACGAGGTCGTCGCGGTGCGGACCGACGGAAGTCAGGCCCCGCGCCTGGTCCCGGGGCCATGCGTCGGCCAGCGATGCGTCCCACGCGGCGGGCTCGGCAAGGCCCTCGCCGCCGCGATACCGGAGCCGCGCGCCGGCCGCTTCTCCGAGGGACTCGAACTCGGCGGCGAACTGTCCCGCCGCGTCCGCCGCCCACCGCTCGCGCCGGGCGACGATCTCCGCGCCCGAGGCCGCCAGCGGCGGGTCGAACGCGCGGGCTACCTCCCACCGGCCCTGACGCAGCGCGCTGTTCCGTTGCGCGAGCGCGCCACGGTAGCGCGACAGGCTCCGCAGGTACCCGCGGTCGGCCAGCGAGAGCAGCCGGTCCAGATAGCCGCGCCGGTCGGCGGCGGTCCCCGCGGCCAGGCTCACGTCGTCCGGGAGAAACGAGACGGCGAGCCATCCGCCCACCGCGTCGGCCAACCGGTCGGGCTCGTCCCCGTCGACCAGGATTCGCTTGCGCCGCCCCGCGACGACATAGCTGGCGCCGACCGACCCCGCCGGGCCTCCGTCCAGCTCGGCTTCGAGATGGAAGCCCGGACCGTCGAACCGGGCCACCTCCTGATCCGGCGCGCCGCGAAAGGAGCGGTACAGCACCGGATAGTAGATGGCCTCGAGCAGGTTGGTCTTGCCCTGGGCGTTGGCGCCCAGCAGCACCAGGCCGGGCGCGGGAGGCTCACAGTCGAGGTCCGCCAGGTTGCGGAACCCTCGAGCCACCAGGTGGCGGAGCCGCACTACTCGATGTGGATCTGGCGGCTGACGATGGCGCCCTGCTGGCCGAGCAGGTCCACCCCGAAGATCTGCACGATCACCGTCGCACCGCTGTTGCCGATGGTTGAGAGCTGCAGGGCGAAATCCACCGTGTCCTTGCCCTGGCCCAGGATCGGCGCGAACCCCTGGCTCACGCCGCCTACGGCGGCGTACACCGTATCCACGCCGTCCTGATCGTATGTCCGGCCTTGGATGATCAGCAGGTCGCCTTCGGTGACCGCCGTGTCGTGGGTCGCCGGGCGGGTGATCTCGGTGATCGGGCCGGCGCCGTCCCCAGGATTCTCGCTCGGGAATGTGAGCCGATCGCGCGTGCCGCACCCCACCAGGACCGCCAGCGCCACCCACCGAAATACCCGCCCAGGAATCATGGAAATTTAGCCGGTTGCAAGGTGAAATTGCAGGCTCACGACCCGGTGAACTGGGGCTTTCGCTTCTCGAGAAAGGCGCGGGTTCCCTCGCGCATGTCGGCGGTCGCGCTCAGGAGTCCGAACCTGGCGGCCTCGAGTCCGAGCGCCTGGTCCACGCCCAGATCCAGCCCGGTGTCCACCAGCTCGAGGCAGGCCCGCACGGCCAGCGGACCGTTCTCCAGGATGGCGCGCAGCAGTCCGGTGGATTCGGCGATCACTCGGTCCGCCGGCACGACCCGGTTGACCAGGCCGATGCGCCAGGCCTCCTGCGCGTCGATCATCGCGCCGGTGAGCAGCAGCTCGAGCGCGCGCCCCCGACCGACCAGGCGGGGGAGGCGCACCGTACCCCCGTATCCCGGCCCGATGCCGAGCTTGACCTCGGGCTGGCCGAAGCGGGCGGCGTCGCCGGCGACGCGAAGATGGCAGGCCATGGCCAGCTCGCAGCCGCCGCCGAGGGCGAAGCCATTCACCGCCGCCACCACGGGCTTCCCGCAGCGCTCGAGGCGCCGCATCATCTGCTGCCCGGCACGCGCGCGCGCCTGGCCCTCCTGAGCGCTTTGTCCGCCGATCTCGCCGATGTCCGCACCGGCCACGAAGGCCTTGGTGCCGGCCCCGGTCAGCAGCACCGCCCGAACCTCGGGCTCGCGGGCCGCGCGCTGGGCCGCGTCGTCCAGCTCGGCGATGACGGTGGCGTTGAGGGCGTTGAGCTTGTCGGGACGGTTGATCGTGATGGTGGCGATCCCGTCGGCGAGGTCGAACAGCAGGGTGGAGTAGGGCATGGTGGTCGCGGGTGAGGGAAGACGCCGTCCTGCGGCCGCAGGGGACACAAAAACATAACCGGCTATCTTTGCCGCATGGCCATCCCACATCCGATCGACTGGACCGCCGACGGCGCGGTCCGAATCCTGGACCAGACCCTGCTGCCCGACGCGGAGCGGTATCTGGACCTCGACACGGTGGACGCCGTCGCCGAGGCGATCCGCACATTGCGGGTGCGCGGTGCACCGCTGATCGGCATCGCTGCCGCGATGGGCCTGACCCTGGCGGTCCGGGGCGGCAGCGCCTCGCTCGACGCCGTGTGCGCCGCCTCCAGGCTCTTGGGCGCGACGCGGCCCACCGCGGTCAACCTTCACTGGGCCCTCGCGCGGATGGAGCGCCGGGCTTCGCTGGCTGTCGCCGCAGGTGACAACCTGGCCCAGGCCCTGCGCCAGGAGGCGGACGCGATCTGGGACGAGGACCGCGCGATGTGCGCGCGGATCGGCGCGGCGGGGGCAGCGCTGATCGGAGGCGACGCGCTAATCCTGACTCACTGCAACGCGGGCGCGCTCGCGACCGGCGGCATGGGCACCGCGCTGGCACCCGTGTACACCCTGCACCAGGCGGGCCGGCGCGTCGCCGTAGTGGCCGACGAGACCCGGCCGCTGCTGCAAGGCAGCCGGCTCACCGCCTGGGAGCTCACCCGCGCGGGCGTACCGGTCACCGTGATCACGGACAACATGGCCGCCAGCCGGCTCCGCCGCGGCGACATCACCTGCGTCATCGTGGGGGCCGACCGGATCGCCGCCAACGGCGACGTGGCGAACAAGATCGGGACCTACGGCCTGGCCCTCGCCGCGCGCGCGCACGGCGTCCCGTTCTACGTGGCGGCGCCGACCTCCACCGTGGACTCGGCCACGCCGGATGGCGGCCACATCCCGATCGAGGAGCGCGCGGCCGCCGAGGTGGCGGGATGGCGCGGGCATCCCGCCGCGCCGCCTGAGGCCACCGTGTGGAATCCGGCATTCGACGTGACGCCGGGCGAGCTGGTGACGGCCATTATCACCGATCGCGGCGTGTTCGCGCCGCGGGACGTGGCCGGCCCGGCGTGAGGTGGCCTCACGGCATCGACCTTCATCCCGAGCGCCGCGAGAGGCCATCTCAACCGGCCCCCGATCGCCAACCGGGTTTCCGGGGGCCGGCGAGAAGGTCCCTCGCTGCGCTCGGGATGAAGACCGACGCTCCCTGATGGCGTCCGTCTGATGCCGTCCATCCTCGCCCTGGATCAGGGCACCACCGGCAGCACGGCGCTCCTGGTCCACCAGGATGGCAGCGTGCTCGGCCGCGGCTACCGGGAAGTCACCCAGCACTACCCCCGACCCGGCTGGGTCGAGCACGACGCGGAGGAGATCCTGCAGGTCTCGATCGAGGCCATGCGGGAGGCGCTGGCGGCGTCCGGGGAGCGGCCGGCGGGGATCGGGATCACCAACCAACGCGAGACGGTCGTGCTGTGGGACCGGCACACCCTCGCGCCGACCGGTCCGGCGATCGTGTGGCAGGACCGGCGAACCAGCGACCGCTGCCGCGAGCTGCGCGAGTCGGGCGCCGAGTCGCTGCTCCGGGAGCGCACCGGGCTGGTAGCAGATCCCTATTTCTCCGCCACCAAGCTCGAGTGGCTGCTGCGCGCCCCCGGCGTGCGGCGCCGCGCCGAGCGTGGCGAGCTCGCGGCCGGCACGGTCGAGAGCTGGCTGGTCGCCCGGCTCACCGATGGGCGGGTGCACGTCACCGATCACTCCAATGCCTCTCGCACCCTGCTCTACGGCCTGGCCGCCCGCGACTGGGACCCCGAGCTCCTCGCGCTGTTCGGTGTGCCGCGCGGTCTCCTGCCGGACATCGTTGCGTCGGCGGGCACCGTGGGCGAGACGGCCGCCAGCCACCTGGGGATGAGTCTGCCGATCGCCGGTCTGGCCGGAGACCAGCAGGCGGCGCTGTTCGGCCAGGGGTGCTGCACCCCGGGGCTGGCCAAGAACACCTACGGCACCGGCGCGTTCCTGCTGGTCTACACCGGCGACCGGCTGCCCGCGCCGCCGCGGGGCGTCCTGGCGACCGCGGCTTGCGGGCCGCGGGGCGAGCCGGCTTATGCGCTGGAGGGGAGCGTCTTCATCGCGGGTGCAGCGGTCCAGTGGCTGCGCGACGGTTTGGGTCTGCTCCGCGCGGCCGGCGAATCCGAGGCGCTCGCGCGGGGCGTCCCCGACACTGGCGGGGTGCACTTCGTGCCCGCGTTCGTGGGGCTCGGTACCCCGCACTGGGAGGCGGAGGCTCGCGGGACCATCACCGGCATCACCCGCGGCACCACGCGCGCCCACC
>Ga0310810_10003870_pt1 | contig 16450 bp, 9 predicted proteins | sample NCmetagenome_FD_207641 | JGI IMG/M metagenome (GOLD analysis project Ga0310810, IMG submission 207641) | Soil microbial communities from experimental microcosm in Duke University, North Carolina, United States - NC | ecosystem: Engineered > Artificial ecosystem > Soil microcosm > Unclassified ... | reverse complement strand
ATCGCTACGACGAGGCGGAGCGCTGGGCGGAACGTCTGGACGCAGCGAATCCGCCGCGCCCCGGAGCCGCGCGCCACGGCCTCGGTGAACAACTGCTCCAGATGGACGAGCCAGCCCGCGCGCTCCCTTCTCTACAGGCCGCAGTGCAGGCGGATCCGCAAAACGCCAGGGCGGAGTACGAGGAAGGGCAGGCGTTGTTGAAAACCGGTCGCACGGCGGAGTCCATCCCGCACCTGCGGCACGCGTTCGATGCCGGCATTGAGCTGCCCGGCGGCGGCGTGGATCTGGCGGTGGCGTACCAGTCCGCCGGCAATCTGCCCGCAGCGGTCGACACGGTCAAGCGCATCCATCCGGACCCGCAGGACGCGGAGGCGTTTCTTCGTCTCGGCCGGCTTGCCGCCGAAGCACACGCGCCGGAGGTCGCGGCGCCGCTCTTCGAGCACGCGGTCACCGTGCGCCCCGACGATGCGTCCGCGCGGCTGCAGTACGGCCTGGACCTGCTCGTGCTGGGCCGTGATGCCGACGCGGTCCGGGAGCTCACCGTCGCCGTGCAGCGCGATCCACGTGACGCCCAGTCGCTCTCACACCTCGCCTACGCCGAAGCCAGGCTCCAGCGCTTCGACGCGGCTCGGATGCACGCGCAGGCAGCGCTCGCCGTCGATGCCGCCGATCCGCTCGCACGCCAGCTCCTTGCCGCCTTGCGCTGATCTGTCGCCCCGCGTTGACGCTGGCCTTCCGGCGAGCGAAACGCCGCGCGTATATACTCCCGCACCGGGAGGTTGCTCATGAGGGTCCGAACGCTGTGCAGTTGCGTGATGCTCGCCGCGGCCGCCGGGCTGCTGTATGCGCCGCTTGGCGCGTACATCGCGGACGGCGTGCAGAAGTCGCTCTTCGTGTCCGTGACGGACAAGGCCGGGAACGTCGTGAAGGACATGGCGGCAGATGATTTCCATATCCGCGAGGACGGGACGGACCGGCAGGTCGTTGCGGTCAAGCACGCGAGCCAGCCGATTCGGGTCGAGGTGCTCGTCGACACCGCGCAGGCCGCGTCCGGAAAGACCGATTACCTGCAGGAGATGCGCACGGCCGTCGCGAACTTCGGGAAGAAGCTGCTTCGGCAGAGTCCGGACGCGAAAGTGGCGCTGATGGAATTCGGACAAGCCGCGGTGCCGGTCGTGAGGCTGACGACCGACCCGGTGGCGTTCGACAAAGGCGTGAACCAACTGGTGATCAAACCGGGAACGGCGCCGGTGCTGCTCGAAGCGTTGGTCGCGGCCAACGAACAGCTCGCGCTGGAGACCGACAGCACCCGGCGGGCAATCGTTTCCATCAACATCGAGCCGAGCAACGAGCAGAGCACGCAGGAACCCAAGGCCGTCGTCGCGACATTCAAGAAGTCGGGCGCGCAGCTCTGGGCGGCGTCGGTGCAGAGCGGCGATCTGAAGAACAGCAAGCGCGACATCGTGCTCAACGACTTCACGAAGGCGACAGGTGGACAGCGCGACATGCTGCTGGATATGTCGGCGCTGGACGCCGTGCTGCAGCGGTATGCGGACGCGCTCACGTTCCAGTACGAGATCGTGTACGACCGCCCGGAAGGCAAGAAGCCGCCGCAGCAGGTGCAGGTGGGCAATTCACGGCCGGGCGGCCCATTCGTGTTGCACGCCAGCGGCTTCGCCCCGCAATGAGACGCGCTGAATTCTGAATTGAGAGCAGCGAATTCAGAATTTCAGTTGCTGGAGGGCGCGGCGGGCGGGTTCGTAGTCCGGGTTGACCGCGAGGGCGGCCTCGAGGTGCTGGCGCGCCTCTTCCCTTCTGCCCTGGCGGGCGAGCAGGATCGCGAGGTTCAGGTGGGCGCTCGGCAGGTCTGGCCGTAGCCGCAGCGCCTCCGTCAGTTCGGTCATCGCGGCTGAATCCTGCCCGAGCAGCGTCAGCGCGGCGCCCAGTCCGCTGCGCGCCTCGCCGAGCGACGGCTCCGCCTGGAGCGCCTGCCGGTAATGCGCGACCGCAGCCGCCGGCTGCCCGGTACTGATCAGCGCAGCGGCAAGCCCCACATGTGCGTCGGTGAACAACGGGTCGAGCCGGAGCGCTGCGGTGTAGTGTTCGATTGCTTCGCGATACCGTCCCTCGCCTGCCAGCGCGTTCGCGCAATTGTTCTGGGCCTCCGCAAAACCGGGATTGAGGCGCACGGCCTCGCTGAACGATCGCGACGCGTCTTCGAGCTTTCCCTGATCGATCAGGACCAGCCCGAGGCTGTTGAGCGTGATCGCGCGGTCGCCGACATCGGTCGGGGCGGTTATGCCGAGGGCCGTGCGATACAGTTTCTCGGCCCGCGCGACATCGCCGCGCTCGCGGACGGCGTCGCCGAGCTTTTCGTACGCGATGCTGTTCGGCGGCGTTGCAGCGATCGCGTGCTCCCACAGCGTCGTGCTGTTCGCCCAGGCGTACACCTGCACGCGCGCAGCCGCGGCGCACGCCAGGACCACGGCAATCGCCGCGATCCACTTCGGCGCGGCTGCCAGGCGCACGGTGCTGATGCCCCACGCCGCGATGATCAGCAGACCGATGAGTGGGATGTACATGAACCGATCCGCTAACCCTTGTTGGCCGGCCTGTATGAGTCCCGCAACTGGCGCAATGGTGACGAGGTACCAAAGCCAGCCGGTGAGCACGTAGGGATGGCTGGTGCGGAGCCGCCACGCGAGCCATGTCGCGGAGGCGAGAAGCGCGGCGGCGGCGGCCACGAGCCACGCCGCATGCAGGCGCAGCGGATAGAAAGCCGCGAGGTGTGTCGGCCAGATCGCCTTCCCGATGTACGCGACTCCGCTGACGGTCGCGTTTGCGAGCCGGACGCGAACCGGGAGCGCTGAGAGCGCCGCCACCGCGCCGACGTGTTGCTGCACGACCACCGTCGCCACGGCCGTCGCTGCCGCCAGAGCGAAGAGCGGCAGTTTTTCGACCACGAGGAATCCCGCAGAGCCGCGTCGCAAGCGGTGCAACGGCCAGAAGTCGAGCAGCAACAAGACGACGGGGAGGGTGACGACCATCGGCTTGGACATCAACGCGAGCGCGTAACCCGCCGCAACGAGCCCGTATTGCGAAGGGGACGGCCGCTGGACGTAGCGGAGATAGGCAGCGATCGTCAGGAGCAGGAAGAACGCGCTCAGCACGTCCTTTCGCTCTGCGAGCCAGGCGACCGACTCGACGTGCAGTGGATGGACCCCGAACACCGCCGCGACGAACAGGGCCGGTCGCGCGGCGGCCGTCATCCGCCGCAGCAGATAAAACACGAGCAGCGTGTTGGCGAGGTGCAGGATCAGGTTCGTGACATGGTGCGCTCCCGGATCCATCCCAAACACCGTCACGTCGAGCATGTGCGACAGCCAGGTCATCGGGTGCCAGTAGGGCGTGTGGGCCGTCGTGATGGCCCAGACCACGTTCGCCCATGTGAGCCCCTGCTGCACGTGCGGGTTGCCGGTCAGATACGACGGGTCGTCCCAGTTCACGAAATCGAACCGGCGGACGGGCAGGTACACGATGAGGGTGAGCGCCGCGACCGCGAAGCAGGCGGCGGCCAGCCACCGGCGGGACCACTCGGCCCCGTCGGAATCGTCCCGCTGACTGCGGGGCGGCCGCTGGCGCCGGTCGCGGACTCGCTTCGACACGGTGCCTATAATCATCGGCGCACCCACCGCGGAGCAAGCGGTGTGAGATCCTGAAAGAGTTGGCCTCCCGGAAATCTCGTCCCGCACCGCCGCCGCCGCGGGTTGCCCGGCGGACGCCTTGGTACGCCGTTGCTGCGACGGTCGCGGTCCTCCTTGCCGGCATCAGTGCTGCGCTGTGGTGGACGCATGCCGCCGCGTTGACCTTGGAGCCGGATGCGGACCAGAACGTCCTGCTCGTCACAATCGACACCTTGCGGGCGGACGCGCTCTCCGCGTACGGAGGTCCCGCGGCCACGCCGAACATCGATGCGCTCGCGGCCGCCGGCGCGCGCTTCACGTTCGCGCACGCGCATACGGTGGTCACGCTGCCGTCGCACACGACGATCCTGACGGGCCACCTTCCCTACGAACACGGTATCCGTGACAACAGCGGGTTCCGTGTTCCACCCGGCACGGCGACGCTCGCGACGCGACTCAAACCGCTCGGCTTCGCGACCGGCGCATTCGTTGGCGGGTTTCCGTTGACCAAGCGGTTCGGGCTGACGCCAGGCTTCGACGTGTACGACGATCAAATGCCGGAGATGCACGGCGCCATCGAATCGTCGATGCCCGAACGCCGCGCCGACGTCGTCGTGTCTCGCGCGGTCGAGTGGATTGGACGGCAGCAGGGGAAGTTCTTTGCGTGGGTGCACGTCTACGATCCGCACTCGCCCTATCGCCCGCCGGATCCGTTTGCCGCGGAGTACCGCTCGCAGCCGTACTACGGCGAAGTCGCGTTCGTGGACTCGGCGCTCGGACCGCTGTTCAATCGATTGTCAACGCTGCAGCGTCCGACCCTCGTCGTCCTGACCGCGGACCACGGCGAAAGTCTCGGTGAGCACGGTGAGGCGACCCACGGCATGTTCGCCTACGAATCGACATTGCGCGTGCCGCTGATTGTTGCGCGCGTGGTGCCCGACCGTCGGAAGCCGGCGCGTGGCCGGGTGGTCGACAGCCCGGTGCGCCACATCGATATCGCTCCGACGGTCCTCGCTGCCGTCGGTGCGCCGCCCGATTCGTCGCTCCCAGGCTCATCGCTCCTCGACGTGATCCGCACGGGTGCATCGCCGCAGCGGCCGACGTATTTCGAGGCGATGACGTACAACCTCGTTCGCGGATGGGCACCCCTCCGCGGTGTGATCCAGGCGCGAACCAAGTACGTCGATTTGCCGATCCCGGAGCTATACGATCTCGCAACCGACCGGACGGAGTCTGTGAACCTTGCGACCGCTCAGCGCGATCGTCTCGAGACGCTGAACCATCTTCTCCGCACGTACAACGTCGCCCCGCCCAACCGTCCGGGTCTCGAGGCACCCGAAGCTGCGGCCGCCCTGCGGTCCCTCGGATATATTTCAGGAAGCGCTCCTGCGCGGTCCGTCTATACGGAAGCAGACGACCCGAAGCGCCTGGTGGCGATCGATCAGAACCTGCACACCGCGACGGATCTCTTCGAGAGCGGACGTACGGAGGAAGGCATCGCGCTGGTGCAGTCCGTCATCGCACGGCGGCCCGATACCGCCGACGCGTACATCACGCTTGCGTATGCCTATTGGGAATCCGGCCGGCCGCAGTCGGCCATCGCAACGCTCGAGCGTGCCCTGAAGAGCGGCGCTCCAGACCGCGACGTCCGGATACGGCTCGGAATCTATCTCGCAGAGAGCCACACCGACACGGCAAAGGCGATCGCCTTGCTCGAAGGGATGCCGGTCGAAGACGTCGAAGCGCTCAATGGCCTCGGCGTGGCGTACGGAGATGCAGGCCGGAGCGCGGATGCGCTGCGCACGTTCCGTCGCGTCCTCGCACTCGATCCAACCAATGGGCTCGCGTACCAGAATCTCGGTTCCATCGAACTGCGTCAGGCGCTCGAAACGGCAGACGCGGCGGGCAGGCGTGCACTCATGCGCCAGGCCGAATCCGACACACGCCAGGCGATTGACATCGACCCGCAGCTCGCCGACGCCTACACGACGCTCGGAGTCCTCCTCTCCTCCACCAGCCGCAAAGGAGAGGCAATCGACGTCTGGAAGAAAGCGGTCGCACTCGACGCCGGTCAGTTCAATGCGCTGTACAACCTCTGGTTCGAACTGGCGCAGGCTGGCCGCCGATCGGAAGCCTCGGTATACGGGCGCCAGTTCGTCGCGTCAGCCCCGCCGGCATTTTTCGCGCGCGACATCGCCGAGGTGCAGGCGTACCTCAAATGACTTGTCAGTGGCCAGTTACCAGTGGCCACTTACTGCTTGCCAGTTACCGGTTGGCAGTCGCCAGTTGCGGCGGCGGCGAGCGCCGGCGAAGCCCCCGCCCAAAAAGGGGACAGCCGACACAGTGCGACTCGAGCGCGCACGAACTGGCTGTCCCCTTTTTTTGCGAAAAATGGCGGTTGTCCCCTTTTTCCCGCGACGGCCGGCGGGGATAGTTGGTACTTGTGAAGCTGAGTAGTTGCGGAGTTGACAGCGGCAGCTCACTTGACCGCCCCCGAATTCAATGAAATCTCCACCACGTCGCGGTAGCTCTGGACCTTCCCGTCGTGAACCGCGCCAAGCAGCTCCGAAATCGGGTTGAGGAGCGTGAGCGACCGCGGCCCGTACGCGGGCTGCGGTGGTGACGGCAGCGGGTATGGCGCCGGGGTGACGATGTAGGCGCGCATGCCGATGTTGTTGAACACGGCGCGGATGAACGTGCTCGACGGCGTGAGCGGCATCGCGCCCACGTTCGCGTAAAACCGCTCCCACTCGTTGTCGCGGAAGAGATACTGCTCCACGTTGGAGGTATAGAAGGCGGTCACGGTCGCGCGGTGCGATCGCAGGTAGGCGCCGACGGATCGAAGGGCCTTTGGGCCCGCGAAGTCACCGACGATCGGCACGATCAGATTGTGCGTCTCGAGATCGCGCAGCGCGCGGTAATTCGGTTCGTTGGCAAGATAGCTCTGATTGACGCCCGCGCCGTCCCGCTCCGTCATCAGATCGCGGTAGCTGGGAAACGGCAGCCAGCCAGGTCCGCGGCCGAACGAATAGCGGATGTCCGGCCCGGCATCGCAGAACGCGCGGTAGACGTATTCCAGGGACGACAGGTCGTCGCGCGAGAGACGGAAGCGATGCTTGACGGTGAGCCGCTGCTCGATGGCGCTCAGCGTGGCATCGCAGGCGTGCGGGTCCGGTGTCGGCGCGTCGACCAGGGCGAACAGCTGCTCGGGGGTTTCCGTCGTGCTTGGCTTGACGGCGTCGCCACGCGCGAAGAGTCGCGACAGAAACTCCGATCGCGTCGGCGACATCTCGATGAGCGTCTTGTACATCAAGTGCAGCAGCAGGTTCTGGCGCCGGACGTCGACGATGAACGCGATGCGCGGCTTCAGCGCGGCGAGGTACGTGAAGTTCTGATCCGGCCCGACCCCGACGTAGGCGCTCGCCGGCATGTGTTCGGCCTTGAGCGCAGGAACGACGTGCTGGAACTCGGTTTCGTTCGAGACGAGGTTGTCGGACCGGAAATAGCCGTTGGGCTCGGAGAATTCCGTCACCAGCGACCAGAAGGCGCGATCGTCCAGCGCGTTGGGCAGCGCCGCTTCCGCGACGCGCGCGGTCGGCGTTCCGCACAACAGCACGAACGAGGCAACGATGGCAATCACGCCCAGACGGCGGTCTCGCACCGTCCGATGATAGCTCCGGTCAGAGGACGACGGAAGTGGGACGCACAGTTCCGCGCGTGGTATCGTCGATCCAGCCCTGCCACGGAGTTCGCCACATGAAGCACATCCTCGCCGCGTCGCTCGCCGCCGCGCTCGTCTCTGCAACCGTCCTCGCCCAGAGCGGCCAGGAAGAAGGACGCCGCAAGGTACCGAAGGACTCGGTCGAGGTGACGGTGACGGGCTGCCTGAAAGGACGCGTGCTGCAGGTGTCGGAAGCCAAGCGGACCGACGTGCAGAGCGGCCCGCCGATCCGCCAGCGGTCGGTCCGTCTTGCCGGCAAGAAAGACGTGATGAAAGACATCAAGGCAGACGACGGGCACTTCGTCGAACTCATCGGCCTGATGAAGAAGGCGGATCTCGTCGAGCCCGGAATCCGCTTCAAGGGCGGCCGTGTCGTCATCGGCGGCGGGACGGGATCACCGGGATCGATCCCGAGCCCGGTGGAGAACGTCGCGGTGTTCGACGTCAGCTCTGTGACGACAGTTGGCGGGGACTGTCGATAGGCAGCGCCTGATTAACTCCCAATTCCCAAATTGTTCCCCTTGGGAGTTGGGAGTTGGGAGTTTGCAGCGAAGGCACCTAATGCGTCATTGAGTAGATGACGTAGTTGACGCCGAGCTTGTACGCTTCGTTCGAGAGATCGATCGGGACGAAGCCCGTGTCCGAGTATTCCCAGTATTGCGACACGTCGTTGTTGAAGTTCGCAATGACCTGCAGCGGCTTCTTCGGGTCGTTATTTTCCATCAGCCCGAAGAACTGCGGAATCCCGTGGTCGTACGCCTGGTGGAACTCCAGCGTCTTGATATCGAAGAACGAGTGGAAGATCGCGTGCGACACGTCGAGCGGCACGAAGTGCTCTCCGGGCAGCACGCGCGACATGGTCTGCTCGAAGTTCATCCAGTCGTAGTCGCCGCGAAAGTCGTCGAAGATGACGAAGCCGCCCTTGCGGATGTAATCGCCGAAGTTCTTGGCCTCGGCATCGCTCAACATCATGAAGCCGGGCTCGGTCGCATACACGACGGGATACTTGAAGAGATCCGGTGAACCGACGTCGACGACCGCGGTCGCGTCGATGTGCGGCTGCAGGTCGGAAATGCTCTGGAGAATCTTGACGAGATTCCGCTCGGCACGGCTGCCCTGGTCGAGAGAGATGTAGCCGTGCGCCCAGGCCGGCAGACCACCGAAGTAGTATCCGCCCGGCCCCGTCGGGAATTTCAGCCGCGCAAACGTGAACTTGCCGTCGTACTTCGGCGCGGGGTCGACCGGGACGTCGAACCCGGGACCATTGAACCAGCGCCCGCGGCGCTGGGCTTCCACAGAGAGGCCGGCTACGGCCACGATCAACGCGCATGCGAGAACTCTGGATCGCATAGGGCCTCGCGCCGATTCTAGCAGACCGCATCTTGCGTAGCTGGCGATTGGAAGTTGTGTCGTTATCAGCGAGAGCTTATATTGGCGACCCATGAAAGCGTTTGCAGCCATCGTCCTGCTGGGCGGAGTCGTCATGACCGCGTTTGCCCGCCAATACTGGACCGCAACGAAGGTGACGGACAAGGTCGTCCCCAAAGCCGTGCCGTTCGCGCTCGAAGAAGTGCGCCTGCTCGACGGTCCCTACCGCGACGCGATGATTCGCGACCAGCAGTACCTGCTGAGCCTCGATCGGGACCGGCTGCTGCACAATTTCCGCGTCACGGCGGGGCTCCCCTCCACCGCGCAGCCGCTCGGCGGCTGGGAATCTCCCGATACCGAACTGCGAGGCCACGCGGTCGGCCATTACCTCTCGGCCGTGTCGATCATGTATGCGAGCACCGGCGACGAGCGGTTCAAGGCGCGGGCCGATGACCTCGTCCGCGAGTTCGCGAAAGTGCAGGACGCGGAAGGCCGCAAGTTTCACCCCGGGTATCTGTCGGCCTTTCCAGAAGAGTTCTTCGACCGTGTCGAGGCGCGACAGCGCGTCTGGGCCCCCTATTACACGATCCACAAGATCATGGCCGGGCTGCTCGACGCATACACGCTCACGCGCAACACGCAGGCGCTGCAGGTTCTGAAGAAACAGGCCGACTGGGTGTACGCCCGCAATGTCCGGCTCACCGACGACCAGCGCCAGGCGATGCTCCAGACGGAGCAGGGAGGCATGGTCGAGGTCCTCGCGAATCTGTACGCCGTCACCGGCGACGACCGGTATCTGCAGGCGGCGCACATGTTCGAGCACAAGCAGATCCTCGATCCCCTCGCACAAGGCGTGGACCCGCTGGACAAAGTCCACGCGAACACACAGATCCCCAAGATCATCGGCAGCGCGCGCGAGTACGAGCTGACGGGCGACAGGCGGGACTACGACATCGCCACCTTCTTCTGGGACCGCGTCGTCCATCACCGCACGTTCGTAATGGGGGGCAACAGCGATGACGAGGCGTTCTTCCCGGAAGACGAGACGTCGCGTCATCTCGGTGCGGCGGGTCCTGAGACCTGCAACACCTACAACATGCTGAAGCTGACCCGTCACCTGTTCGCATGGAATCCGACCGCCGAGTCGATGGATTTCTACGAGCGCGCGCTGCTCAATCACATTCTCGGATCGCAGGATCCGAACACCGGCGGCGTGCTCTATTACTGCCCGCTCAAACCGGGCGCCTTCAAGACGTTCTCGACGGCCGACAACTCGTTCTGGTGCTGCGTCGGCACCGGGATGGAAAACCACGCGAAATACAACGACACGATTTACTTCCACAGTCCTGACGGAACGCCGCCCACGCTGTATGTGAATCTCTTCATTCCGTCGGAGCTGGCGTGGAAGGCGCAGGGGCTGAACGTCCGGCAACTGACGCATTTCCCTGAAACAGACTCGACCTCGTTGTCCTTCACCGCTGCGCGGGCGGTGAAAGTGGCCGTCAAAGTACGCTATCCGTCCTGGGCGACCTCGGGGATGTCCATCGCGATTAACGGGCAGGCACAAAGAGTGGATGCGAAGCGGGGGTCGTATGTGACGCTCGAACGCGAGTGGAAGACCGGGGACACGGTGGAGGTCAGGCTCCCGATGACGCTCCACATGGAAGGTCTTCCAGACGACCCGCACTTCAAGGCCCTGATGTTCGGACCGGTCGTGCTCGCTGGTGATCTTGGCACTGCCGGCCTCGAGAAGGTGAATCGCTCCGGCCCGAGCGCTCCGCCCGTCGGGCGCGTGCCGCCGATCAGCATTCCGTCGTTCGTCGCCGATTCGCCGCAGCAGGTGCTCGCGCACGTCAAGCCGGTCTCCGGCAAACCGCTCACGTTCGAGACCAGCGGCCTCGGACAGCCCAACGAGGTGACGCTCATTCCGCTGTACAAGACCTTTGAGCCGCGGTACACGGTGTATTGGACGGTGTACAACGCGGACGAATACAAGAAGGTCAAAGCGGATGCGGCGGCCGTCGCTGCGCGTCGCAAGGACATCGAAGGTCGCACGATCGATATGGTCGACGTCAGCAGCGACGCGAGCGAACAGGCGCACGGGTTTGCGAGCGAAGGCGCCGGTCAGGGATTCGTCGAAGGCCGTCGCTGGCGGGACACGCGCAGTGGCTTCATCAGCTACGCGCTCAAAATCGAGCCGGACAAGCCGCTTACGCTCGTCTGCACGTTCCGCGGCAGCGAAGGCCAGCGCCGCGCCTTCGATATTCTGGTCGACGGGCAGAAGATCGCCGCCGAAAACCTCGAATACCATCCGACGGAGCTGCTCGACAAGGAATACGCGGTTCCCGAAGCGCTGACGCGCGGCAAGAACCAGATCACCGTACGGCTCGTGCCTCACGCCGACGCCCGGACGGGCGGAGTCGTCGAGATTCGCACGATCCAGCCGGGGCGCTGACGCGATGCAGTATCGCGCGCTGGGACGGACGGGGATGCACGTTTCGTCCATCAGCTTCGGCGCGTGGGCGATTGGCGGATCGTGGGGTGCCGTGGACGATGCGGACTCCATGCGCGCGCTGCACGCGGCCGTGGACGCCGGCGTGAATTTCATCGACACGGCGGATGTGTATGGTGACGGCCGCAGCGAACGCCTGGTCGCGCGGCTGCGGCGCGAACGCCCGGGCGCGCCGCTTTACGTCGCGACGAAGGCCGGACGCCGGCTGCCGGCGCAGAGTCCCGAGGGGTACACCCGCGAGAACCTCACGTCCTGGATCGATCGCAGCCTCACGAATCTGGAGGTCGACGCGATCGATCTGCTGCAGCTGCACTGCCCTCCCACGGCCGTTTTCGCAGACGAGGAGGTGTACGGCGTGCTCGATGATCAGACACGCGCCGGCAAGCTGCGGCACTACGGGGTCAGCGTGGAGCGCGTGGACGAGGCGCTCGAGGCGATTCGTCATCCCGGCGTCGAGGCCGTGCAGATCATCTTCAACATGCTCCGCCTCAAGCCGGCGGAAGAATTCTTTGGCGCGGCGACGGCAGCCAACGTCGGCGTCCTCGCGCGCGTGCCGCTGGCGAGCGGGCTGCTGACCGGGAAATTGACGCGGACGTCCGCGTTTGCGGCGGACGATCACCGCGCGTTCAACCGCCATGGCGAGGCGTTCGACAAGGGGGAGACCTTTTCAGGCGTCCCCTACGAGGTCGGGCTCGATGCGGTCGAGGAGCTGAAACGGCTCGTGCCGCAGGGTACGACGCTGGCGCAATTCGCGCTGCGCTGGATCCTGATGTTCGATGCCGTGTCGTGCGCGATCCCCGGCGCGCGGACACCCGAGCAGGCGCGTGCGAACGCGGCGGCCGCGGATCTGCCGCCGCTGGATGAGCAGACGATGGCCGCAGTACGCACTATTTACGACAGGGACATCCGCGCGTCCGTACATCAGCACTGGTAACGCCGCAAATGTGTGTAAAGCGGCGACCGGGGTCTGACCCCGTCCGCGTCGATGGTGTGTAAACCGACGACCGGGGTCTGACCCCGGAAGCGCGGCGGCCGGGGTCTGACCCCGTTTTAGAGGCGCAGCGTCAGCGGATCGCCGACGAACCGCCCACGTCCGCTCTCCGGACGACCCGCCAGACGCAGCGTGAAGTCCCGCGCCGCCGCCGGTCGACGGCTGCCGGGTGTCAGTTTGACGCTGAGCCGGCGCGCGGCGTCGTTCCACGTCATCGATAACCCCGTCCACGCCCCGCGCGTGTAGTCGAACGATCGGCCGTCGTCTTCGTAGAGGTCGAACGTGCCATCCGCCCCGGGATAGACCGTGAGCGTCAACGGCGGATTCGAGATCTCATCCGTCCACTGCATCACCGGCCCCATCGGCACGATCGCGCCCGCGCGAACGTACAGCGGCATCGTTTCGAGATCGACGGCGCGGGTGACTTCTGCCCCGCCGGCAACGGCTTCCTCGGTCCAGAAGTCGTACCAGCGGCCGTGCGGCAGATACACTCGCCGGCTCGTTGCTCCTTTCTCCGTCACGGGCGCGACGAGGATGTCCCGACCCCAGAGAAATTCGTCGCCGCGCTGCACCGCGGCGGTATCGTCGGGATAATGCAGCCACAGCGCGCGCATGACCGGCATGCCCGTGAGCGCCGTCTCGCGCACGGCGGAATACGTGTACGGCATGAGGCGATACCGCAGGTCGAGATACTTGCGGCAGATGGGTTCCACCTGCGCATTGTGCAGCTCGGAGTCGGGAGGGCGCGCGGCGCCTGAATACGTCGACGTCTCGTCGGGCCCGATGTCGCCGGTGTTCCAGCCCCACGGCAGGCGCAGGTGCCACGTGCGCCCGTGGGACCGGAAGAGCGTGCAGAACGCGCCGAACTGGAACCAGCGGACGTACAACTCGCCCGTGAACTCCGGTGTGGGCACGAAGCCGCCGATGTCCGTTCCCCAGTACGGGATGCCGCTGAGGCCCGTGTTGATGGCGTCCGGCACGTGCGTGCGAAGCGTCTCCCACGTCGAGTACACGTCTCCCGACCAGAGGAACGCACCGTAGCGCGCCATGCCCGCGTAGCCGTTGCGATGCAGCGCGTACGGTCGTTCGTTGGGGCGCCACAGCTTCGAGCCTTCCCAATACATGCGGATCCGGTTCAGGCGCGAGGGCGCATCGAGCCCGTCACCCTGATCGGGCCACCAGCCGTCGATCCCGAGATCGAACACGCCTTTGTGATACGGCCAGTAGCAGCCGACACTGCGCTCGTCCGGCCATTTGCCGTCTGGCGTGCGGCCGCTCGGCTCCGGCGTCTTGCATCCGTCCGTCACCGACCCCGTCAGTTGCTTGCCTTCGATGACGACGTGCAGGACCACCTTGTAGTGAAGGTCGTGGAGTGTTTCGATCGCCGCCTTCGGATCCGGAAAGTTGGCAGGGTTCCAGGTGAACTCGCCGTTGTGGGTGTTCCATCCTGATGGCGTGAAATCCGTGCCGAGATAGATCAGGGCGTCGCACGGCAGCTGCTTCTCGCGCATCGTCTGCGCGACCCACATGATTTCGTCCGGTCCGGCCAGCGTGCGATGCGACTGCTGATACCCGAGCGTCCACCTGGCGGGCATCTCGGGGAGACCGGTAACGCGCGCATACTCGCGCATGATGATGCGCGGGTCGCGTGACGCGACGAGATAGATGCCGTAGACGGGTGGTGAGCTTGCTTGGGGTCTGAGCACCCCGCGTGCACCCGAGAGATCGAACTGGCCGAGCGGCTGATGGACGTACATCCCCCAACCCGCGGTGCTGATCAGCCACTGAATCGGTACACGACCGCCGTGGGTTCGGAGTTGGTAGCCACCCTGCCCGCTCCGCATCGCATCCTTGATGCCCCTGCGATCGAACTGCGGTCCGCCCTCGCCGAACCCAAGCACCGGGTTGTCGCCCACCGTGAAGTCCAGCGTGCCGGTCTCGGCGTCAATGTGGATCCGCTGCACTTCCCGGCCACGATCGTCCGCGACGATGAACGTGAGCGGGTCGTCCCCCAGGCGCACGATGAGGTTCCCCGATTTCACCGGTTGACGCAGGGCATGGAGCGGGCGGGAGGTGTAGTTGACGAGGGCGCCGTCCGTATTGGTGATTCCGTCGGCGTCTGCGTCGGACAGCGTAATACTCAGCATCCAGTCGCTGACGCTCTCGATACGAAGATCCATCGGGCGCCCCGCTACTCGTAGGGGCCGACCTTGCGCGTCGACGCGCGTGCGCAGCAGCAGGGTGCCGGCACCGACGGCGATACCGCGCAGCGCGTCGCGGCGCGTAATGCCGCGCGCGCTCGTGGGTGACTCGGGTATGCTCTCAGCCATCGGCCTCCTTCTCCGCGCGGGCGCGGCAGGCCGCTCATTGTAAGCGCTTACGTTCCAGCGATCGAGGCCTCCCGGCATGAACAGACGCGAACTGCTGAAGACCCTTGGCGCCGTCGGCGCCGGCTCGCTCGTGCATCCCGACGTACTCCGCGCGGAGGCGCCCACGCTCGCGGCGCCGAATCAGGCAGCGGCACCCGGAACCGTCCTGCCGCTCGTCTCGACCTCCGGCGTGTTCATCCCCCCGCGCGGGCGATCGTTCATGAAGTTCAGCTACGACTTCCCCGAGCCGTCGGTGCAGGTCGGCGCCTACCAGATCGGTTTTCTCGTGTTCACCTACGAGAACACCTACGGCCTGTCACGCGAGTCGATGAGCGTCCGCGCAGACGGCAACCGCGTGGAGTTGACGTGCGACGAATTCGTCTGGGCTGGCGGCCAACAGAAAGCGCAGGGCCGGCTGCACGCGACCTTTTCGACTGACGGCACCGGCGTGCAGTGGGAGACGACGGCATCGATGGCGCAGCCGGTCAAGAGCGTGACGGCGGTGATCCGGGGTATTCCGCGCGGCCGCGTGTCGGCCGCCGGCGGTGCGCCGTCGGACCCGCGCGACAGCGAGTTGCTGTTCGGTTACCCGTTTTCCGCCGGCGATCTGAACACGGCCGCGGGCCTGACGACGCCGTTTGTCGCGGTCGTGCAGGAGGACGGCGGCTGCACGTACATCTCGTCGCGCGACGATCGCGTCCGCGCGAAGCGGGTCTATATGCAACCCGGCGAGACCGGCTATCGCGTTGAAGCTGTCTTCGAATCCGAAGGATGGACGAGGCAAAACGAGGTCCGGGTGCCGATGTGGCGCGTTGGACAGGCGGGCCAACTCGAGACGGCCGTCAGCGATCACTACGCGTACGTCGAGCGCGCCTATCGCATTCAGAAGATGGAGGCGCGCCCGGACGCACCGCCATGGATGCGCGACATGGCGCTTGCGCTGACGCTGCACGGGATGCACTACACGGGCTACATCTTCAACGACTACGCAAAGATGCTCGACGTCCTGAAGTGGGTCGGCGAGCGGATCCCCGCCGGGCGCGTGCTCGCCTTCATTGCCGCGTGGGACGGCCGGTATTACTGGAACTATCCGCTGTATCGCGCCGACGATCGCATGGGGGGCGAAGCCGGGTTCAAGCGGCTCATCCAGGAAGGGCGGCGCCTCGGGTTCCACATGATGCCGATGTTCGGCACCAACGCCGCGAACACGAAGCTGCCCGAGTATCGGCAGATTGCGAACGCGTCAACCGAGAAGATCGATGGCGACGCAATGCCGCTGAACTGGGTGGACTGGGACAACGATCGACACATGGACGGCTGGCTCGCCTACATGAACCTCGGCGTCGACTCCTGGCGGACCTGGTTGTACGGCCGCATCAGCGATGTCATCCAGCGCTACGAACCCGACGCTTACTTCCTCGACATCGTAGGTGGCTGGACGAACAACACGAAGGCCGACATGCACGAAGGGACGCGCCGGCTGATTCTGGACCTCCGCACCAAATACCCCCAGGTCGCCGTCGTCGGCGAGATGCACTACGACGCGCTCCTGGAAGTCATCCCGATGTATCACGCAGGCCCGGGCGCACCGATCGTCGCCGAGTACGCGCGCTTCTTCCAGCACCTGAGTCACCCCGCCCCGGGACGCGGCAGCTCCGGCGTCCACGAATCAGGCTTCGGCCGTTGGAACCCGCAGACGCTGTCGCTCTCCCCTAATCAGATCCCGACGTTGAACATCGTGGATGATACGTTCACGGACCATCGCGCCGAGATGGCAGCAGTCATAGCAGAGGCGCGGCGCCGCGC
>Ga0310810_10003869_pt1 | contig 16451 bp, 14 predicted proteins | sample NCmetagenome_FD_207641 | JGI IMG/M metagenome (GOLD analysis project Ga0310810, IMG submission 207641) | Soil microbial communities from experimental microcosm in Duke University, North Carolina, United States - NC | ecosystem: Engineered > Artificial ecosystem > Soil microcosm > Unclassified ... | reverse complement strand
GCGTTAAAGTCCGTTAATATTATTGACGATTTTAAATTAGTTTTGCCAAGATATTGAATTGTAAAACTATTTACTGCAGTAAGTTTACGAAACATCATAGTCGCCGATTGTCGAGACTTGGCAGCTATTACTGCACCATAATATTCATCATAATGCGCGCATTCAACGTCAGTTCGATAAAATTTATATAATTTATTCATATTTATCCTCTAATTGGTTGCGGAAGCGGGACTTGAACCCGCATTGCTAGGCTTATGAGGCCGGCGTCTAACCAATTGACTTATTCCGCATAATTATTGTCCCATAACTGACTATTAATTGTCAACATTTATAACGCCAATAGTTGCGCTCAATTGAAATAACTGGTATTATCGATTAAATTTATTAGTCTTAAAGAGCAATTAAATCAACTTAAATAGCCCTTAAGCCTGATTTAAACTACATCAAAAGCGCAGTAATTCACTTAATAAATGAGTTTTGGCACAAATTATCTAGTCCAGCTAGACTATTCTATTAGGATTTAAACCTTAGTATTCGCAATTATTCTTATTAATCCTACTGCATTAGTTCCCAATTAAGGGTATTATCGTACCCCATTCTGATTATTTAGCCCTTAATAATCCATTCTGATCGCCTTAGACTGTCTCAGTTATATTTCGTGTAATAATTATCACCTCACAGCCTATATTCGTCACACAAATTATAATTCTGTTATAGCCTAATAACGTCACAAATTTGTTATCTTTTGTAACAAATCTGCCCATATATTCCTTACATTCCCTAATTCTAATCACGCATTTAATCATTTGATTATTATGGCCAATCAGCATTAATCGTCCGTTATAGCTCTTCAGCAATCACGCATAACCACTTGCCATTGGCCGATAACTTGGCCGATAGGCATTTTAGTGGCCGATAATTGATAGGCTATTTTGTGGGCTTATGGGCTTGGTTGGTTTGGTGGTCTTTGGTATTGTCAACCTTATCTACTCAAATCATCACACATTGTCAACCTTAGCACTAACTATTGTCAACCTTAACAATATCCAATTAACCAATCAGCATTACTCATTCATTGATCGCACCAATTGCACCTCAGCAATCCTAATCGCACCACTCAATAACCCTTATCACCTATCATTTCAATTTCGAAAGCATGCTTTTAAGTATATGATTTTAAAGGGGTATACCCAAAAGCATAGGGTATGGGGATGTGTTTATTTAGTTGGGACTCCTTCTCTTTCACGCCCAGAAAAACCTGGAGAAATCCCTGGTACAAAATGGGAAAAAATGATATAATTCAGGTAAGTGCGACCTTGGTCACTAGAAACAGAACGCCAATTTAAGACAATTCGGAGAATTGCAAATGAAAGAAATCATCAAATTTATTGCAAGATTTATACAAAAAACATGCATTTTATTACTAATTTCCCTTCCAATTCAACTAGTTGGCGCTTTAGCGCTACTCGTCTACCTGCCCCTCCACAGGAAAAAAGCAGCAAAAGAACTAGGCACAATGAAATCCGGTCGCGAAATACTCCAGCTCCCATACCTCCTCAAGTGGTTCGACAATGCCGACATCTGGGTTGGTCGCGACTACTCCACCTACAACAGAATCTTCTTCGGCGATTTCTGGACCCACTACAACTGGCTAGCATGGCGCAATCCAACTAACTACTTCGAATATGCCTATCTCGGTGTAAATATTACAGAAAGTATCATACTCACCCAATTTTACGAATCAACCAACTATCCCATTGGCGATTCCACTAATCATCGACAAGGATGGTACTACGTTGAAATAATGCATAAAAACAAGATCTACTACGAATATTATGGAATTCTCGTTTACAATATCCCAGGAATGTCAACGCCTTTGTGCATCCGTTTCCGAATGGGATGGAAACTAGACCAATCCACCGTACAAGGGAAAGGCTGGGCTCAGCAAGCTTTCGTAATTAATCCATTTGCCACATTCTCTGGTTCACGTTAATTTCCCGCCGGTAGGCGGTAATGCCGTGAGGTAATACTAAGTAATACCGAGGACGTAAATGTCCGGAAGGATTCTGGCCTTATTGTGAAGGAATAAATAAGGCCTATCAGAGTTTATATTGAAAATGCCTCTAAAAGCTCCAAGGTTTATCTAGGAGCGATTTTCTAGTCTTGGGAGTATCAGAGTGGCCCTAGGCCCTTAAAGTCGCCTATAAGCGAAATTTGGCGCTTTGCGCCTAATAAGCCCTTTAACAAGGGAATAAGTGCTAATAAACAATCTTTCTTCCTTATTTCTATTTATTATTTCAATAAGGAAGAAACTTAGCTTCATATTCGCTTAATTGAGCCTTATGGCTAATAAGGCGCTTTATTCACTACATAATCGTGAATAAAGCTTATTATAAGAATAAATAAAGAATAATATATAAATATTACTTAGTATTGGAGAGTATTTAATTAAGAGGTAATAACTAGAAAACCCACGTGGCGATTTTAAGAGTTTCTCACCCTTAGGGGAGGCTTGTCAAGCATTATTTTCACTATTGCTTAAAATAATTTTAGTTGTTATAATAAATCATTGATAATTAGAGAACAGATAAAATGAATGATTTGACTCAGGTTACCGTTCCTTACAACTTTATCCCCAGATTCTACCAGCAAAGATTCTATGAATCTATGGATTCTGGATGCAAGAGATATTTCATGAGATGGACTAGGAGATCGGGGAAGGATTTAACTGCCTGGAACTTTGTGATTAAGTCGGCTTTCTCTAGGGTTGGGAATTATTACTATGTGTTTCCTAATTATACTCAGGGCAAGAAAGCTATCTGGGAAGGCAAGACTAAGCACGGTGCCAGATATCTTGATTTTATTCCGCCTGGCTGGGCAAGGTTCAATTCCAATGAAATGAGAGTTGACTTGGCCAATGGGTCGATTATCCGCATTGTGGGATCAGATAACATTGATGCCCTCCGCGGCGCCGGCGCTTGTGGAATTGTGATATCAGAATTTGCTTGGCAGTCCATGCAAGTTATTGAGGTTTTGGAACCCATGCTCATGGAGAATGGGGGATGGCTTGTTATTAACTCGACCCCGCAGGGCAAGAACTTCATGTATGATTTTGAGAATACAATATCCAATGATCCTAATTGGATTGTGGACGAGATTCAATCTCTTTGGCCCGATCTCCCTCATTACTATCCTGTTATGACTACAACTGAGCTTGACGACGCTTTCCTAGGATCGACGATCTCTCTTGAACAGTACCTAGACGAGGGTATGAAGCAAACAAGCTCGGCAATTGAAAATTTAAGGCTTAGAGGGGCTACTGAAGATTACATTGAGCAGGAATATGGGGTTTCATATATTGCAGGCCAGAAAGGGGCCTACTATGCAGATCAGATTAAGAAGGCCAGAGAAGATGGAAGGATTGGTAAATTCTGTCACCTAGACAACAAGCCTGTTGATGTATTACTCGATCTTGGAAGAACCGACGATACCGTGATCTGGTTTAGGCAATATGATGGGAATCATGTTAATTGGATTGATTACTATGAGAATAATACCCAGGACTTGATGCACTATGTTAATGTTTTAAAAGAAAAGAATTATACATACAGAGTCATAGTCCTGCCACACGATGCCCGCCAGCACAACATCCAAACCAATATGTCGACAGAAAACCTACTTTCGAGACTTTTACTAGAAGCTAGGTTAAATTGCAGTATTATTGTGGCAGAAAAACCCGCAAGTAAACAAATACCTATAATGCTTACCCGAGAGCGGTTTAGTAAATATCACTTCGATGAAAAGAATTGCTATGAGGGAATCAAGAAAGTTTCCTTATACCACCGAGAGTATGATAAGAAAGCCAATGTATTCAAAGAGACTCCAGCCCACGACTGGTGTTCTCATGCCGCAGATGCATTAGCACTTGACGGAGTAGTAGGAAGTAAGTTAGACTCGTATTCATCATATAGAGAAAGTTCTATAATTATTACAGACTTCGACCCATTTAATTGGAAGTAATTATGTCTACATTTCTAATAAAAAGAGGCAGGTTTTCTGACAACATAAATGAAGTCTTGGCTCTAATAGAAAGACACTGGCATGACGTAGAGGGCTCTGCTGCAGACCCGGAATTAAAGATTGATTTAGATATTGAAAGATACAAAGAGCTTGAAAATTCAGGAAATTTATTTTGCATGGGAATGTATGACAAATTTACTCTGAAGCTTGTTGGCTACCTAGCCTTCATAGTATATGCGCATCACCAACATAAAGGAAAGAACTTCGCTGTAACGGATGGATTCTTTGTAGATTCAGAAGTTAGGAGCAGAGAAAGTTTGAAAACCATTATTCGAATGTTTAAACGTTCTGAGGCTATCCTTCAGGACGAATATGGTGTAGAATATATATCTATGTGTACAAATGCTAATAACCCTATAGAGCTACTAGCTACGATTTTGGATTATAAGCATGTCTCAACTGAATACATGAGGAAATTATGAAATTGAATATTAATAATGGATGGATAACGGATCCAAAAAGTTTAACTTTAAAAGTTAGGAATAAAGGCAGTTCTTCTTCCGTGCCTGCTAAGCCAAAAACTCCATCTCCCGCCCCTTTAGTACCGGCCCCTGAAGTTGCCCCAATTCCTGAAGCGCCTGCTCCTGCCGGCCAGATGTGGAGTGATGTAGCCAATCCTGATATTCCATCACTAACTACGGCTAATGATTTTATAAACAATCGAGATGCTATTGATCAGTATATTAGGAACAATTTAACTAAAGTAGGCGATGGCCGATTTAAATATACTGGAGTGAGTAATGGCGGTATTAGGCAAGTTATTAATAATGACATTTTTGGCGAGTCAAGTACGCGCAATGCAGTGGCTCAGTATTTGTCTGATCAGCGCAACAATGAAATCAATGCTCTTCCTAAGACTGTCCGCCAGCTAGTCAAAGATCCGAACTATGTTGACACTACTCCGATTTCTGCAACTGATGTTGCGGCAAATCAAACAGATCGTGCTAGATCAATTAAAAGATTATATCGCGGAGCTACAACTCCTAGTCTTATGGCAGATGCCACGAATGATACTACCAATTTAGTTGTTAAGAAATTACTAGGAGATTAGCATGCCATTCCTTCCATTACTAATAGGATTCTTTGGTTCTATGTTTACCGGAGCAAGTAATGTAGCGAAATCAATTTTAGGGTTTAAAGGTGAACAAGCTAAGACAGTTCAGAAAGCAATTGAAGTAGTTTCTACCATTGATAATAATGATGCCGCAACTACGGCTGCCTTGGCCAATGCTCTTCAGCAAATTCTTACTCAAGGTTCTTTTATTGAAAAGAGCTGGAGAGGGTGGTTGATGGTAATATTGATTATACAAGTTGTCTGTATGTTTTTTGGGTATGTACCTCCCCACTTTAACGACCCTTTAAGTCCAATGCAAGAAAGAATTTTTAATTTAATTGAAATAGGTTTGGGCGGATATATTGCTCGCCGCGGCATAGTCGATGTAGTTAGAATGTTTAATATCGGCTCCATCCTTAAAGAACTCATTAGGAAGAAAATAGTATGAAAGAAACTGATGCTAATTTATTAATAAAGGAAGCCGATAGGGCTTTTAATAGTCAGGAACGTACTAGTGCTGAAACGCGCTGGAGAGAATTGGCAGAATTTTTATTACCTTCCCAGAATGCTAAATTCTTTGGTAAGCAAAGCAAGGCAGATAGGCAAAATGTAAGAGTTTTTGATATCACCGGACAAATATGCGCCAGAGACCTGGCTTCGGCAATGCACTCTACAGTTACAAGCCCTTTAACTAAATGGATGAAGTTGCGCTGGGATAAAGATGAACTGAATAATAGTTCCGAAGGCATGGCATGGTTAGATAAAGTCGTTGATACTATGTATAACGAGCTTAATGAGTCTAACTTCAATCAACAAATGGTTCCATTTTACAATGCACTTGATGTTTTGGGCATGGCTGCACTGCTACATGAAACTTCTTTTGACAAAAATGGAGCTTATGAAGGTATGACTTTTACGTCATTGCATTTATCTGAAATTGCCGTTAGAGAGAATGCTAAAGGCATTGTAAATGTACTTTATAGAAAATTTAAATTAACGGCAACTCAGGCTATTGAAAAATTCGGAGCAGATCTTGGAGAAGATGTAGTTAGAATAGCGGAAGCTCGCCCAGACGAGGAACTAGAATTCTACCAATGCATAAAACCTAGGGAAGAATATAACGCCTCATCTCTAGGCGCCGGAGAAAAAGACAGACCATTTGCATGCTATTATATTATGTCAAAAGGCAAAAAGATTGTTAAAGAAACCGGCTATTACCAATTTCCAGTCTATATTCCGCGCTGGTCTAAATTGCCCGGCGAGACTTATGGATTTGGTCCGGGGCATATTGCGCTTGGGGATGTTCTTACCCTTAACACCTTAAAAAGACTTATTTTGAAAGGAGCTGCTCGTGCAGTTGATCCTACAATGATAGTTGAGGATCAGAATATATTGTCAGGAGATTTTAGACCTGGAATGATATCTACTGTAAGGAACATTAATGGAATTCGAGAAGCTGTTACACAGTCAAGATTTGATATTAGTTTCTTAGTTGCTGAGGAATTAAAGTCCAGTATAAAGTCCGCATTCTATATTGATAAATTGATGTTACCTCCTAGAACCGAAACAGGCGCCATGACCGCCTATGAAACACAACAACGGCTAGAACAAACTCAGATTGTTATTGGGCCGGCTCTTAGCCAACTTGAAAATGAAATGCTAAGACCGCTAGTTGAAAGAACAATGGATATGTTAATTAGACATGGTAAAATTCCGCCAGTTCCTGATTCAGTTCTTTCTTTGGCACAAGAAGAAACTATGGGCCCAGTTGAAATAGGATATAATATTTCATTTGTTAACTCTCTTGCTAGATCGCAAAGATTGGCTGAAGGACGTAATATTTTATCTTGGGCACAGGAAGTAGGTTCATTGGCTCAGATCAAGCCCGAGGCATTAGATAGGATTAATGGAGATGCAATGGCAGAGGAACTAGGCAGAATACGAGATATACCAGAATCCTTAATTATGTCTGATGATGAAGTTGCCGCTCAGAGACAAGAGCGCCAGCAAACACAAGAAGCTGCCCAGAATTTACAAGGCGGCGAGATGGCAAGTAATATTGTTAAGAATGTAAATTCAGCTCAAGGAGGTATTCAACAATGAAGATGTCAGAAAAAATAATGCTAGCTAAAGAAGTTCTTGATAATGAACTTGGCCGTAAACTTATAGGAGTCCTCCAGTATGCCTTACTCGGAAAAATTGAATTGATTATGACTTTAAAAAGAATAATGGCTATCGACGAAAATCAACTTCGTGATATCATTGAAGGTGAAAAAATAAATAATATTGCAACTGATTTAACTACTAAGGAGACCGAATAATGAGTGAAGATTTGACTGAAAATACCGCAGAACCAACAGATTCCTCAGTTACTACTGAGGCAACCATTGCGGCTGTACCCGCAAGCATTTTAGATTCTTTGCCTGATGACCTCAGGTCTGACCCTGTCTTAGAGTCCTTTAAAGATAAAGGATTGGAGGATATCGCCCGGAGCCTAGTGAGTTCCCAGCGCATGCTCGGGGGCAGAATTCCTATTCCATCTAAAGGCGCTAACAAAGAATTAAGGGATGAGTTTTTTGGCAAATTGGCCGGCATTGATGGGATTGCTAGATTGCCTGTAGAAGGAGATCCTGATGCTGACAAAGTTATGAATGAACTTTTAACTAAACTTGGACGTCCTATGGATCATAAAGGTTACAAGTTTGAAGTGCCCGAAGGATTGGAAATTGATGCCGAGCGCTTGGAAACTTTTTCTAAGTTAGCCCACAAAATCGGTTTAACAAAGGCACAGGCGGCAGCTATTGCCTCGGATGAATTGGCGGTAATCAAATCTGAACTTGAGTTTCAGGCCAATCATAAGAAAGCTAACGCCGAGGTCCTAAGAAAAGAATGGGGCAATGCTTATGATTCTAATATAAAAATTGCTGGAAGTGTTTTAACTAAACTTAGTGAGAAATATCCTGAACAATTTCAAGCACTTAGTGGCACGGTTCATGGATCAAACCCAATTCTCTTTGTATTAGCAGCTGAATTAGGCAGAGCTACCAATGAAACAACTTCATTAGGATTACAAAGTGGAGTTTCTGGCGGCTCGACTCCTGAGCAGGCTAAGAATGAAATTAATGAAATTTTAGGAAATAAACACAATCTTTCAGCTGCTTATCACGATGCTAGGAATCCAGCACATAGCCAAGCGGTTGAAAAGATGCAAAGTTTATTCAAAGATGCGTATCCAGAGAAATCAGTTGACAAAACTAACTCTTGATATTACAATGATATATATCTGGACTAGAGGCCTTCGAAGCGGCCTCCAGTTCCTTACGAAGTATAGGGCAACCCTTAAAGGGTCTTAGAAAACCGTTAAACCAGCAAGTCGCGATCCAGTTATGGGCAATCCTGATGAGCTAATTGATGCTTCTTAATTGATTAGTTTATATAGGTGAATTATGTCTCAAACTGTGAATACTGCGTTTGTACAACAATTCAGAGCCAATCTTGAGCTGCTAGTTCAGCAAAAAGGTTCTATGCTCCTTCCTCACGTAAACGTCGAACATATTGTGGGTAAATTCACTCACTTCGACCGTTTAGGTGCAGGCGAAGCATCTGAAGTTTTAACACGACATGGCGACACACCTTCTCCTTTGAACCTAGAGCATTCTCGAAGACGTTGTATTTTACGTACTTTCGATGCTGCTGAAATGGTCGATCGAGCAGATAAAGTCCGCATGTTAATTGATCCTACTAATGAATATGCTCAATCTATCTCCAATGCTTTGGGTCGAAAGATTGATGATCTTATTCTTATTGGGCTATATGGCAATGCATATGCAGTTTCTTCTGCAGATGCTCAAACTACTGTTGCATTAACCGACCTAGGTTCAGGCCAGCAAGTTATTGATGAAGATATCGGTACAGCTAACTCTGATCTCATTGTCGCTAAGTTGCGTGCAGCTAGAAAGAGATTGCTAAAAAATAATGTTGACCTTGGAGCAGAACAGGCTATGATTGTTCATGATTCCACGGCAATAATGGATGGTCTTTTAACAGAAACCTCAGTAACAAGTTCTGACTTTAATACAGTCAAAGCTCTTGTTAACGGCGAGTTAAATACCTTTATGGGTTTCAAATTTGTACTTTGCGAAAGACTTGCAGATACACAACATCTCACTAGCGAAGGGTTTGCTCGCGCTATTGTATTTGTGCCTTCAGCAATTGGCGTCGCTAAAGGCGACGATGTCGAAATCCGAATTGATGAGCGTGCTGATAAACGCTACTCTACTCAAGTCTATGGTCGTTTTGATTACGGCGCTGTTAGACGTCAAGAGGAAAAAGTAGTTGTTATCGAATGCTACAGAACATAATCGGAGGTGATATATGACTGCAAGTACTGTAAAATCTACTGCTATTTCTGATGCGGAAGCAGTACCAGTAACTTTAGCTGCAGGTGGAACTCGTGGAAATAAAGCACGAGTATTCACTGCAACTATTGAAGCTGCTACTACTAGCCTCGACGAAGTAGGAGATGTTATTAAGATGCTACGCGTGCCATCAAGATTGCGCATTCAATCTGTTGTTATTTTTAATGATGATTTGGATTCGCACGCTACCCCTACTTTAGCTGCAGATGTCGGCATTTTCAATGCTGCCACAGGTACAGTTAAAGATGCTGATGCACTCGCAAGTGCTATTACCACTTTACAAGCTGCAAATACCGCAGGTGTTGAAATCATGTTTGAAGCGCATGATATTGCTGACATCGGCAAAACAGCTTGGGAATTGGCTGGCTACACAACCGATCCTGGAGTTGAACTTGATATTGGATTGACGATTACTACTCAAGCAGCAACAGCTGCAGCTGGTACGATCTCAATGCGAATCATTGGCTCAAACGACCAGTAATCGTCTACGCATAGGCCTTCTCTAGCATTGTAGTTAGGAGGGCCTTTGTTTTCTAGGAGGATTTATGGCGTCAAAAGTCCAAATTTGTAATTTAGCTCTGACCCGTATGTCATCTGCTCGTATTACTGCTTTTAATGATAATACTGTTGAAGCTAAAGATTGTTCGGCCATCTTTGAATTAGTAGCCGAAGAAGTAATGTCCATGGGTGCATGGCCTTCTTGTGTAAGAAGAGCTGATCTAGCCCAGTCTACTGAAACTCCAACATTTGAATTTGCCTATGCTTATACACTACCCACTGACCCGAAGTTCTTAAAACTTCTTAGGATCAACCAATCAAGACCAGGCGACGTGTCTTATGCAATTGAAGGCAACACTATAGTCTGTGATGAGGTTGCTTTATCAATTCTTTATGTAGCCTATATTACTGACTCTGAACAATATGATATTTACCTGCGCCAGGCAATAGTTGATAGATTAACGGCAGAACTTGTCTATGCCAAAACCGGCGACCGCAGAAACTATCAGAATGATAAGAAAATGCATTTTGATCTTGTTAAAGACTTACTAGCCCAAGTCGGAGTTCAGGGTACTGCCCAAGAAATAAACTCAGATACTTTGTTAGATGCACGATTAGGTTATAATGATAACCCAGGGAGATTGCGTGACTAAGGCACTCGGAATCCAAACTAACTTCACTTCAGGAGAATTAACTCCCCGCCTTTATGCACACGTAGATTTAGATAAATATAAGAATGCTTTAAAGACCGCAGAGAATGTTACTATTTTGCCGCATGGACCAGCTACTCGACGTAATGGGTCTAAATTCATTAAAGAAACAAAAGACAGTACAAAGGTTTCCAGACTAATTAGATTCCAGTTCGATGAAGATAATGTTTATATCTTAGAATTTGGGCATAACTATATTAGATTCTTTGCTAACGGAGCTAACGTTGAAAGTGGAGGGAGTCCATATGAAGTTGTAACTACGTATACTCAAGATGAAGTTTTTGATATTACTTATGAACAATTCGGCCGCGTAATCTTTTTATATCATGGATCGCATGCTCCGGCAACATTAACTTATACAAGTGCTGCTAGTTGGACTTTAGCTACAATAGCGTTCTATCCTCCAGCTACGGACGAAGATGGGTATAAACCTGCTGCCACTCTGACTCCCGCAGCCACTAGCGGCACAGGCATAAATTTTACCGCGTCAGCAGCGAGTTTTTTAGATACTGATGTGGGAAGGCAACTTATAAATCTAGGCGGGGTAGGCCGAGCCGTTATAACAGCTTTTACTAGTACAACAGTTGTCGTATGTACCATAATAGAAAATTTTCCAAGTACAAGTGCAATAGCGTCCCAAAGCTGGAAGGTCGACCTTTCTCCTATTACGACAGTTACCCCTAGCGGGAGTAAAGTAGGAGCACTTATTACTTTAACTGCTGCGAATCCTACATGGCAATCAGCTTCGGCTATAGGCCATTATGTATTGATTAATAATGGTGTTTGTAAGATACTGTCCTTGACTAGCAATCTAGTAGCCAATGCTGAAGTCCAGAAATCGCTTAGTGCTTTGACGGCCACTACGGCATGGTCATTAGAAGAAGAAGCTTGGAGCAGTACACGAGGCTATCCCAGAGCGGTTAGTATTTGCCAAGGAAGATTATTCTCTGGAGGCACGACTACTCAACCTCTTGCAATTTGGGGATCAGAAACCGGATTATTTACATCACAAGGTATAGGTTCGGAAGATTCAGCTGCTCTGCAATTTGAAGTATCATTACCTTCAGCAAGTAAAATATCGTGGATGGCTGCTCTTCGAAACAGTTTAGTAGTCGGAACTCCTAACGGAGGCGTAACTATTGGAGCTGGCACGGATACAGTTTTGACCCCATCTTTTATTCCTCAACAAGTTAGAGGAATTATGGGCTCTAATATTCAACAACCAGTCTCATTAAATGATGAGATTATTTATATACAAAAAGCTGCCCGCAAAGTTAATTCTCTTAGTTATAATTTTGATATTGACAATTACGTAAGTTCAGATCTTTTATTCTTTGCAGAACATTTATCTGAAGGTGGAATAAAAGAAATTGCCTATACGGCTGATCCAGATAGTTTAATTTACGCAGTATTAGATACTGGAGAAATGTTGGTTTGTACTTATGTAAAAGAACAAAAAGTTTTAGCATGGACTAAATATACTACTGACGGAGATTATGAGAGTGTACAAACTATTTCAACGGCAGACAGAGATGAAGTTTGGGTTATTGTAAAGAGGACTATCAATGGATCAACTAAACGTTATATTGAACGATTCGACTCGGGTACCGGAGAGGATAATACTGATGGATTTAGCGACTCATATCTTGTATATTCCAGCCCCAAATCTATATCATCTATTACCAAAGCAAATCCCGGAGTAGTGACTGCTAATTCCCATGGATTTAGTAATGGAGATCATGTAAAAATTATTGGCGGGGATATGACAGAGGTTATTGGAAAGACTTACGTAGTAGCTAATAAAGCCGCAAATACTTTTGAACTAACAAATACTTCAGGTGCAAATATTAATACTACAAGTTTTACGACGTATGTTAGCGGAGGAGTAGTTCATAAATTAGTAAGCACGGTTACGGGCTTATCACATCTGGAAGGAGAAGTAGTCCAAGTTAAGGCAGATGGGGGTGTGCATGATGATTGCACGGTATCGGCAGGAGCTATTACTTTAAATACTCCCAGCTATGAATTAGTTGTAGGCTTAGAGTATTCTGCCTCTATAGAAACATTACCAATGGAAATAAGTTTTGGATCCGGCAGCCAACAAGGGCAGCAAATTAGAAGAGTCAGACCTATTGTGCGAGTTTATAAATCTGCCAATCCTACTCTTAATGGAGAATACTTGCCCGCACGCGCGCCAACTGATAAAATGGATAGTGCATTAGGTCTTTTCACCGGGGATCTATTTTATGGGAATTTAACCTGGGATCAAGGATTTAGTTCTAATTTAACAATTGAAAGCTCGTCTCCATTTCCTTTTACTATATTAGGAATCTTTGGAAGTATTGAAGGAGGATTAAAATAATGTTTGGAGCTATATTAGGTGGTTTAGCAGCAATGGGAGCTAACTTGGCCGGACAAGCCTTAGGCAATCTCGCAGGCGGCGGCAGCGCCCAACAAAAAGCTTTTCAAGAAGCCATGGATACTATTAAAGCAGGTACCAAACTTAAAGTTGGTATATATAAGCAAGCAGGCCAACAGGCGACTCAAGGCGCAGCATTTGAGGCTAGAATAGATAGAACGGCTGGAGATATTGCCGTATTAACATCAAACTGGAATATTGCCTCGGAACAGGCTGCTACTGAAAAGGCAAGCGATGCCCTTGGACAAGAATTAAGAACTTCTATATCTTCTAATATTGCTACTGCAGGTTCAATGGGGAATTTGGGTTCTAAATCAACAATGGCAGTTAATAACGACCTTATTGCAGCGGCGGAACGTAATGATAGACAGACACGTAATGATTCCACTATGAAGCAAAGTATGATAAGATATGAAGGATTACTTACTCAAATGCAGTATGAAAATCAGGCTCGCGGCGCCGAATATCAGGGGGCACTTACGGCTCAATCTTATAAGAATCAAGAACTTGCCGCCCAGTATGAAGGTGACAATGAAATATATAATATGATGATGGATAATCCAATGCCCGGAGGCGGCTTAGATGTAGCCGGAGCGGGAATTCAAGGCCTCGGTGGACTAGGAGCAGCATTAGCCCTTTAGGAGATAGTATGCCAAAACTTATTGTATCAAGACCTACTCAGCCTTCTCCAGGCCAACAATTAGATGTTGGTGGAGTTGCTAGTGCAGTTGCATCAGGTTCTCAGTTAGGACGTATTCAACGAACTCAGGCCCCGCAAGCTATTGAATCGGGTGTTGGTATTGCTAATGAGGAAATTGCCCAGGGCCGCAGAGACTATCAACGTCTTCAAAAACAAGCAGCTGCAAATCGTCAAGCTCAGCAAAATCAGGGAAATAATAAAGACAATCAACCTAGTGTTCCTGCAGCTCAAAATGCAGGCTATGGTCAAACTGTTACAGATAAAAATAGTGGAATTCAAACTTCCTATGGCGATCCATGGGCCCAATCAAATGCCAATAGAATTCAAGATGTAATTCCAAGTAATGCCGCAGTATATGATACTGTTCAATCAAATGCTATGGTTGATTTTAATCAGCAAGCATCGGACTATATGAATGAAGTTACAGCCCCCGTATCAGGAGCAGTTGGAACTTACTCTAAAGCTGCAACTTTAGCTCAACCAAAAGCGGTCATATCTAATCTTGATACTATTGCAGAGAATGTAAAAAATAAATATAGTCCTGCTTTATTAGATGGCCAGAGCAAGGCGAATTTTGATCAATCTATGGGCCAGATCGCTAACAATCATAAATCTAAAGCAACGGCAGATATTGCTAATGCCCAAGGGGATGTAAGAGTTCAAGCCTTGGCAGGTGCGTTAGACAATGACGTTAGAAGTGGATTATTAGATAGTCCAGAAAATATAGGTTTCTATGCTGGACAAGCAATGCAAAGAATTACAAATGCTGTGTCAGAAGGTTCTATATCTCCTGAACAGTCTCAGAAATTAACAGAATCTGTCAGAAAAGGGCTTTTCTTAGGCTCATTACAAGCATCTAACAAGACTAATCCTGGCTCTGTCGGTAAATTACTTGCAAGCAAGACGCCAGACGAACTAAATATAACTCAGGTAGAATATAATCAACTTAAAAACCAGAATAAAGCAGCTTTACTTGACAAAGTTAATGGCGATTCAATGCAATATAAAGCACAAACTGAAATTGCTAATGCGAAAAATAGAGTGCTTTATTCAGGATTAAATTCTGGTATTAAAGACGGCAGCATTCAATCTGCGCAGATAGTATCAGCTTATGATAAAGGAGATATTAATTTTCAACAATATACTACTTTATTGGGCAATTATCAAACAGCGATTAAAGATAATAATGGTAAACTAAGAACTCGCCTTGATATATCATCAGCTATAACTGCGGGCGATACCCTGCAGGATTTTAGTAATAAAGATATTGATGACCATTACAAGAATGAAGTGCGATCCAGATCCCAGGATGGTACTCTAAATTTAGATATTGCTACAAAGACTCAGATTGCTTCTCAATATAAAGGTCCAGTTGATAGTTATGCCAAAGAAATAAAATATGGCATTATGAGTAATGATCCTAAAATTATGAAAGATGCCTTATTTGGATTTAATAAGATTCAAGAGGAAAATCCCTTAGCCCTTATGAATATTAAAGATAGTAAATTTATGGCGTATGCTTCTGCCCTAAGTGATGCTTATGAACACACAACTGACTTTAATAAAGAGGGAATTCAGAAAATTTATGATTCTGTATATAATGTTGATGGCAGAACTCGCAAATCTCGAGAGAATGCATATGGCGGAGAGGAGGCCTTTAAGCCAGAAAATATAAGAAATACTATTGCAGCAATCACTGGAAATGATACCGGATTTTTTAGTAGAGCAGTTTTTAACACGGATGAAGTTAGTGATAGTACGGTTGATTATATGCGTCCACTTCTTAAGCAGGCCTATATGGAAACTGGAGATGCAAATGCAGCAATTGAAACTGTTAAGAATCAAACTAAAGCTATTTTTGGGCATAGTCAAGTTAATGAACAGGAAAAATTAGGGTTTAATCCAGGAGCTTCTATGTTCTTACCTCCAGAACTAGTATATGGATCAAAGGCAAAGCCTGAAGAAATGAGATTGGCTATCAATAAAGAAATCGCCCCAATCTTGCCCAAAGATGTTGATCCTAGCAAGGTGATGGTTGGCAGCGACGATCTTACATTAGCCCAATATAGGCAACAAGGGAAGCGGGGCGCACAACCAGTATCATATTATTTGTATTATAAAGACGGCGCAGGAAAAGATGTTTTATTGCCTCAAAGATGGGTATTTGATGCTACTAGTAAAGCCCACATTGATATTGCCAACAAGGCTATTGTTGAAAGAAAAATCCCTGTTGATAATATTACTCAGCCTAATAAAGTTATTGGACCTCTCAGCAATAATCAACCTGAGACCCTGCATGCAGTTGTAAGTAATACCAAAGGATTCGGAACAAGTCCAATTCTGAATAGAGAGTTCTTAGATAAGGCTGGCCAGGCTGCATTTGTCAGTCAGATTGTAGGACAGTATCCTGGCGATCCCCAACAAAGGCCAGTGGTCGGAGTTGCGTTAAATAAGATGATCGGAAAGGATCAAAGTTCTTGGAGAGTAGGACAGGCTCTTAAATTTGTCAATTCAGTACTGACTAATAATGCCGATCCAAAAACCTATCTTAAATTTGGTACGGCAACAACTT
>Ga0310810_10003868_pt1 | contig 16451 bp, 12 predicted proteins | sample NCmetagenome_FD_207641 | JGI IMG/M metagenome (GOLD analysis project Ga0310810, IMG submission 207641) | Soil microbial communities from experimental microcosm in Duke University, North Carolina, United States - NC | ecosystem: Engineered > Artificial ecosystem > Soil microcosm > Unclassified ... | reverse complement strand
CGCGACATATCTACGAGCTCCATCGTCGTGGCATCCAGGGACCAGGTGTCCTCCGATCTCGCCGGCGAAACCGTTCTTCTCAGCATGGAGAGCGCCATGTACTATGGCCTGGAACAGGTCGGTTCGCGCATCTGGGAATTGGTGCGCGAGCCAATTCGGGTGTCAGACCTCCGCGACATAATCACGCGCGAGTACGAGGTCGAGCCCGAACGCTGCGAGGCGGATGTCCTTGGATTCCTTCGTGAACTCGCCGGCAAAGGATTGATCGAGGTTACAGATGGCACCTAGTCCGGTCTACAAGTTCTTGCGGCTTCCGGCTGCGGATCGCTCGCTGTTAGTGCGCTCCGTGGTGTTGGTCGGCGCAGCGAGACTGGCGCTCTGGGCACTACCGTTCAACGTTGTTCGCCGACTGTTATCGCGACCTGCTCGTCGGTCCTCCGCTCCGTACGCGACCGAAAGAATTGGCTGGGCCATTTCGGTCGCGAAGCGATTTGTCCCGTACGGAAATTGCCTCCCACAGGCGCTCGCCGCGGAATCACTACTCAGGCAAAGCGGTCATCCTGTGGAGCTGCGCATCGGTGTCGCGAAAACGGATCAGGGTCGGCTAGAGGCCCACGCGTGGGTAGAGAGCGGCGGTCGTCTTGTCGTGGGCGATCTTACTCAGGGACTCGACACCTATACGCCCTTGCCGCCGCTACCCGGCGTCGGCCGCTGATTTGCCGCCCGCTTTCGGGCCCGCATGATCGCGATCCTCGGTAAAGAAACGCTGCCCGACGAAGCGCTCGCCCGGAAGATGCTCGCGGCCGCACCGCACCGTGGCCAGCGCATCACACTTCGCACACTCGGGAATTGCGTTGTCGGCGTTGCGAACCGCGAGGATTTTGTCGATTCCGCGATTTCGTCGGAGGGCCCCATCATTGCCGCGCTCGCCGGTCGTTTGGACAACGCGGCGGAGCTTTCCCGGACACTGACAGCTGCCGGTACTCCCCCGGCGTCGCCGGCAGATGCGGATGTCGTCGTTGCGGCGTTCCGGATGTTCGGCGTCGATGCTCCGAATCGGATGCGCGGGGCGTTTGCCGGAATCGTTACAGATGGCCGGAATGTCTGGTGTTTCCGCGACCATGTTGGATTTCGTCCATTGTTCTACCGTGACGAGCCGCGAGCTTTCTACGCTGCCAGTGAGTCACGGCAGATAGTTGCCGGCGCCAATCTCAGCGAAGAGCCGGATTTCGCGGTGCTCGAGCAGATGTTCTTCGGGCGAATGGTGTCGGATACCCCAGCCGCGTTGAAGGGAGTAGCACGCCTGGCGCAGGCAACCACCCTCAGCGTCAACGGTGAAAAGGGCGTTGCGCTACGACGCTACTGGGATCCGTTGGACGTGATCGAAACAGCCCGAATCAGCGATGCCGATGTTCGGGACCGCTTTCTGGAGTTGCTGGCGCAAGCATCGGCGCGGAGTCTTACCGGCAAAGATGTCATCCTGTTGAGCGGAGGCCTCGACTCTCCCGCCGTCGCGGCATTCGCGGCGCCCGAACACCTGCGGCGCACCGGGCGTCCCATCGGCGCACTCTCCGCTGTCTTTCCCGATCTGCCGTCGGTCGACGAACGTCACTACATCGAGCTGGTCGCCAAACGCTTCAACATAGATCTGCACACCTTTCGTCCTAAAGCCCGCCCGCTCGACAATGTGGATGAATGGTGTCGCCTGTTCGGCAGCCCCGTCCCGATCCTCTCCGTTCCAGAAGTATCCGACGCCTACACTCTCGCGCGTCAGCTCGGCTATGACAACGTAATCACGGGGGAATTCGCGGAATTCGTATTCGGCAGTCCGATGCATATTGTGCCGCACCTTCTGACACACCGACGCTGGCGCGCTCTGGCGAATCTGGTGCTAGTGGAGCGGAGGCGTGGTACGTCCACTGGCGACTTGGCGAAGCTGCTGCTGCCGACGTTCATCCCCGGCGGCCTGGCCAACCGGTTGCTGCACTGGAGTGGCCTCGATTCTCCTCATCGGATACCCGACTGGCTCGACGAGGAAAAGGTCAACGAAGTGCCGTTCCGCAGCGATCTGCTCCCACCGAGCCGCGAGCGCTGGCGACAAATTCAGACTGTCGGGACCAAAGGAGCGACGATTACCATCGAAGCCGACGAGGTCTGCGCTGCCATTGCGGGGGTCACGGTTCGCAGACCGATGGCGGATATCGACCTGTGGGAGTTTTTCCTCAGTTTGCCTGCCGAGATCAAGCATCCGGACCTTCGATTCAAAATCCTGGCTCACGGCAAAATGCGTGGCATTCTCCCGGATGAAATCCTCGATCGCAGAGGGAAGACAGTTTTCGATGACCATATCATGACGCACCTGGATTACGACACACTCGAGCGGCTGCTCGTTCGGCCACGGCGTCGTATGCCCGGGGTTGACTACAAACGCCTGGCACACCGGATCAAACGCAGAGACCTCAACAGGTTCGACTGGTTTTGGGCGAGGGATCTGGCGTGGATCCACGCGTTCCTGAACGAGTGGTGAGCAAACCCTCACCAGCCGAAACCATAGCCCCCGTCGGGCCTTCGATGTACGGCTTCAGCATTCGCACGGAGGAGACGTTACGATTCCTGCGCTCGGGTGGAGGAGCGGAAAAACTCGAGATCGTCGCGGCTCAGGGACCGCAGGTGCGGCCAAACGTGGAACCGCTCGCCGATTGGGCGCTGGCCGGCACCGAATACCAGGCGCGTGCAACACTTTACCGTGTGGATCGTGGGTACGAATTCTGGGCCACCGACGCCGGTAGATATCATGTGGATCTGGAAAACTGGCGCATCGAGATCCCCGCTACGGGCGACGAGATCGTGCGGGAGCAGCGTCTGTGGGGACTTCCGATGATGCTTTGCTACATCCATCGCGGAGATTTTCCGCTGCACTCCGCGACAGTGGAACTGGGCTCCGGAGCGGTGCTTTTCGCCGCCCCGTCCCGATACGGCAAGACCACCCTTGCCCTCGCGTTCCATAGACACGGGTACCGAGTGCTGAGTGAGGATCTCGTGTGCTGCCGGACTGGTGCTTCCTGCGAAGTTCTACCCGGCCCTGCGCTGGTGCGCATGAGAACCGATGTGTACGATGGAAGTCCCCCGCACGGTATGCACGTTGTCGTAGCGCGTCCGGACCGCATCTATCTGGGTGTGGACGACGACCGCAAGGGCAGCAGTGCCCCCGTTCCGATTAGGGCGATAGTATTCTTAAGAGAAGCTGATGAACTGAGGATGGAGCCTGTCATCCCCTCAGTCGCCGTGGCTGATCTCTGGCACCTCAACTTCCACCTGGCGACCAAGGAGTTTCGGGCCCGGTCTTTCCAGCAGCTTACCCGACTCGCTGGTACGGTCCCCTGCTGGAACGTCTACCGACCGCTTCGTTTGGCGAGCCTCGACGCAACGGTGGCGCTAATCGCGGAGTGCTTCAAGGGGTGACGTGACAGGTGCGGTGCTGCGGCAGAATGCTGACGATATGCAACAGTGTTGGGCCCGTTTCCCCTCCACTCTGGCGCCACGATTTTGCCGTAACCCATTGTCCAATCAGCGGTTGCCGTGCCGGCTGTCGCTGTGCTTCCGGGGGCTTTGATCTTGCCTTCTCGCCCACCGTTAGAGACGAGAGCTCGTCACTCACAGTCAGGAGGCAGGGTGAAGAAAACGTACACTCCACCAAAACTGGTGGAATACGGTCGGATCGCGGACTGTACGTTCGCGACACCCGGCGGCTTCAAGGGCTGCACGACTGATTGCCACATCGATAACTTCGGTGAGCAGTCAGCCAACAGCACGACCACCGGCAGCTAAAGCGAGTTGGTGGCCGTAGGAAACGCCCCGACATCCGCCAACGCGGTGTCGGGGTTTTCTGTTGCCGGCCGACCCCCAATCGCACGACGCCTTTGATGCAAAACAAGCCGTTCAAGCTTTCGTACCTGGCACGGGTCTTTGCCATTGTCTGGGCCGCAGCCGGCCCATGGATGGTGGCGTGGGCCATTCTATTGATTGTGCAAGGATTGCTTCCGGTGGCGTTGGTATACCTCACGAAACCGCTCGTCGACGGGATTCAGGGGGCCATGGGACATGGCAGCGCCTGGAAAAGCGTGCAGCCGGTTCTTCTCGTCGCTGGCGCAATCGGTGGCGTTCTCGTCCTGACGGAACTGATCAAAGTCGCGTTGGAATGGATCGGCGCCGTGCAGTCAGAGCTGGTGCAAGATTATGTCAGCGATCTTCTGCACGCCAAGGCGACGTCGGTCGACCTTGCTTTCTTTGAAACACCCGACTTCCACGACCACATGTATCGGGCGCGTTTCGACGCCACGAACCGCCCTCTCGCGCTGCTGGACAGCACCGGAAGCCTGGTTCAGAACACCATCACCGTTGTGGCTATGGCCGCGGTGCTGACCCGCTACGGAGCGTGGCTGCCGCCGGCTTTGCTTCTGAGCACACTTCCCGCTTTTTACGCGGTGGTTCGAACAAGCAGGCGTTACCATACCTGGTGGAAGGATACCACCACCGAACGGCGCCGGACCCAGTATCTCGGCGTCGTCCTCACGGACGCATTCTACGCCGGAGAAATCCGGTTCTTTGGCCTGGGGGACTATTTCCGCAAGGCGTTCCTCGACCTGCGCCGGCGGCTGCGCAACGAACGCATCCGCTTGCTGCGCGATCAGGGTCTGGCGCGCATGGGCGCGGAAGTAATCGCCTTGATCGTTTCCGCAGGAACGATTGCCTGGATGTTGTGGCGGGCCTTCCTTGGTCTTGCAACGCTCGGAGACATCGCGCTCTTCTATCAGGCCTTCCAGCGGGGGCAGGGGCTGATGCGCGCTCTGCTTGGCAACATCGGGCAGATCTACAACAACGGATTGTTCCTGGACAACCTGTTCGAGTTCCTCGATCTCAAAGCGCAGATTACCGAACCCGCCGATCCGGTGATTGCTCCCGCGAGATTGCAGCGGGGAATTCGCTTCCGGGATGTAACATTCAGGTATCCTGGGACGGATCGCGTGGCCTTGAAGGACTTCAATCTGACGATTCCGGCCGGTCGTACCGTCGCCATTCTCGGAGCGAACGGCGCCGGCAAAACGACGCTTATGAAGCTTCTCTGTCGTTTTTATGATCCTGAATCCGGCAGTGTTGAAATCGATGGCATCGATCTCCGGACCCTGTCGCTCGACGATTTGCGCAGGATGATCACCATCATGTTCCAGCTTCCGGTCCGCTATCAGGATTCCGCCCGCCAGAATATCGGCATGAGCAATGTCGAGGGCGCAGGAAACCTTGCGAAGACTGAGGCGGCTGCCCGCAGCGCTGGCGCTCACGAGCTTATTGCCTCACTCCCCGAGAGATACGATACGCTCCTCGGAAAATGGTTTCCCGGCGGCACGGAGCTGAGCGGCGGCGAATGGCAACGCATCGCAATGGCTCGGGCATACCTGCGAAAATCCGAGATCATCATCCTCGATGAGCCGACGAGCATGATGGATTCGTGGGCTGAAGCAGAATGGTTCGAAAGATTCCATGAGCTCGCGCGGAACCGCACTGCAATCCTGATCACGCACCACTTGGCGATTGCGATGCGCGCCGACGTAATCCACGTCATGGAACACGGGCAGATCGTCGAGTCGGGGAGTCATCAGGAGCTTGTTGCGATGGATGGCCTCTACTCAAAATCCTGGAGAGCACACATGGAATCGGCTTCTTCAGACGCCGGGATGCAGACGATAGTCTGAGATCACGAAACAAAATCCGCCGCCGCAGAGGAAGAAAGCATGGTCGATCGCCAGAAGTTGGGAGCATGGATTCAGTCGCAGCACCTCGAGGAGGCGGCGCTCGAACAATATCTGGAATCCTACGCCTCGCATCCTGCGCGGCTCGTGGTCATCAGGAATTTTCTTCAGCCCCAGGTGGCCGAGAGGCTCAGCCGATTCCTGTCTGGCGAAGCGGAGTTCAAACCCGAATATGGTTTGTACACCGTCGAGGGCGCCGCCAAAGAGGAAGATTGGCTGCGCGCAAAGGACGAGGATCGATTCTTCAAGTTCGGAAAGCTGGTTGGAACGCCGCCGCAGTTTCAAACGAGCCCCAACGCTCTTACCTACCTGCAGTTTCGCATGACATTCCAGCGCCCCGAGCTGAAGGCATTCTTCGAGGCCATTTCCGGCATGCCGCTGGGTGCGAGCGACGATTTCGGCGCCCACTCCATGACTACCGAAAGTCTTTTGCGGCCCCACTCCGATGACAACCGCAACCGGCAACTCGCCCTTGTCATTTACCTGACGCCGGGATGGAAGCCGGAATACGGGGGACAGCTCAAGGTGACTCACCGCGACGGGAAGACGACCGTGGTCGAAGCCGAGTACAACAGCGTAATTGCCTTCAACGTGCTCACCCACAAGGAGCACGTCGTCGAGCGCATCCGATCGAGTGATGGCACGTCTCCGCGCCGCCTCACGATCGGAGGGTGGTACCACAAGGTCGAAGGTGCCAATGCCCAGGTTTAGGCTGCTGCCGCCTGACAGATCGCACCCAGCACCTGGCTCCGAGACAAGAGCTCCTGCTCCGTGAGACCGGATCCGGCGATCAGCGTTATCGTCTCGACGAGGAATCGCGCTCAGTATCTGCCGGAAGTCCTCCGCACCCTCGCCGGACAGGAGTGCAGTAGTCCATTCGAGGTCGTCGTCATCGACAACGGATCAACGGATGGGACGGCGGCGTTACTGGAGGAGTGGTGTCGCCGAGACAAGAGATTCAGGACGGCGTGCGAGCATCGGCCTGGCTTGAGCCGCGGGAAGAACGCAGGGGTCGGGATCGCGCGGGCCCCTCTCCTGGTGTTCACCGACGATGACATGCGCGTTCATCCGGGTTGGCTCGAGTCGTATCGCATTTTCTTCTCGAGACACGAAGGGACGCTGCTCGTGGCAGGCGGCCCCATCGTTCCGATCCCGCACGATCTCGGCATGTGGCCCGAATGGCTCGATGAAGCCGCGCTTGCCGATGTCGGGTTGCTGAACCACCATGACCAGCGAGCATTGGTCAAGTTTGAGTACCTCTGGGGAGGCAATATTGCCGTCCCCAAATCAGTCTTCGATCTGTTGGGATTGTGGGATGAAACGGCGGGCTTGCAGGCGGACCAAAGAGTGACGCGTGAGGACAGCCGGTTCTACGAGGATACCGAGTTCCAGGATCGCGTTCGAAGAGTCGGAGGGGAAGCGTGGTTCTGTCCCGAGGCGGTCGTGTCTCATCGAGTCGACCGGCGGTCGGTAACTCCACGGCGAATCTGCTCGACGGCTTTCTCCAGGGGGCGAAGTGATTTTTGGCAACAGGGACTTCGCGTGTGGCACGAAGTGGAGCTAGTTCCGAAACGAAACGCGATAGGAGGTTTGCTTGCACTGGGCGCAAGCCTCGCGCGCTGGGGCTTCTGGTTGATCCTGTTTCGCCTCTCGAGGCGAAAAAGCTCCTTCGAGCGTGCGCGACGCGCGGCTTTTGCGGCAGGGCGCTCGGTTGACAGCATGCGTGCCGGCCGAAAGTCCATGCGACTGTTTCGGGGAGCTGGCCGCGTCGCATTTCCCGCGCGAAGTCTCCTCCTCCAGTTGACTCCCGATGTCGGTTGATCATGCAGGCGCGCAGGGCGACGGCTTGCCATGCGACTCGTCAGGCAGGCTCATCCCTGCAACCGGATCGATCGTGCCTGGTGGCCACATTCCGGCGCTGGACGGGCTTCGCGGTATAGCGATTTTGCTTGTCTTGTTCCTGCACTTTGCGCCCTATGCGCCGGGCATCACCCCGCCTACTGCGCTGGTCGACCGGCTCTACCTCCGGGCGTCGGGAACCGGCTGGATGGGTGTCGATCTGTTCTTCGTGCTCTCGGGATTTCTCATCACAGGGATTCTATACGACACCAAGGGGAGCATGCACTACTTCCGCCAGTTCTACGCGCGGAGGTTCCTGCGCATTTTCCCGCTGTACTACGTCGCGCTCGCGCTGTTCTTGATAGTGTTGCCTTGGCAGCAGAGCTTCGACTCGGTCAGAAGAGAGCTCCGGGGCGACGCGGTGTGGTACTGGACATACTTGTACAACATGAGGGTGGCGGTCACGGGATTCCTCCCGTCCAGTGCGCTGGGGCATTTCTGGTCGTTGGCAGTCGAGGAGCAGTTCTATCTCATCTGGCCGATCGTAGTCCTGTGGCTGGGCAGAAAGCATCTGATCGTTACATGCACGGTCGCGGTGGTGGCGGCGCTGGCGTGCAGGCTTGCTCTTTCATCCACCGGATACGTGGTCCTTCCCGACGTGTGGATGCCCGCCCGGATGGATGCATTGGCGGTCGGTGCATTCATCGCTCTGATGATTCGCGCGCCCAGTGAGCTTGCTCTCGTGCGACGTTGGGCGAGGCCAACAATCCTCGCTGCGGCTCTGCCGCTGGGAGTCTTGCTGCGCTATAACGTCGCGTTGTTGACAGTCGCGCACTCGCTGGTGGCACTGCTCTCCGGTGCGATTCTGGTGTTGTGTCTCACCGCTACTCCCAAAGGTTCGCTCGCCACGGTAGCCACGTCTCCAATCCTCAGATTCTTCGGTCGCTATAGTTACGCGCTTTACGTTTTTCACCACCCATTGCTCTGGTTCAGACCGGTCTTCAGTCTGGCTTTCGTTCCGACAATTTTCGGATCACAACTCCCCGCCTACCTACTGTGGCTGGCGATTTCGATCGGAGTTACGGTGGCAGTTGCCCTCGTCAGCTGGCATCTATTGGAGAAGCCGTTCCTCGAAATGAAAAGATTCTTCCCCTATCACGCCGCAGAGGCCCCTCCTTTGACGAGTACAATTCGGGCAAAGTCTTGCTACTGCTGAGCTTAGACCGATCACAAATTTTTCTCCCAGCGACGGGCAATCCCGCTCGAGATGTCACGCTCTGCCTAACCGCTTGTGCCGTAGCTACTTAGGTTCTCCGAACACAATTGATTTTTCGGTCGCCGAGCGCTACATTTGGGGCTACTGGTAGAGGAGGATTTTGTCCTCCCACCCCGCCTCCGAACCCCGAAGCAACGACCGGATTTAATGACGGCTCCGAACAACAGAGAGCGCATCCTCCCGCGTCTCATTCACGAAGAAATCAAAGAATCGTTCATCAATTATTCGATGAGCGTCATCGTCTCTCGCGCATTGCCGGACGTGCGCGACGGACTCAAACCGGTGCATCGCCGGGTGCTGTACGCGATGAACGAGCTCGGACTCGTTCCCGGCCGTCCTTACAAGAAATCCGCGACTGTCGTCGGTGACGTGCTCGGCAAGTACCATCCGCACGGTGACAGCTCCGTCTACGATGCACTCGTGCGCATGGTGCAGGACTTCTCCCTCCGCTATCCACTGGTTGATGGACAGGGAAATTTCGGCTCTGTCGATGGAGACCCTGCCGCGGCCTACCGCTACACCGAGGCGCGGCTCACACGTGTCGCGATGGAGATGTTGGCTGACATCGACAAGAACACCGTCGATTTCGCCCCCAACTTCGACGACCGGCTGCAGGAGCCGAAGGTCCTTCCCTCGGCGATTCCCAATCTCGTGGTCAACGGCTCGTCGGGCATTGCCGTCGGCATGGCGACGAACATCCCGCCCCACAATCTTGGCGAAGTCGTGTCAGCGCTCACAGCGCTGATCGACAATCCGGAGTTGACGCCAACGGATATCAGAAAACTGATCAAGGGACCCGACTTTCCCACCGGCGGCTACATCTATGGCCGCGCGGGAATCAAGGATTATCAGGAGACGGGTCGTGGCCGCATCATCATGCGCGCGCGCGCCGTGATCGAGGAGAAAGAATCCTCGAACAAGTCCCAGATCGTGGTCACCGAGCTGCCGTACCAGGTCAACAAGGCGAAGCTGATCTCGGACATGGCCGACCTCGTAAAGGACGGAAAGCTCGAGGGCATTTCCGCTCTCCGCGACGAGTCCGACAAGGATGGCATGCGCGTGGTCATCGAGCTCAAGCGCGATTCGATTCCGCGCGTGGTGCTCAACCAGCTGTACAAGCACACCGTGATGCAGTCGACGTTCGGCGTCATCATGCTAGCGCTGGTGCCCGACGCGCACACGACGCAGCTCGTGCCGAAAGTCATGCCGCTCAAGGAAGTGCTGCAGCACTACATCGAGCACCGGCACCAGGTCGTCGTTCGCCGCACACAATTCGAGCTGGACAAGGCACTCGAGCGTGAGCACATCCTCGAAGGTCTCAAGATCGCGGTCGACAACATCGACGCGGTCATCAAACTCATTCGTGCCGCGCAGGATACGCCGACCGCGAGCACGCAGCTCCAGAAGCGGTTCAAGCTGAGCGAGCGTCAGGCCGAAGCGATCCTCAACATGCGGCTCGCCAAGCTCACCGGTCTCGAGATCGAAAAGCTGGACAGCGAGCTCAAGGAAGTCCGTGCGTTCGTCAAGGAGATGCGCGAGATCCTCGCGTCGAAGCCACGCCGCCTGAAAATCATCCGCGACGAGCTCACAGAGGTCGCGAAGAAGTACGGCGACGAGCGCAGATCCGAGATCACGAGCGACGAAGGCGAGTTCACGATCGAAGATCTGATCGCCGAAGAGGATATGGTCATTACGATCTCCCACTCCGGCTACATCAAGCGCACGTCGGTCTCGACGTATCGCAAGCAGCGCCGCGGAGGACGCGGGCTGAGCGGGGCGGGACTGAAAGACGAGGATTTTGTCACGCGTCTCTTCATCGGCTCGACGCACGACTACATCCTCTGCTTCACTGACGATGGTAGATGTTTTTGGTTGAAAGTTCATGAGGTACCGCAGGCCGGCCGCGCGGCGAAGGGGAAGCCGATCGTCAACCTGATCAACGTCTCACCCGAGACGCAGATCAAGGCGATGGTACCTGTCCGCGAGTTTTCGGATACGCAGTTCCTCCTCTTCTGCACTAGAAATGGCACGGTGAAGAAGAGCGCCCTGTCCCAGTATTCCAATGTTCGTCAAACGGGCATCAAGGCGATAAAGATCGACAAGGACGACGAGCTCATCGACGTGCAGGTGACGAGCGGTTCGAACGATATCGTTCTTGCCACGCGACACGGCTTGTCGGTCCGGTTCCACGAGATGGATGTTCGCGAGATGGGCCGTGACACCACGGGCGTCAAAGGCGTCGAGCTTCGCGAAGGGGATTCCGTCATCGGCATGGTCGTCGTCAAGCGCGACGCGACGCTGCTCGTGGTGACGGAGCGGGGGTTGGGCAAATGCTCCAACATCGCCGACTATCGGGTCCAGAAGCGTGGCGGGAAGGGAATCATCACGGTCAACCGAACCGAGAAAACGGGTGATGTCGTTGCCCTGATGGAAGTTCTGCCTGCCGATGAGATAATGATCATCACAAAACACGGTGTAATCATCCGTAGTTCTGTCTCTCAGGTGAGAGTAACGGGCCGTATCGCGCAGGGGGTCAAACTCGTCAACCTCGATGAAGGAGACCTTGTGACAGCCGTCGCCCGCGTCGTTCCCGAAGAGGAGGGCGAAGGCGAAAACGGCGTTGCCACCACCGAGACCGAGCAGGTCGAGGCCCTCACCGACGAATGAAGAGCAAACGCCCCGATCCCACTCCACAGCTGGCAGAAATCGAGAAGCTGCGCTCGGCCCTGCGTAAAGCAGAGTCCGAGGTCCAGCGGCTGCTCGACGAGGCCGCTGCGCGCGGGGCACTGGTAGACATTCTCCACGATGTCATGGGCTCGCTGTCGATGGGCGAGCTGTTCCACATGTTGGCGCGCCGGCTCGCCCGCGCGCTCAACCTCAGCCACTCGTCAGTGATTTTCGCGAAGTCAGGCGACCGACTGGGAACAGTCGCGTCAGCGCACGAGGATCCGCAACTCGAGAACCTTCAGGTCGAGCTCGACAAGTACCCCGAGATCGAAGCCGCACTCGCGAGCGAGCAACCAGTTCTGATTCCTGACATCTGGCACTCCGACGCTTACAGATCTCTGCGCGAAGCATGGGAGAAAGACGGCAGCGTCATCTCGGTACGATCGATCATTGCGCTGCCTTTCCGTCTAGATCTCGACCGGACAGGTGTCTTCCTCCTCCGCCGCACCGCGGAGAAGTCGTCGCTCAATGAAGCCGATGTCGATTTCGCCGAGACAGTGGTCAAGAGCGCGATGAATGCGATGCGTCGCGCCCACATGGTGGAAGTCACACAGGCCGACAATCTCCGCCTCGAGGCGCTCGCGCGGACCGATCCGCTAACGCAGCTGCTCAATCGCCGTGCGCTGCTCGCCCAGCTCGGGACCGAGGTCGAGCGCACTCGGCGCTACAACGCGCCGCTCAGCATCCTCATGATCGACGTCGACGAGTTCAAGGACGTAAACGACACGTTCGGGCATCTCGCGGGAGACCAGGTGCTGGTCGAAGTCGCGCTTCTGCTCGCGCGCACGGCTCGCAGCGTCGATTCTGTCGCTCGCTACGGCGGCGACGAATTCGTTATCGCCGTTCCGGAGACGGGTGAAGCCGGCGCGATTGCCTTTGCGGAGAGACTACGCGACAAGATCCAGTCGCACGAGTTCGACATCGGTAAGGGTGATCCACTCCGGTTGACGGTGAGCATCGGGGTCGCCGATTTCCCCGAGCCCAAGGTCGAGACCGCGGAGGATCTGCTGGACTGCGCGGACCGCGCTCTCTACCGGGCCAAGGCCGGCGGACGGAATCTTGTTTGCGTGTAGGGCGGGAGGAGACAGGAGGGAGGCGGGAGGAGGGAAGGCGGTTTAGCTTTTGACAACCGCAGTCGACACGGCGCCTCTTCCACGTTCGCCACTATGCCAATGCTCATTTCCTCTTCTCGTCCTCGCAGTTCCCGCAGCCGCAGTTTCCGCCTCCCTCCTCCCACCTCCCTCCTCCCGCTTTCCCTCCTCCCGCTTCTCCTGCTCACAGCATGCGTCGTCGACTCATCGAAAAAGGAATCCACGGCCGACACGACGCACCTCGCGCCCGTTGTGACCGTCACGCCGGTCAATCGCGGGACTCACGGCATGGCCGAGCGGGTGTTGTGGACATTCTCTCCGGATAGAAAGGCGGTTCTTGTGGTCGCCGATCCTGGCGGAGTCGAAAACGAGCCGGTCCCGAACGGATTTTTCTTCGGCGATGAGACGCGCGCTTTCCAGACGCAAATGGACAGCGTCTGGGACGTGGCGCCTTCACCGGACTGGAAGTGGATCGGATTCGGGCGCGCGTACACTGTCGTAGCCGGTGGTGGGACGGGAACAGATCTGCTGACCGACGTCTCGCGCCGGACTTCGATCGACACCGCGACGCTTCGTGCCGGGTCGTTCCCGGCGAGCGGGATGTCGCTTGCACGAGCGGTCGCTCAGCCAGGCATCATCCACATTCCCGACGACCCACGCGTCGTCGCGTCGGCTGACAGTGCCGCGCCGAAGCTGTTCCCGGTTGCGCGCGGCTGGCGCGTACGCTGGACAACCGATGGCTCGACGCTCGCACTCGGCAACAGCCCCGCGCGCGCGGTCGACAACGAGCCGAGCCAGACCTGGGCGGCGCTTGACCCGAAAACCGGCGCTTTGCACGGGACGCTGCCGTCGAATGCGGGCCTCGCCGACGTGAAGTTCACCGGCGGTCCGACACTCGACCGCTCGCTGCCGATCGACATGACTCAATCGCCGTCGATCCAGATCCAGCGCGGCATGCAGGTGTACACGATCCAATCGATGCGCGGAGTGATCACGATCACGGACCCGCCCGGCCAAGGCAGCACGGGGGCGCAGCGAGTCGTCGGCGCCGGAATCGCGCTCGCCGCGACGGCTGGCGGCCGCTACATCATCGCGCTCGCACCGAAACAGAATCCCGATCCAAACGGGAGTCCGGTCGAGGCCGTCGTCTACACGGTCACTTGGTAGCTGGGAACTGCGGACTAACGGCTTAGGACAGCGATCCGTAGTAGCAGTTGGCCCGCAGTCCTCAGTAGTTAGTTCGCAGCATTACCGCCCGATGCGTCGTAGTTCCACCAGAAGACAATGGTCCTGGACGACGTCGATCCCGGCTCGCGCGAGCTTTTCAGCCGCATCGTCGTTCCTGATTCCGAGCTGAAACCAGACTGACTTCGGTCGCTTGGCGATGATGTCGTCGACGTGCGGCGGAATGTCTTTGGGGCGACGGAATACGTTCACCATGTCGATGTCACCCGGAATCTCGGTGAGCTTCCGGTACACCTTCTTCCCCATCATCTCATTGAGATCAGGGTAGTAGACCGGAACCGGAACGATCTCGTATCCCACCTGCTGTGCGTGCTCCGGCACATAAAACGCTGGCTGGTCGGGATCCGGCTTGATCCCGAGCACCGCGATGCGGTGGGTCTGCTCCAGCAGCGTCTCAATCTGCGCGGGCGATTCGATGAGATGATCGCGCCAACGCTCGATGTCAGTTCGTGGCATGCTTTCCTGGATTATGGACCCGCGTTTCATAAAAGCTAATGCTGTGACTGGATCCACCGAGTCGTCAATCCGCAAAATCGTGGAAGTTCGCGCGCGCGGGGTGACGGTGAGCGCATGGCTCCGGTAAATTGCAAAAGCAAGTCCAGCTTCAAATTCCTGGAGATCGACCGTAATGCGAACGTTAGTACTTGGCGCGGGCCTGCAGGGATGCGCATGCGCGTATGATTTGTTGCAGAATCCGGAGGTTAAGCAAGTTCGTCTGGCCGATCTCCACACGGGCCATCTCCCGCAGTTTCTCGCGCCTCACTCCGGCGAGCGCCTGATCTTTACACCGCTCGATGTGCGCGACAAGGAGGCTGTGCTCGCGCTGATGCGCCAATCAGACGTCGCGATGAGCGCGATTCCCTACTACTTCAACTACGATCTCGCCCAGATCGCCGTCGAAGCGGGCGTGCACTTCTCGGATCTGGGTGGAAATACCGAGATCGTCTTCAAGCAGAAGACGCTGGACGCGGCCGCGAAGAAGAAAGGGATGACTGTCATCCCCGACTGCGGGCTCGCGCCCGGAATGGTCAACATTCTCGCCGAGCACGCGATCCGACAGCTCGACACGGTGGAGACGGTTCGCATTTTCGTCGGTGGATTGCCGCAGCGCCCGGAACCGCCGCTCAACTATCAGATCGTCTATTCCCTCGAGGGTGTGCTCGATTACTACACGACGCTCTCGTGGGTGCTGCGCAAAGGCAAGCGCACTCAGGTGAAGGCGCTGTCGGAGCTCGAGGTCGTCAACTTCGGCGGATCGCTGGGCGAGCTCGAGGGATTCCATACCGCGGGCGGACTTTCGACGATGGCGTCGCGCTACGAGGGAAAGATTCCGACGATGGAGTACAAAACGCTTCGCTATCCGGGTCACGCGCGCATCATGGAGGCCATTCGCGAGCTGGGATTGCTCGACCTCAATCCGGTCGACGTCAAGGGAGTCAAAGTCGTTCCGCGCGATCTCGTCGTCGCTGCGATGGGCCCGCGTCTCACCAAACCGAACGCCTACGATCTTGTCGCGCTGCGAGTGTTCGCCGAGGGCACGAAGGACGGAAAGCCGAAGCGGATAGGTTGGGAGATGGTGGACTACTACGACGAAGAAAACGGAATAAGCGCGATGGAGCGCTCGACGGGATACTCACTGTCGATTACGGGTCAGATGCAGGCGCGCGGCGAGATCGGAAAGGCGGGCGTCTTCACCCCCGACGAAGCGATCCCCGCTGAGAAATACATCCGGGAGTTGGCGGCGCGTGGCGTGATGATACGGGAGATGCGGTAACCCGGCTGCAAATCGCAGCCTGGTTCAATGCTCGGCGAGAAGGTAGATCGCTGTGAGCGCCAGCAGGAAATAAGGAACGAGCGCGGCCGCTCCGGCATAATCCTTTGCGACGCGCTGGCCGAAAAAGAGCGCGACGATGTTGACGCCGCCGATCACAGCTCCGAGGTAGGCGACCGTGGAATCGCGGGTGAGAAGCAGCAGAGCGCAGCCAACCCCGCTCAGCGCGCCGGCTGAGACCTCGAGGATCGTGATGACGAGGAACATCGGACCAACCGTCCCGGCGAGCGGACTCCGCGCGAAATGCGCGTTCAGGTACTCGCGATTTCCGCTGCGATCGACGACCTTGTCGATTCCCGACTGGAGAAAGAGCACCGCCAGAAATGCGGAGACAAGAACCTGCAGAATGAATGACGCAGCCTCGGGCGAATGCACATTGGGCATGCGACTATTGTAGCACGATCGAGCCAAACCTGTCCAATCCGGAATCGACACATGAGACGCGCGCATCGGTGCAAGAAGGGAGAGGCCACATGACGAGACGCAGCGCATCCGCGCAAAAAGGGAAAGGCCACATGACGAGACGCAGTGCATCCGTGCAAAAAGGGAAAGGCGACATGACGAGACGTGCATCGGTGCGACTGCCCGTCATGCTGGGATTCGTGCTCGCTTGCCAGCCGGGAATCCCCGCACCG
>Ga0310810_10003867_pt1 | contig 16452 bp, 15 predicted proteins | sample NCmetagenome_FD_207641 | JGI IMG/M metagenome (GOLD analysis project Ga0310810, IMG submission 207641) | Soil microbial communities from experimental microcosm in Duke University, North Carolina, United States - NC | ecosystem: Engineered > Artificial ecosystem > Soil microcosm > Unclassified ... | reverse complement strand
CCGGACGGCCCCGGCTTCGTCCGCCTGACCGTCATGGACGCGCGAGGCGCCGCGGACACAGTCACCGTCCGATTGCAGTAGGTGCGGTGACAGGAGGCCCGTTTTGCCTTATCTCCGGCGCGAAATGACGGGGTTAGGGCCTTTCCCAAGCCGATGAGCACCACCTTCCGAGATGCAGGCGCGCCGTCGCGGTCATCCCGCGGGCTGGCGGCGGCGCTCGACTGGGCGACCGCCTCCCATTTGCGCGCACTGGCATTGTTGCTCGGCGTGGCGCTCCTGGCGTTCCTGCCGGGCTTTTTCCAGATTCCGCCGGTCGATCGCGATGAGGCGCGCTTCGCCCAGGCCACGAAGCAGATGCTCGAGACGGGCGAGTACGTCGACATCCATTTCCAGGACGAGGTCCGCTACAAAAAGCCGGTCGGCATCTATTGGCTTCAGGCCACCGCCGTGAAGACGGGCGAGGCGCTCGGCGTGCCGGCGGCGCGCACGACGATTTGGCTCTATCGCATGCCATCGCTCATCGGGGCGATCGGCGCGGTGCTGCTGACCTACTGGACGGCGCTCGCCTTCGTCACGCGCCGTTCGGCGCTGATCGCCGCGCTCATGATGGCGACCTCGGTCCTGCTCGGCGTCGAGGCGCGGCTGGCCAAAACCGACGCGTTCCTGCTCCTGACATGCGTTGCCGTGATGGGGGCCATGGCGCGGCTTTATCTCGGCGCGCGACGGCAGCCTGAGGAGGACACCGGCTGGGGCCTGCCGGCGCTGCTGTGGACCGCCGCGGCCGTCAGCTTCCTCATCAAGGGTCCGCTGGTCCTGATGTTCGTCGGCCTCACCGCGCTCGTCCTGTCGATTGCCGACCGTTCGGGGCGCTGGATCTGGCGGCTGAAGCCGGTCGCCGGTTTCGCATGGCTGCTGCTGCTCGTTCTGCCGTGGTTCATCGCCATCGTGGCCAAGTCGGGCGACGCCTTCTTCGTGCAGGCGGTCGGCCACGACATGCTCGACAAGGTGACGAGCGGGCAGGAGGCGCATGGCGCGCCGCCCGGCTTCTACCTGCTGCTGTTCTTCGTCACGTTCTGGCCCGGCTCGGTGTTGGCGGCGCCGGCGGTGCCGGCAATATGGCACGCGCGCCGCGAGCCCGGCGCCCGCTTCCTTCTGGCGTGGCTGCTGCCATCGTGGATCGTGTTCGAGATCGTCATCACCAAGCTGCCGCATTACGTGCTGCCGCTCTATCCGGCGATCGCCATTCTCATCGCCGGCATTCTCGAAGCCGGCGCGCTGGCGAAGATCCGCTGGATGATCCGCGGCACGGTCGGCTGGTTCGTATTTCCGAGCGTCATCGCGGTGACGGCCGTCGTTGCCTTCTTCATCTTCAACCGCGAACTGGGACTGCTCGCCTGGCCGACCGCCGCGGTGGCGGTCATCCTGTCACTGTTCGCGTGGTGGCTCTACGAGGCGGATGGTCCCGAGCGCGCGCTGCTGCGCGCCATGGCGGCCTCGGTCTTCGTCGCCATCACCGTCTACGCGATCGTGTTCCCATCGATCCCGGCGCTGTTCCCGAGCGAATTGATCGCCAAGGAGATCCGCGGCTCCGGCTGCGCCGATCCGCGCGTGGCGTCGAACTTCTCCTACCAGGAGCCGAGCCTGGTCTTCCTCGTCGGCACGCACACCCGCTTCACCGACGGTGGGGGCGCTGCCGATTTCCTGCGCGCCGGCGCGTGCCGTTTCGCGTTGATCGATCCGCGCAACGAGCGCAGCTTCGTCGCCCACGCCAATGCGATCGGGCTTCGTTACACGCTCATGCAGCGGATCGAAGGCTATAACATCAGCATCGGCAAGACCGTCGCCATGGCCTTGTTCCGCTCGGCGGAGAAAGAATGAGCGCGCAGGACATTGCCGCGCCGATTCACCTGTGGCGCCGCTGCCTCGACAATGTCGGCGTGGCGCTTGCCGCCCTGACGCGCACGCCGCGCATCGATCCGAAGCGGCCGTGGCTGTTGCCGCGGCGCGAGCTCGCCATCGCCGCCGGGGTAGTGATCGCCCTGTTCGTTTTCGGCATGCTTGTCATCGACGCGCCGTCGACGCGGGCGGTCGGGCATCTGCCGCATTGGATCGTCTCGTTCTTCGATTCGATCACCGACTACGGCAAGTCTGGCTACGTGCTCTGGCCGCTCGGCCTCCTGTTCCTCGCGCTGGCGGCGCTGCCGCCGCTTGCCTCGCGCATCGAGCAGCGCGTGCTCGCCGCGCTCATGGTGCGGGCCGGTTTCCTGTTCGCCGCGGTCGCCGTGCCGGGCCTGTTCGATACGATCATCAAGCGGCTGATCGGCCGCGCCCGGCCGCTGGTCGGGGGCAGCCTCGATCCGACTTTGTTTCATCCCTTCGCCTGGCGGCCCGATTATGCGAGCCTGCCGTCGGGTCATGCCACGACGTCGTTTGCGCTGATGGTCGCAATATCGAGCCTGTGGCCGCGCGCGCGGACCTATGCGCTGATCTATGCGCTCATGATCGCCGTTAGCCGCGTCGTCGTGACCGCGCATTACCCGACCGATGTCGCCATGGGCGCCCTGGTCGGGATCGTCGGCGCGCTGATGGTGCGGCGCTGGTTCGCCATGCGACGGCTCGGCTTCTCCTTCGGTCCGGACGGCGCGGTGCATGCGTATCCGGGGCCCTCGGCGAAACGGACCAAGGCGGTTGCCCGCGCCGTCCTGGCTGACTAAGAACCACTCGCCCGTGGGACAGACGGAACGATCTTCCATGACGACGAACGAGCCGACGGTGTCGGTCATAGTGCCGGTCCGCAACGAGGCGGACAACATCGCGCCGCTGGTCGGCGAGATTGCCGGCGCGCTTTCGGGGCATTGGGCCTTCGAGGTCGTCTACGTCAATGACGGCTCGACCGACGGCACCGACGCCGAGCTCACCCGGCTGATGGCGGTCCATCCGTGGCTCCGCCGCGTGCGGCACAGACAGTCCTGCGGCCAGTCGGCGGCGGTGCGCAGCGGCGTTGCCGCGGCGCGCGGCGCGCTCATCGCCACGATCGACGGCGACCGCCAGAACGATCCGGCGTTCATCCCGGCGCTCCTGCGCGCGCTCGAAGCGGGCAGCCCGCGCGTCGCGCTGATCGCCGGGCAACGCGTCGGCCGCAAGGCGAGCGGCTTCAAGAAATTCCAGTCGCGCGTCGCCAATGCGGTGCGCGGCGCCGTGCTGCGCGACGGCACGCGCGACACGGGCTGCGGCTTGAAGGCGTTCCGCCGCGACGTGTTCCTGCGGCTTCCCTATTTCGACGGGCTGCACCGCTTCTTGCCGGCGCTGGTCAAGCGCGAGGGCTTCGACATCGGCTATGTCGATGTCGTCGACCGGCCGCGCGGCGCGGGTGTGTCGAACTACGGCATGTGGGACCGGCTGTGGGTCGGCATTCTCGACCTCGCCGGCGTGTGGTGGCTCGTCCGCCGCAGGAAGCGCGTGCCCGAGATCGTTGAAGACTAGCGCGGCCGCGGGGCCTAACGCGCACGACATTCAGAGTCAGAGGAAGAATCCATGCTGGTCGATATCGCGAACTCCGTCGGCGGCTATCTGCACGACGTGTTCCTCGGCAACGTCGATTGGGGCATCCTGATCGGCTACGTCGCGCAGATCATGTTCGCCATGCGCTTCGTCGTACAATGGATCGCGTCCGAGCGCGCCGGGCGCAGCGTCGTGCCGACGGCGTTCTGGGTGTTCTCGATCGGCGGCGGCTTCATGCTGCTCGGCTACGCGCTCTATCGCAAGGACCCGGTCTTCATCATCGGCCAGGCCTTCGGCGTCTTCGTCTACCTGCGCAACCTGCAATTCGTCATGCGCAATGGCGGGCAGGGCGCGCCGGCTTGAGTCAACGCCGTCGCGAAGACGAACAGGCCCGGCACAGCCCCAGTGCGGCCGATCGGGGGCGTCACACGCGGTCGGCGTCATATGCCGCATGCGTCAACCCCTTGACCTAGCGCCCTGTTCGTTCTGTGATGTGAAAAGAGAGACTTTCTGGATGGGGCTGGAACGTCGTTTTCCGCCGAGCCGCCGGTGCTCGGCGGGCGGCACGGCCAGCTATGGCCGCGACTACCGTTTATAAAAAGGCCCCTGGTTCCGTCCGCAAACAATGCCGGCAAATGCCGCGCAGAAGGGGAGATCAGATGAAGAAACTGGCCGCACTCTTTGCCTTGGGGCTGCTCGTCGCGGCACAAGGCGCATCCGCACAGACGCTCAAGGCGGTCAAGGACCGCGGCATGCTCAATTGCGGCTCGAACGGCACGCTCGCGGGCTTCGGATTGCCGGACGCGCAGGGCAACTGGACCGGTCTCGACGTCGACTTCTGTCGCGCCGTCGCCGCCGCCGTGCTCGGCGACGCCAAGAAAGTGAAGTTCGTGCCGCTGACCGCCAAGGACCGCTTCACGGCGCTCCAGTCCGGCGAAGTCGACGTGCTGGCCCGCAATACGACCTGGACCTCCTCGCGCGACACCTCGCTCGGCCTGAACTTCACCGGCGTCAATTATTACGACGGCCAGGGGTTCATGGTGCGCAAGGCGCTGAAAGTGAATTCGGCGCTCGAACTCAACGGCGCGTCGGTGTGCGTGCAGCAGGGTACCACCACGGAGCTCAACCTCGCGGACTATTTCCGCGCGCACAACATGCAGCTCAAGACGGTGACCTTTGCCACCGCAAACGAGGCGCTCAAGGCCTATGACGCGGGACGTTGCGACAGCTACACCACCGATGCCTCCGGCCTCGCCGCCGAGCGCCTGCGCGTCAACAATCCGAACGACCACATCATCCTGCCCGAGATCATCTCGAAGGAGCCGCTCGGGCCGGCCGTGCGCCACGGCGACGACCAGTGGTTCGACGCCGTGAAGTGGACCTTCTTCGCAATGCTCGACGGCGAGGAGCTCGGGCTGACGCAGAAGAACATCGATCAGCAGATGAGCTCGACCAACCCTGAGATCAAGCGCTTCGTCGGCACCGAAGGCAATTTCGGCGAGCAGCTCGGCCTGCCGAAGGATTGGGCGGTGCAGATCATCAAGCAGGTCGGCAATTACGGCGAGAGCTTCGAACGCAATGTCGGCTCGGGCTCGCCGTTGAAGATCGACCGTGGCCTCAACCGGCTCTGGACCAAGGGCGGCATTCAATACGCGCCGCCGATCCGCTGAGCCATCGGGCACGCAAATTGCTGCGCCGGCGGTCTGAGGGGGCCGCCGGCGTGACTGCCCGGTGATTTTGGCGCGCCAGCGTCGAGCGAGGGGCCGATGTCGAGCGAGCAGGTGACGGGCACGCAGCCGCCGCGTGTTCCGTTGTACAACGATCCGCGGGTCCGCAGCGTCGTCTATCAGCTCGGACTGGCGGCGATCATCGCCTTCCTCGTTTGGGGTGCGGTGTCCAATGCCATCGCGCATCTGCAAAAGGCGCACATCGCGTCCGGCTTCGGCTTCTGGAACCAGACCGCCGGATTCGACATCTCGCAATCGCTGATCCCGTATTCGTCGACGCTGTCGACTTACGGCACCGCCTTCTGGGTGGGTTTGCTCAACACGCTGCTGGTGGCCGCGCTCGGTATCGTCTTTGCCACCATCCTCGGCTTCATCGTCGGCATTTCGCGCCTGTCGAAGAACTGGCTTCTGTCGCGTGTCGCCGGGGGCTATGTCGAGACGATCCGCAATATCCCGCTCTTGCTGCAATTGCTGTTCTGGTACAACGGCGTCCTCAAGGCGCTGCCCGAATTGCGCGACAGCTACGTGGTCGCCGGCGGCTTCTACATCAACAACCGCGGCTTCTATATGCCCAATCCGGTTGCGCGGCCGGGTTTCGGCTGGGTCGAACTCGTTTTCGCCATCGGTGTCTTGGCATCCATTGCGTTCTATTTCTGGGCGCGGCGCCGGCAGATGCAGACCGGCCGGCAGGCGCCGGTCTTTTTGGTGACGCTCGGCCTCGTCGTCGCCTTGCCGTTTCTCGTGCTGCTGCTCGCCGGCGTGCCGATCCACTTCGAGTCGCCGCAGGCCGGCCGCTTCAACATTTCCGGCGGCATCGAGATCGTACCGGAGTTCGCCGCGCTCCTGTTCGGCCTCTCGATCTACACCGCGGCCTTCATTGCCGAGGTCGTGCGCGCCGGCATTCTTGCGGTGTCGCATGGTCAGGCGGAGGCTGCCTTTTCGCTCGGCCTCAAGCCGGGTCCGACCCTGCGGCTCATCGTCGTGCCGCAGGCCATGCGCGTCATCATCCCGCCGCTGTCGAGCCAGTACCTCAACCTGATCAAGAACTCCTCGCTGGCGGTGGCGATCGGCTATCCCGATCTCGTGCAGGTGTTCACCGGTACCGTGCTCAACCAGACCGGCCAGGCGGTCGAGGTCGTCGCCATCACGATGGCCGTCTATCTGTCGATCAGCCTCGTCACCTCGGGCCTGATGAACCTTTACAACCGGCGCATGGCGCTGGTGGAAAGGTGAGGGCGCCGTCATGACCATGGCCGAAGGCGAACTCGCCATTGCCAATCTGCACTTCGTGCGCGACCAGCACTTGCCGCCGCAGGCGCCGCCGGTGCGGATGACGGGCCCGATCGGCTGGGTCCGGGCCAACCTGCTGTCGACGCCGGTCAACGTCGTATTGACCGTCCTCGTGCTGTTGCTGACGTTCTGGGTGGTCAGGGAGCTTCTGGATTTCCTGATCATAAACGCAGTGTGGACCGGCGCGGACCGCGAGGCTTGCCTCGTGACCGCGCAGCGGCCCGAGGTCGGGGCGTGCTGGCCGTTCGTTTGGGAGCGGCTTGCCTATTTCACCTATGGCTCCTATCCGATCCCGGAGCGGTGGCGCGTCGATGTGTTTTTCGCCCTGCTCGCAATCGGCGTCGCCTGGATGCTGTGGCTCGGCGCGCCGCGGCGTGATCTCGGCGCGCTCTATTTCTTCGTCGTGCTGCCGATCGTGTCCTATATCCTGCTGCACGGCTTTGCCGCGATCGGCCTGCCGGTGGTCGACACCGTGCTCTGGGGCGGCGTGCTGGTGACGATCGTCGTCGCGACGGTCGGCATCGTCGTGTCGCTGCCGATCGGCATTCTGCTCGCGCTCGGCCGCCGCTCGCGCATGCCGACCGTGCGCTTCTTCTCGACCTTGTTCATCGAGTTCGTGCGCGGCGTGCCGCTCATCACCGTGCTGTTCATGGCGAGTGTGATGCTGCCCTTGTTCGTGCCTGAGCAGTTCGAGCCGGACAAGCTGCTCCGCGCGCTTGTCGGCATCGCGCTGTTTGCTTCCGCCTACATGGCCGAGGTGGTGCGTGCCGGATTGCAGGCGATCCCGAAAGGCCAGTACGAAGGCGCGATGGCGGTGGGCCTGAGCTATTCGCCGATGATGCGGCTCATCGTGCTGCCGCAGGCCTTGCGCATCACCATCCCGAACATCGTCAACACCTATATCGGCCTGTTCAAGGACACGACGCTCGTCACCATCATCGGCATCTTCGATCTCTTGCACACGATCGAGGTCGCGCGCATCGATCCGAAATGGGCGACGCCGGTGACGTCGGCGACCGGCTACGCGGTCGCAGCGATCTTCTATTTGATCTTCTGCTACGGCATGTCGCGCTATGCCCGCGCGACCGAGGCGCGCCTGCGCAAGGGCGACAAGAAATGAGGCTTGACCCATGAGCACCGCTGAGCTTTCGGCCGTCGGCAAGCCGGCGCGCCTCTCCAATCCGATCGCCGTCGATATCGTCAAGATGAACAAGTGGTACGGCGATTTCCACGTGCTGCGCGACATCGACCTGCGCGTCAAAGGCAGGGAGCGCATCGTCATTTGCGGGCCGTCCGGCTCCGGCAAGTCGACGATGATCCGCTGCATCAACCGGCTCGAGGAGCACCAGGCCGGACGTATCGTGGTCGACGGCGTAGAACTCACCAACGACCTGAAAAAAATCGACGAAGTGCGCCGCGAGGTCGGCATGGTGTTCCAGCACTTCAACCTGTTCCCGCATCTGACCGTGCTGGAGAACTGCACGCTGGCGCCGATCTGGGTGCGCAAGATGCCGAAGAAGCAGGCGGAAGAAGTCGCGCTGCATTATCTCAAGCGCGTCAAGATCCCCGAGCAGGCCGCCAAGTATCCCGGCCAACTCTCGGGCGGTCAGCAGCAACGGGTGGCGATCGCGCGGGCGCTGTGCATGAACCCGAAGATCATGCTGTTCGACGAGCCGACCTCGGCGCTCGATCCGGAAATGGTGAAGGAAGTACTCGACACGATGGTCTCGCTCGCCGAGGACGGCATGACCATGCTGTGCGTCACCCATGAGATGGGCTTTGCCCGCGAGGTCGCCGACCGCATCGTTTTCATGGACGAGGGCCAGATCGTCGAGATGAACGAGCCCGAAGAGTTCTTCAAGAACCCGCAGCACCAGCGGACCAAGCTGTTCCTGAGCCAGATTTTGCGCTGATCGCGCAGCCCTTGCGCTCGATCAGTCCTTCTCCACCGGTAGGTCCGGGCGACCGCCCCATTCGGTCCACGAACCGTCGTAGATGCGCGGCAGCGGCTTGCCGAGCGCCTCGATGCCGAGCGCGAGGATCACAGCCGTCACGCCCGAGCCGCAGCTCGTGATGGTTGGCTGGTCGAGATCGACGCCGGCTTTCTTGAAGGCAGCCGCGATGCGATCCGGCGAGACGAGCCGTCCGTTCTCGACCAGTTCGGAGGAGGGCACGTTCTTCGCGCCGGGCATGTGACCGCCGCGCAAGCCGGGACGCGGTTCGGGATCGCGTCCCGCGAAGCGTCCGGCCGGCCGCGCGTCGATGATCTGCGTCTTGCCGTCGTTGATCGCCATCTGCACGTCGGTGTCCATCGCCACCGCAGCCGTGTCGAGGGCGGCGTCGAATTTGCGGGGCGCGCGCTTGACGGCGCCGGCCACGGTCTTGCCGCCATCGGCCTTCCAGGCGGGCAGGCCGCCGTCGAGGATGAAGACGTTCTTGGCGCCGAAGATGCGGAACGTCCACCAGACGCGCGGCGCGCCGCCGAAGCCGGCCCCATCATAGACGACGATCGTGTCGGTGTCGGCGATGCCGAGCGCGCCGGCCGCCTCCGAGAATTGTTTCGCGCCCGGCAGCATGTGCGGCAGTTCGGTCGAATGGTCGGCGACTTCGTCTATGTCGAAGAACACTGCGCCGGGGATATGCGCGGCGGCGTATTCGGCCCTGGCGTCGCGCTTGAGCGCCGGCAGGTAGAACGAGCCGTCGACGACGACGACATTGTCCTTGCCCAGCTCACCTGCGAGCCATTGCGTCGAGCGCAGCCAGCGGCTGGCGAGTTTGTCGGTCATCGAACGGCTCCTTGCGTGGGTCTATCAGGCAAACGCGATACGGACGCGTCGGTTCTGTTTGCCCTTCTTTTCGATGCCTGTGACGCGGATATTGCCGATCTCGCCGACCTTGCGGACGTGCGTGCCGCCGCAGGGCTGCAAATCGAGGTTCTCGATCTCGATCAGGCGGACGCGGCCTGTGCCCATGGGGGGCTTCACCGACATCGTCTTGACCAGTCCGGGGTTGGCCTCGAGTTCGGCGTCGCTGATCCAGCGGCTCGACACGGCTGCGTCGGTCGCGATCATCTCGGCGAGCCTGGTCGCGATCGCGTCCTTGTCGAGGCCGGCCTCGGGAATGTCGAAGTCGAGCCGGCCGTCGGCGTCGCCGACCGAGCCGCCGGTCACCGCATAAGGCAGCACGGCCGAGAGCAAATGCAGCGCCGTGTGCATGCGCATGCGCGCATAGCGCTTGTCCCAGTCGATGGTGACGGCGACCGTGTCGCCGATATTCGGCCTCGTCGCGTCCGGCGCGAGAATGTGCGCGATCTCGGTCTTCGACTTGTCGGTGTATATCGTATCGACGATGTCGGCCTTGTTGCCGTCAGGCAAGGTCAGCGCGCCCGTGTCGCCGGGCTGGCCGCCGGAATTGGCATAGAACACGGTGCGGTCGAGGACGATGCCGCCCTGGTCGGTCACGGCGACGACGCGCGCCTCGCAGGTCCTCAGGTAGGAATCCTCGCGAAACAGGCAGTCGGTCGCCATGTCTATTTGCCCACGAATGGCGGCTTGAGATCGACCTTGCGCTCGAGCCAGTCGGGCACCGGCAGCTTCTTGCCGCGCAGGAAAGCCGGATTGAACAGCTTCGACTGATAGCGCGTGCCGTAGTCGCACAGCACGGTCACGATCGTGTGGCCGGGGCCGAGATCCTTTGCCAGCCGGATTGCGCCGGCAATATTGATGCCCGACGAGCCGCCGACGCACAGGCCTTCGTGTTCGAGCAGGTCGAACACCAGCGGTACCGCCTCCTCGTCGGGAATGAGATAGGCCTTGTCGACGATCATCTCCTTGACGATGTTCGTGACGCGGCCGAGGCCGATGCCTTCGGTGATCGAGCCGCCTTCCGTCGATTTCGCCTCGCCGTCCTTGAAGTAATGATACATCGCCGCGCCGCGCGGATCGGCGACGCCGATGGTGACGGCCTTGTTCTTTTCTTTCAGGTAGCGCGAGACGCCGGCGAGCGTGCCGCCGGACCCGACGGAGCAGATGAAGCCGTCGATCTTTCCGCCGGTCTCCGCCCAGATCTCCGGCCCGGTCGAGACGTAATGCGCCTTGCTGTTGTCGAGGTTGTTCCACTGGTCGGCGAAGATGACGCCGTTCTTCTCGGTCTTCCTCAGTTCCTCGGCGAGGCGGCGGCCGACGTGCTGGTAGTTGTCGGGGTTGGAGTAGGGCAGCGCCGGCACCTCGACGAGCTCGGCGCCGAACAGGCGCAGCGCGTCCTTCTTCTCCTGGCTCTGCGTCTCCGGAATGACGATGATGGTGCGGTAGCCGCGCGCATTGGCGACGAGCGCCAATCCGATGCCGGTATTGCCGGCGGTCGACTCGACGACCACCCCGCCGGGCTTGAGCTCGCCGCGCGCCTCGGCTTCCAGGATCATCTGCCGTCCGGCGCGGTCCTTGACCGATCCGCCGGGGTTCATGAACTCGGCCTTGCCGAGGATCGTGCAGCCGGTCGCTGCGGACGCCCCTTCGAGCTTGATCAGCGGGGTATGGCCGATGGCCTCGATAATTCCGTCGCGAACGGTCATGCCCCGGTTCCGGCTTAGAAAAGTGACGCCCGGAACCTAGTGGACGCCCTGCGGTGTCACAAGGCCCGCCGGCTTCGCGCATAGGTGGGTTCCGGAAAGACTCTCGAAACCATAAAGCGGCGAAAGGCCGGCGGTAACCCGTGCCATTCACCACTTCTTACCCGCAAGGCGGCATCTTTCCGGCCAACAGACTGAAAAAGAGTTGGGGCCTCGTCTCGGGGCGTGCGGGTGTCAGCGGTGATGAAGCTCGACGTCAATACGCTGTTCATGGTCACGATCTACGTCGAGGCCATTCTCGGCCTGCTCCTGCTGTTTGCGTGGGCGCAGAACATGGCGATCCGCGCCGTGTGCTGGTGGGGCTTCGCGCACATGATCCGCGCCGCCTCGGTCGTGCTTTTCGGCATGTACGGCTCGGCGCCCGATCTGGTCACGATCGACCTTGCCAATGCGCTGCTGTTCACCGCCTTTGCCGTCACCTGGACCGGCGCGCGCGTTTTCGACGGCCGTCCGGTCGAGCCGGTCTATCTCGTCACCGGCGCTGTGTTGTGGCTGCTGATCTGCCGCCTGCCGGTGCTCGCCAATGCGATCGACCTGCGCGCGCTGATCGCCTCCGGCATCATCACCGCCTACACCTGGCTCACCGCGTACGAATTCTGGCGCGGCCGCAGCGAGCAACTGGTTTCGCGCTGGCCGGCAATCTTCATGCTGTTCGCGCACGGCGCGCTGTTCCTGCTGCGGACGCCGCTCGTGAAGCTCTTGCCCTGGGCGCCGGGCAGCGCCGACCTGTTCGGCAGCGTGTGGCTGACGGTGCTGTCCTTCGAGGCGCTGCTGTTCACGATCTCGATCGCCTTCATCCTGCTCGCCATGGCGAAGGAGCGCACCGAATTGCGCCACCGCACCGCGGCGATGGTCGATCCGCTGACCGGCATCGCCAACCGGCGCGCTTTCCTCGCCGATGCAGGCGCGCTGGCCAAGCGCCATAACGGCAATCCGAAGCCGTCGTCGATGCTGCTCATCGACCTCGACAACTTCAAGTCGATCAACGACACGTTCGGCCACGCCCTCGGCGACCGCGTGCTGGAAATCTTCACCGCGAGCACGCGCGAAGCGCTGCGCGGAACCGACCTGTTCGGCCGGCTCGGCGGCGAGGAATTCGCCGCGCTGCTCTACGACACCAACAGCGAGACCGCGCTGGCCATGGCCGAGCGAATCCGCGAGGGCTTTGCCGCCGCGACCAACGAGGTCGACGGCAATCCCGTCGGCGCGACCGTGAGCATCGGCATCGCGCACTGCCAGGGCGCGGTGCTCGAAGTGCCGGAGTTGCTGGCGCAGGCCGACCGCGCGCTCTATTTCGCCAAGGAGCGCGGGCGCAACCGCGTCGAGGTCGCCTCGCTCGATCTGCTGCGGGCGGCCAATGCCCGCAAATTGGCGGTGGTCGCCAGGTCGGCCGCGTAAGCGGCTGCATGCCGCTCGCCGGCGGCTTCGAAGCCGCGAAAAAGTCGTGCACGCGGGCACGAATAGACAGCTTTCAACCATTTGCTTAGGCTCGGCTGGCAGGCATCGTCGGCCTGCTGCGGTCGGCGCTGGCTGTCCCGAATGGCGGGACGTCGCGCCGCCGGACTTTTGCGTTCGATCGCGTCGTTCGCGCGCAAAACCTGTGCAGTGACGACGGGTCGCGGGCGCAATTCGTGCTGCGACGGCACGAAAGGGCGGCCGGCCATTGAAAACGATGGGCGGGTTGGGCAAGAAAGACGCAAAGCCTGTGAGACCAATCGCTATCGGCCGCGCGCGCCGACGCGGCCCGGCCGGATAGTTGGAGTCCCAACGAAAGAGCCTGAACGGAAAAGCACGAAAGGGAGGGATGAGATGCGATTGATGAAAACTATCGGAGTGGCTGCGCTGACGCTCGCGCTCGCCGCGGGCACGGCAAGCGCCGCAACCGTCAAGATCGGTGTGGTCCTGCCGTTCTCCGGCGCCAATGCCGACCTTGGCCATCAGATGGACAAGGCTTTCGACCTTTACGTGAAGCTGCACGCGCAGGACATCGCGCCGCACAAGGTCGAGCTCGTCAAGCGCGACGAGGGCCCGCCGACAGGCGCCGCGGCCAAGACGGTCGGCACCGAGCTCATCACGAATGACAAGGTGAACCTGCTGCTCGGCTTCTCGTTCTCGCCGTCGGCGATCGCGCTTGCGCCGGTGATGACGCAGGCCAAGGTGCCGATGGTCATCTCGAACGCCGGCACGGCGTGGATCACCAATCTCTCGCCCTACATCGTGCGGCTGTCGTTCTCGATGTGGCACCACGCGTTCCCGATGGGCCCGTACGCCTACAACAAGATCGGCTGCAAGACCGCGGCGCTCGCCTATACCGACTTCCCGCCCGGCAAGGATTCGACCGACGCCTTCAAGACCGGCTTCGAAAAGGCCGGCGGCAAGATCGTCGACTCCATCCCGATGGGATCGCCGGTTCAGGTGCCGGACTTCACTCCGTTCTTCCAGAAGATCAAGGACGCGCATCCGGACTGCATGTACGTCTTCATTCCGTCGGGCGCGCACGCGACCGGCGTCATGAAGGCCTATGGCGAACTCGGCATGCGCAAGGCCGGCATCAAGCTCATCGGACCGATGGACCTGATCCCGGACAACAAGCTTCAGGACATGGGCGACGCCGCCATCGGCACCATCGTCATGGGCAATTACGCCGTCGATCTCCAGAACGCCGAGAACAAGAAGTTCAACGAGGAGTGGCACAAGGCCTACGGCCCCGACTCCTATCCGGACTTCATGTCGGCGGCGGCCTGGGACTCGATGCATGCCATCTTCGACACCATCAAGAAGGTCAATGGTGACGCGACCGACGGCGCCAAGTTCGTCGACGCGATGAAGGGGTGGTCTGCGACCGGGCCGCGCGGTCCGGTCAGCATCGATGCTGCCACCCGCGACATCGTGCAGAACGAAAACGCCATGGAAGTCATCCGCAAGCCGGACGGCAAGCTCGGCGTGAAGGTGCTCGACACCACCAAGGCCGTGCACGACGAGTGCAAGGTGCTCAAGATCGGCCGCTGCGGATCCTGACGCCGGCGGTTTGACGCCATCGACGCCGCCGCGCATAACGAACGCGGCGGCGTTTTTCTTCAACGGGGTGGGGCCTGTGCCGCATTTACTGACGATCGCCGTCAGCATTCTGTTCGACGGCCTGGCTTACGCCATGTTCCTGTTCATCACCTCGGTCGGCCTGTCGGTCACCATGGGGCTGATGAACTTCGTGAACCTGGCGCACGGTGCGTTCGCGATGGCCGGCGGCTACGTGGTCGTGTCGCTGACGCACAGCCTCGGCATCGGCTTCGTGCCGTCGCTTGCGATCGCCTCGGTGCTGGTCGGCATCGCCAGCGTTCCGTTCGAGCGCGGGCTCTACCGGCGCCTCTATAAGGCGACCGACCTCGAGCAGGTGCTCCTGACCATCGGCCTCGCTTTCATGGCGATTGCCACCTTCACCTTTTTCTACGGGCCGATTCCGAAGTCGGTGCCGCTGCCCGGCTGGCTGCAGGGCGACGTCAATCTCGGCTTCCGCAGCTTCCCGAGCTATCGCGCCTTTCTCATCGTGCTTGGCGTCGTGTTGATCACCATCCTCTGGTACGGATTTGAGCGCACCAATATCGGCGCCAAGATCCGCGCCGCGGTCGACAACCGGCGCATGGCCGAGTCGGTCGGCATCAATGTCGACCGGCTGTTCACGCTCACCTTCGCGCTGGGCTCCGGGCTTGCCGCGCTTGGCGGCGGGCTCGCCATCCAGTTGTTCGGCCTGACGCCGTATTTCGCAGTCCTGTATCTGGTGCTGTTCCTCATCGTGGTCGCCGTCGGCGGCCTCGGCAGTCTCAAGGGCACGCTGCTGGCGGCGCTGGTGATCGGCATCGTCGATACCGGCGGTAAATACATGTTCCCGCAGGCGGGCAACTTCCTGATCTACGCGATCACTGCGATCGTTCTCCTGTTCAAGCCGGCGGGTTTCTATGGCCGCGAGTGAAATTCCGACCGCCAGCGAAGCGGCGCGCCAGCGCGCGGCCGAGTTCCTGCTGCACCGGCACCATTTCATCTGGCCTGAGGCGCTGCCTTGGCTTCTCGCCATCGCCGCGTTCTTCGTTTTCCCGGACCGCATGACGATCGGCACGCAGGTGCTGATCATGATCATGTTCGCGCTGTCGCTCGATCTGATCCTCGGCTACGCCGGCATCATCACGCTCGGCCACGCCGCTTTCTTCGGCATCGGCGCTTATACGGTCGGCCTCGGTCTCGCGCGGCTCGGCTGGAGCGAGCCGATCAGCGGCCTGATCGCCGCCGGACTGGTCGCGGCTTTCGCCGGCATGATCGCCGGCTGGTTCTTGCTGCGCTATCGCGGCCTGACGCTCCTGATGCTGACCATCGCCACGGCGGCGATGTTGCAGGAGGCTGGCAATATCCGCTCGGATTTCTCGGGCGGCTATGACGGATTGCCGGGCCTGACGTTCGATCCGCTGCTTGGCCTGTTCCAGTACGATCTCTACAGCCACACCAATTATATCTACGTGCTGGTGGTGCTGGCGGTGGTCTTCTATTTCGTGCGCCGCATCGTCTATTCGCCGTTCGGCCAGGCGCTGACCGGCATCCGCGAGAACGTGCGCCGCATGCATGCGATCGGCTCGCCGGTGCACCGGCGTCTCGTCACGGTCTACGCCATTTCCGCCGGCATCGCCGGCGTTGCCGGAGCGCTGTTCACGCAGACCAACGCCTACGTCACGTTGACCGTGTTCGACTTCGACACCTCGGCCAAGGTCATGGTGATGCTGATCCTCGGCGGCACCGGCCGGCTCTACGGCCCGTTCCTCGGCGCCGCCGTCTACATGCTGCTCGAAGACAAGCTGTCGAAGATGAGCCCGACGTTCTGGCAGTTCGGCATCGGCCTGATGCTGGTGCTGGCGGTGCTGTTCGCCCGCCGCGGCCTGCTCGGGCTCGCCGACACTGTTTGGCGCAAGCTCGCCAGGCGAGGCGCGCCGTGACCGCCGCGCTGGACGTCAAGGGACTGAATCGCAGCTTCGGCGCGCTCCACGTGACGCGCGACGTCGACCTGACGCTGGAGAGGGGCGCGCGGCACGCGCTGATCGGCCCGAATGGCGCCGGCAAGACCACGTTGGTCAACCTGATCACCGGCGTCCTGAAGCCGTCGGCCGGGCAGGTGCTGCTCAACGGCGAGGATATCACCAGCTGGACGCAGGCCCGGCGCGCCCGCCGCGGTCTGGCGCGCACCTTCCAGATCAACCAGCTCTTTCGCGGGCTGACGGTGCTCGAAAATCTGTGCATGACGATCGGCGAGCGCGACGGCAACTGCAA
>Ga0310810_10003865_pt1 | contig 16455 bp, 17 predicted proteins | sample NCmetagenome_FD_207641 | JGI IMG/M metagenome (GOLD analysis project Ga0310810, IMG submission 207641) | Soil microbial communities from experimental microcosm in Duke University, North Carolina, United States - NC | ecosystem: Engineered > Artificial ecosystem > Soil microcosm > Unclassified ... | reverse complement strand
CAGCTGAAACCCGCGACCTGGCTGGCGACCTTCGGGAGCTGTTCTCCGACCTCGAGGCGTCGCTGCCCCCGGAGCAACGCGTCTACTCAGGCGAGTGCCATCCGGCGCTGGACGTTCTCGAAACCCAATCGGCCGTTGAAGTCATCGTGGACGTCGCGGGCGTACCCGCGCAGGCCATTCGGATCCTCTTTCGAGGGGACACGCTGGTGATTGCCGGCGAGAAGGCGCCCGGGCCGCCGGCCGCAGACCCGACGTTTCATCTGGTCGAACGCGAATTCGGCCGCTTCGCGCGCGCCGTCCGCTTGACGGGTGCGTTTGATGTTTCTCGTGCGCGCGCGTCGCTGATCGGTGGCGAGCTGACGATCGTATTGCCACGGCTCGTTGAGCGCCGCGGCCAATCGCACATCATTCCGCTGACCACCGGCGACCGCGCATGAACATCCTCTTCATCGGCGACATCGTCGGCCGTCCCGGCCGCGAACTGATTCGCAAAGGCGTGCGTGCGCTCGCCGAGAAGCACGAGGCAGATCTCGTCATCGCCAACGCGGAGAACGCCGCAGCCGGCTTCGGCATCACCAAAGACATCGGCGACACGATCCTCGAGCACGGCGTCGATGTCATGACCTCGGGCAATCACATCTGGGACAAAAAGGAAGTGCTCGAGTACATCGTCACCGAGCCGCGACTGCTCCGCCCCGCCAACTATCCGGCCGGCGTGCCGGGGCGCGGCTCGTACGTGGCGCGCACCGGTGATGGCCGAGAGGTCGGCGTGATCAACGTGATGGGCCGCGTCTTCATGACCCCGATCGACGATCCCTTCGCCGTCGTCCTCCGTGAGATCGAAGCCATTCGTCACCGGACGCGCGTCATCATCGTGGACTTCCATGCGGAAGCGACAAGCGAGAAGGTCGCGATGGGTTGGCATCTCGACGGCAAGGCCACTCTCGTCGTCGGCACGCACACACATGTGCAGACCGCCGACGAACGCATCCTTCCCAACGGCACGGCCTACATGACTGACGCGGGCATGACTGGGCCGCACGACTCGATCATTGGGATGGAGCGCGAACCCTCGCTCGCACGGTTTCTCACCGGAATGCCGACAAAGTTCGAGCCGGCGACTGGCAACCCACGCCTGAACGGCGTGGTCGTCACTGCCGACGACAAGACCGGCCGGGCGACAGCCGTCACGCGAATCAGCTACTCGGACGCCGACATCATGGCGTTGAGCAAGGCCCACGAGCCCGCGCACGCGCATCAGCGATGAGCCTGTTCGATCTACCGTTCGAAGAACCCGAACCGGAGCCCGAGCCGGAACGCGAACCACCGCCGTCGCAGAAGCCCCCTGCGCCGCCCGAACGCCGCATCCATACCGTCACACAGCTCACCAGCCGGCTTCGCGCGTTACTCGAAGAGGAATTCTTCGAAGTGTGGGTCGAGGGAGAGCTGTCGAACTGCAAGGTGTGGAACACGGGTCACATGTACTTCACGCTGAAAGATGCCAACGCGCAGATCAAAGGCGTGATGTTCCGCTCGTCGCTGCTCCGTCTCCGGTTCAAGCCGCAGGATGGCCTGCGTGTCGTCGCCCGCGGTCGCGTGTCCGTCTACGATCCGAAGGGCGAGTATCAACTCGTCTGCGAGCACTTCGAACCCGAAGGGCTCGGGGCACGTCAGCTCGCCTTCGATCAACTCAAGCAGCGACTCACGAAAGAAGGATTGTTCGATGAGCGTCGCAAGCGCGCGCTCCCTGCGCTGCCGCGAAAGATCGGCGTGGTCACTTCGCTCGATGGCGCAGCGATCCGCGACATCCTCAAAGTGCTCGGGAGACGCTACGCAAACGCCCACGTGATCATTCGTCCGACACGCGTGCAGGGTGACGGTGCGGCGCTGGATATCGCCCGCGGACTGTCTGCCATCGGTCGCGTCGGCGGTGTGGACGTCATCATCGTCGGACGCGGCGGTGGATCGATCGAAGATCTCTGGGCCTTCAATGAAGAAGTCGTGGCTCGCGCGATTGCGGGCTGTCCGGTGCCGACGATTTCCGCCGTCGGCCATGAGACCGACGTCACCATCGCCGACTTCGTCGCCGACGTCCGTGCCCCAACCCCCTCGGCGGCAGCGGAGATGGTCGTCGCCCGGCACGATGATTTCGTCTCGCGCATCGATCGACTCACTCGCCGCGTCGGTGCCGCTATGGCGGCCCGCCGGCATCGTCTCGAATCGCGGCTACGCACGCTCGAGGCACGTTCCGGTCTTGCAGGAACACGCGGCCGTCTCGCCATGCGAGGCCGACACACCGCCGAACTGACTCACGAGCTCGGTCGCGCGATGCGCGAGAGTCTCTCGAAGCGCGAACGCCGCTATCAGCGCCTCCGGCTGGCGCTCGAAACATTCGACCTGCGTCGTCGTCTTGCGGGCGTGCGCACACGACTCGTGTCTGGAGAGGGCAGGCTGACGGCCGTGATGGATCGCCGCCGGCATACGTTCCACTCGCAGCTCGGCTCGATCGCCGCCAAGCTCGAGAGCCTGAGTCCCCTCGCGGTGCTCGCACGGGGCTATGCTGTGTGTTGGAACGGCGATCGGACGACGGTCATCCGCGATGCGTCGAAGGTCGCCGTAGGCGATTCGGTCACCGTCACGCTCCAGCGCGGCGAACTGGCATGCGAAGTCACTGAGCGTAGACCAGAGACCGGGGACCGGAGACCATAAACCGTGGAATCAACGATCAAGGATTTCGAAGCCGCGATCGCCGAGCTCGAGACCATCGTCAAGAAGCTCGAAGAGGGCGACTTGCCGCTCGAATCGTCGCTGCAGCTGTATGAGCGCGGCGTACATCTCTCGCGTTATTGCCACGCGCGCCTCGAGGAAGCCGAGCGGCGTATCGAAATCCTGAATGAGCGGGGCCAGCTGAAACCCGCGCCCGCGACGCTGACCTCTGACGATGAGTCGAAGGTTTGACGGCCACCGAGCTCACCGCCTATCTCGACGCGCGCCTCGCTGAGGTCGAAGCCGCACTCACGTCGATCCTCCCATCCAGCCCGAACTGCCCTTCCGTCGTGTTGGAGGCGATGCAATACAGCCTCATGGCCGGCGGCAAACGTCTGCGTCCGATTCTCTGCCTTGCCAGCGCCGACGCAGTCGGCGGCGACCGCTCGCTCGCGATGCCGGCGGCGTGCGCCATCGAATTGATTCACACCTACTCGCTGATTCACGACGATCTTCCGGCCATGGACGATGACACGATGCGACGAGGACGTCCCACGCTGCACGTCGTCGCCGGTGAAGGGATGGCGATTCTTGCGGGCGACGGGTTGCTGACTGAAGCGTTTCACGTACTCGCGCGTGAGCCACGCACTTCTGACCCGGATCTCGTCGCGCGAAAGCTTCACGTTATCGAGACAATCGCCAGTGCCGCGGGCGCGATCGGAATGGTCGGCGGACAAGCGATCGATCTCGCGTCGGTCACACCCGATCGATCGGGACGGGTGCCTGCCCCGCTCGACGCGAGTGCGCTGAAGACGATGCACAGCAAGAAAACCGGGGCGTTGATTCGGGGATCGGCAAAGACCGGCGCCATCATGGGTGGCGGCGATCCCGCGCAGGTGGAAGCCATCGATCACGCGGCCGGCGAGTTCGGCCTCGCGTTTCAGATCGTTGACGACATTCTCGACGTCGAGGGCGCGTCAGCCGAACTCGGCAAAACAGCGGGCAAAGATGCCGCCGCCGGCAAGCCGACGTACCCCCAGTTGTACGGGCTCGACGCGTCGCGGCGCATGGCGCGCGAGTGCCTCGAACGCGCCGAGCACGTTCTCGCCGGCGCGAACCTGGCCGACGCGCGTCTGCTCGGCATCGGGCGCTGGATCGTGGAGAGATCGAAATGAAGTTCGAAGTGCAAAGTGTAAAGTGCGAAGTAAGTTTGCAAGTTGCTCGAGCCACGACTTCTGAAACTACTTTGCACTTTGCACTTTAGACTTTGCACTTGCGAGTACGCCTTGATCAGTTATTGCTCGATCGGCAGCTGGCGCCGTCGCGGGAACGCGCGCGCGCGCTCGTCATCGCCGGTCAGGTGACGGTGGACGGCAAGCTCGTGACCAAAGCGGGCACTGCGGTTGACGACTCCGCCGATGTCGCCCTCGTCGTGCCGGATCACCCGTACGTCGGCCGCGGTGGACTGAAGCTGGCACACGCCCTCGACACCTTTAAGATCCCGGTTGCCGGCCGTGAAGGACTCGACATCGGCGCATCGACCGGCGGCTTCACCGACGTGATGCTGCAGCGGGGTGCCGCACGCGTCGTCGCGCTCGACGTCGGTCACGGCCAGTTGGACTGGCGACTGCGACAAGACCCGCGCGTCGTGGTCCTCGAGCATGTGAACGCGCGCACCCTGACGCTCGACATGCTGCCGGGCAAAGTGGATCTCGTCACCATCGACGTCTCCTTTATCTCCCTGTCGCGTATCCTGCCGGTCATTCCTCCCGTCCTGCAGCCCGGCGCCGACATCGTCGCGCTGGTCAAGCCGCAATTCGAAGCCGGCCGCGAGGAGGTGCGCAAAGGCATCATTCGCGACACGGCCGTTCATGCGCGGGTGCTCGACGAGGTCTCGGCTGCGGCCGCTGAGGTAGGATTGACGCGCGTAGCGTCGACTCCGTCACCAATCACGGGCCAGAAAGGCAACGTCGAGTTCCTCGCTCACTTCCGCGCGTCATGAACCAGGGACACATCTCCCGCGTCGGCATCGTGGCCAAGACCGGCCTGACTGCCGCCGCCGATCATCTCCATCGCCTTGCGAAATGGCTGCGCGACCGCCAACTGCAGGCGGTGTTCGAGACCGATACTGCGGCGCTCGCCGGCGACGCCGCGGCGACGCCCACCTACTCACGCCAGACGCTTCCGGCTGAAGTCGATCTGATCGTCGTCCTCGGCGGTGACGGCACGCTCCTGAGCATGGCGACGCGGACCGCGCAATCTGGCCGCGACATTCCGATCCTCGGCGTGAACTTCGGCAGCCTCGGGTTCCTCACTGAAGCGCGCATCGACGAGCTCTACACCGTCCTCGAATCGGTTCTCAATGGGACGGCCACGTTCGATGACCGCGCGATGCTCGCCGCCGACGCCTATCGCGCACGCGAGCACTTCGACTCGCGGATCGTCCTGAACGACGTCGTGTTCACGAAGGCGGCGCTGTCGCGGATCATCGAGCTGTCTGTATCGGTGGGCAGCGGCCTGGTGATGAAGGTCAAAGCCGACGGGTTGATCATCGCGAGCGCGACCGGATCGACGGCGTACAACCTGGCGGCGGGCGGACCAATCATTCATCCTCGCGCCGACGCGATCGTGTTAACGCCGATCGCGCCTCACACGTTGACGAATCGGCCGATCATCGTGCCGGGCAGCGAAGTCATCGAAATCCGTCCGCAGGTACAGGGAACGCTGGACGAGATCTTCGTCACCTACGACGGGCAGTCGGGCTACCCGTTACAGGAGGGCGACATCGTCCGGGTGCGTCGATCGGAGCGGACGCTGAAGCTGGTGAAAGCGCCGCGCAGCTATTTCGAACTACTGCGTGAAAAACTCAAGTGGGGCGAACGCGGCGGCCGCGAATGACGGCACGCTTCGCGTGCGGGTCGAAAGGAGTCGTGATGTTTCGACGAACTGTGTTCTCCGTGGCGGCGTTCGCACTGGCAATGCTCACGCTCACAACCGCGCAACAGCGTCAAGCGGCCGTGAAGACCGTCCGGCTCTACGTCTTCGAGAACGGCTCGATTCGAGGGCTCGACCCGAAGCTGTTCAACTTCACTCGCGAAGAACTGAAGGAGGTGGACTTCACCAACACCTCCTATCTCATCGTTCACCCGAAGGGCACGCTGATGTTCGATTCGGGTGCCGTCGAGGACAGTCACTTCAAGGGCGGCGGGCCGGTGACCGAAGGCATCATGACCGCCACCAAGCCTCTGCTGCCGCAGCTCGCCTCGGCTGGCTACACGCCGTCGAACATCACCTATTTCGCGATGTCTCACTACCACTCCGACCACACCGCCAACGCCAACGCCTTTGCGTCGGCGACGTGGATCGTTCAGAAAGCCGAGCGCGACTTCATGTTCGGTGACAAGCCGGAAGGCATCATCCAACCCGCGCAATACAGCGCGTTGAAAGGTGCGAAGACGAAGCTCTTGAACAACGAGGACTTCGACGTATTCGGCGACGGCGCGGTCGTGATCAAATCAGCGCCCGGACATACGCCAGGCCATCAGGTGCTGTTCGTGAAGCTGCCGAAGACGGGGCCGGTGCTGCTCGCCGGTGACTTGTATCACTACCCGGAGGAGCGCACGACCGGACGCGTCCCGACCTTCGAGTTCAATGCCGAGCAGTCGAAGGCATCGCGCGCGAAGATCGAAGCGTTTATCAAGCAGGCCGGCGCGCAGTTGTGGATCGAACACGACATCGCCACGCACGCGAAGCTGCCCAAAGCGCCGGCGTTCGTCGAGTAGAGGCTAGCGTTTCTTCTCCGCCGCGCGCTGATTGCGGAAGTACAGGACCTGGTACTGATACACGTTCGCGTTGTGGTCTTTCAGCGTCGCCGCGAACACGTGTGAGCCATCGTTGCGGCTGACGAAATAGAGATACGGCACATCAGCAGGCGACACCGCCGCCTCCAACGACGCACGGCCCGGCGCGGCAATCGGGCCGGGCGGCAATCCCGGATAGCGGTACGTGTTGTACGGCGAGTCGAAGCTCAGATCCTCGCGCCTGATGTTGCCGTCATACTTGCCCGCCTTCATCAGCGCATAGACCACTGTCGGATCCGCCTGCATCCCCATGCCCTGCTTCATGCGGTTCCGGTAGACCGCTGCGACGAGCGGGCGTTCGTCGGCTCTCGCAGTTTCTTTCTCGATGAGCGACGCCAGCGTCACCACTTGTCGCGACGTCAACTGCTGCGCCTCGGCCCGAGCGCGCAGGGTCTCGTCGTATGAGGCGCGGAATCGCTCGACCATCATGCCGACGAGGCGCGATGCATCGGCTCGGCGAGGCAGCGAGTAGGTTTCCGGAAACAGATAGCCTTCCAGGTCCCTCGCTTTGGGGTCGAGATCCTTAATCAATGAGACGTCGTTGGCCGCTCTAATAAAGTCTCGCGACGGCCCGAAGCCTCGCGACTCGAACACCTTCGCCATCTCGGCGATGGTCAGGCCTTCAGGAAACGTCAGTCGCTGCGTATACACGTCGCCGCTGGCGATCTTCTCGACGACCGCAAGCGGGCTGTTCGGTTGATCGAAGCGGTACTCCCCTGCCTGGAGTGCGCGCGAGCGGCCCGACCACCACATCGCCGCACGAAGGGTGAAATCGTCAGAGACAACGCCCGCATCGACCAGGCGATGGCGGATCTCGGCTGAGCCTGCGCCCTGCGGAATCTCGACGAAGACTTCATTACCGGTGAAGCCTTTGTACGGCTCCTGCAGACGTTGCCGAAGCTGGTAGGCCACCAGGCCTCCGGCGACAGCAATGATGACGACAACGCCGATGAGGGCGAGCAGGAGTTTACGAATCACTGTTCGTCCAGATAGTCCTGAAGAATGATCGCCGCGGCGGCGGCATCGAGTTGCTTCTTTCGGGCACGCCAGTCCTTCTCGCGCAGCGCGAGACGACTCTCCGCTTCTCGGCTCGTCAGGCGCTCATCCTGAAGGACAACGGGCACGGCAAGGCGAGCCCGGAGCGCGGCGGCAAACGCCTGAACCCGCGGCGTCATGTCGTTTGGCGATCCGTCGAGTCGTCTCGGAAGACCCACGACCAGCGAAGCGAGGCCGTCCTCTTCCGCGGCGAGCCGGGTCAGCTCAGTCACCGCGCGATCGACGGCGTCGCCCTCGAGGCCGGAGGTCTGCAGTACACCGACCGGCCGAGCCAATGTGCCGGTCAGGTCGCTCACCGCCACACCGATCCGCCGCTCGCCAACATCGAGTCCTGCCACGCGTCCCACGTCGTATAATTCTCGCATTCCTCAGCCATCTTCTCTTCTCGGTCGAGCGCCCGTGGCGCTTACTGCCCTTGCGCTGACGGCCGCGCTTGCGACGGCAGCCGCCCAACCGGCACAAACTCCACTGCCCTCTGCGAATCAGGGCGAGCGCATCTCCGATCGCATTCGGGCGCTTCAGCGTGAAGCCGCTCGACTCGCGGGTGAAGCGCGGACGCTGGTGGGCGATCTGCGCAAGCTCGAGATCGAACGCGACCTCAAGGCCGAGCAGGCCAAGCAGGCGGCCGCCGAGGCCACGGCCGCGCAAGACGAATTGCGGGAGACCACCAATCGATTAGCCGGCCTCGAACTCCAACGCCTGGCCCAATTGCCGGACATGAAGCAGCAACTGGTGGACGTCTACAAACGCGGTCGCAGCGGATACGCCCGGATGCTGTTCGACGCGCGAGACGTGCGCGAGTTTGCGCGTGCTGCGCGCGCCATCGGATCGCTGACGGCCATCAATCAGAAGCGGATGGAGGAACATCGCCGCACCCTCGACGCGCTCCGAAAAGAGCGAGCCGATTTCGCGAAACGAGCGCGCGAGTTGCAATCGCGCGACGCTGCGGCCCAGCAGGCGCGTGCCGAGGCGGAGCGCGCGGTTGCGGCTCGCACCGCGCGGATGGCGGAGATCGACTCGCGCCGCGACCTGACGGCTCAATACGTCGGCGAACTCCAGGTGGCCTACGACAAAGTTCAGCAGCAATTCTCTGCGAACGACGGACGGGGGGACGCGGCTGTCAGCGTCCCACTGCTTCCCTTTCGAGGCGCCCTCGAGTGGCCGACGACCGGTCGGCTCGGCAGCCGATTCGGCCAGGCCGAAGGCCGGCTGGGTGGAAGCGCCGTCAAAAATGGCATCGAAATCGCAGCGACGGAAGACCTTCCTGTCACGGCGGTACATGGCGGCAAGGTGGCCTATGCCGACGCCTTTACGGGCCTCGGGACGCTGGTCATTCTCGACCACGGCGGCAATAACTATTCGCTGTATGGGTATCTCGGATCGGTCGGGGTTCAAACGGGAGCGACCGTGGAAACCGGCGCCGAAATCGGCCGCGTCGGCGCATCACCAGCTGGACCGCCCGCGCTCTACTTCGAGCTTCGGATCGACGGTAAACCGACGGATCCCGTACAATGGCTAAAGCCTCGATAATCCCCCTCATCGGAGTTCTTGATGACTGCTCGCACCCGCCTTTGGGTTCTCGCCATATCGACGCCGATCATCGTGTTCGTCCTGGTGGGCGGATACCTCGGGCAAGCGCTGGCGAAAGACGACACCTATCAGCACCTTCGGGTCTTCGATGATGTCGTGACGCACGTCGTCAACAACTATGTCGAGGAAGTCGATCTGAAGCAGGCGATGCGCGGCGCCATGCGGGGCATGGCCGATGCGCTGGACGCCGACAGCGCGTTTCTGACACCCGACCTGGTTCGCGCCGTCGAGAGCAACTCGAGCGCCGGACCCGCGGACGTCGGCATTGAACTGGTCCGACAGTATTACTTGAGAGTCGTCTCGGCCCGCGAAGGGTCCCCGGCCGCCAAGGCCGGTCTCCGGACCGGCGACTTCATCCGCGCGATCGACAACAAACCCACGCGCGACATGTCGGCATACGAAGGCGCGCGTCTGCTGCGCGGGGCCGTCGGTTCGAAGGTCACACTGCTCGTGTTCCGCGGCAACGCTGCCGATCCTCACGAGATTCCGCTCGTGCGCGAGCGTATCGGCGGACCGGAGCTGACATCGCGGATGGCCAATCCCACGACGGGCTACGTCCGCATCATAGATTTCACGAAAGAGTCGCCAGCCAGGATCAAGCAGGCGTTCGAGGCACTGGGCAAGACCGGCGCGACGCGGTACATCGTTGATCTGCGCGGCACCGCGCGCGGCGATCTCGACGAAGGCGTCGCCGCGGCACGCCTGTTCGTGCGCGCCGGCATCCTGACGGTGAAGCAGACGAAGACCGGCCGCGATGCCGTCTCAGCGCAGGTGGCCGACGCCGTCATCAATGCGCCGGTGGAACTGCTCGTCGATCAAGGCACGTCAGCGGCCGCTGAAGTGTTTGCGTCGGCGCTGGCCGGTAACGATCGTGCGGAACTCGTCGGAGAGCGCACGCTCGGACGCGCGGCGCGTCAGCAGCTCGTGAAGCTGCCGGATGGCAGCGGACTGCTGCTCTCGTCCACGCGGTATCTCACGCCGAAGAACGAAGGCATTCACGAGCGCGGTCTCACACCTGACGTCGAAGTCGATCAACCCGACGTCGAATTCGGCGCGACGCCACCCGCGAAAGACGAGACACTCGACAAAGCACTCGAGCGACTCACGGAGAAGAAGGCCGCGTAGGCGCCGTTCCATATTGACTCTCCTCTGACCGTCGCGTATAACCGCGAGCCATGACCGGCGGTCCGCCGAAGCTTCACGCGAAGGCGGATGCGGCGCGTGAACACGTCACGCGCTTGCGGTCGGGGGAGGAGATCTCGATGAACAAACAGGATTTGATCGCGAAGATCGCCAAGGACACTGGTTCGTCGAAGGCGGGCGCGGCGGCCGCTGTCGATTCAATGATCGACGGCATCACCAAGTCGCTCAAGAAGGGTGACTCGATCACGTTCGTCGGCTTTGGTACGTTCAAGACGGCGCTGCGCAAGGCGCGCACCGCTCGCAACCCCCAGACCGGCGCCGCCATCAAGATTCCGAAGCGCCGCGTGGTTCGTTTCAGCGCCGGAAAAGCCCTGAAAGAACACGTTCGCTGACGCGAACGCAGGTCAAAGGGCAAAGGGCGCCCGTCATCCTCACCTTTGCCTTTTGACCTTTGACCTTTGCCCTTCTGTTATACTGATCATTCGTTTTTGGCCTGATTTCGCCAGCATAGGCGCGTAGCTCAGTTGGTTAGAGCGCCTCCCTGACACGGAGGAGGTCAGTGGTTCGAGTCCACCCGCGCCTACCATTCACGTGCAAAGTGTGAAGTGCAAAGTGGAAAGTGAAGAGCGACGGAATGTTCGGCCAACCAAACTTTGTACTTTGCACTTTGAACTTTTAACTTTCCGATGAGCGAGGTCACGATCACACTTCCCGACGGATCCAGTCGGAGTGTGCCCGCGGGCACGACGGTCGCCGATCTCGCGACGTCGATTTCCCCTGGGTTGGCCAAGGCCGCGCTCGCGGGGAAGGTCGACAATCGCCTGGTCGATCTGTCGTACCCACTGAACGCGGACGCGTCGGTCCAGATCATCACGTCGAAGAACGCGACGGACGCGCTGCCACTCTACCGGCACAGCACCGCGCACCTGCTCGCGGCGGCGGTCACCAACATGTTCCCCGGCGTGCAGTGCGGGATCGGTCCGCCCACCGACGAAGGCTTCTTCTATGACTTCGTCGTGCCGCGGCCGTTCGTACCCGAGGACCTCGAGGCCATCGAGCAGCGGATGCGCGAGATGGCCGATCAGGATCTGATCTTCGAGCGCCAGATGTGGGACCGAGACGAAGCGAAGCGCTTCTTCGGCGCCCGCGGCGAGCCGCTCAAGGTGCAGTTGATCGACGAGAAGACCGAAGGCCAGACGCATGTCTCCTGCTACACGATCAAGGACAAGGAGACGTTCGTGGACTTCTGCGTCGGTCCGCACGTGCCCTCGACCGGCAAACTGAAGGCGTTCAAGCTGCTCAGCACGTCGAACGCGTACTGGAAGGGCGACGCGCGCAATCAGCCGATGCAGCGCGTCTACGGCACGGCGTTTCTCTCCGAGAAGGAGTTGCAGGATCATCTGCGCCGGCTCGAGGAAGCGAAGAAGCGCGATCACCGGAAGATTGGCCGAGACCAGCGACTGTTCATGTTTCACGGCTGGGCGCCCGGCGCGACCTTCTGGCTGCCGAAAGGCACGGTGCTCTACAACACGCTCGCGAACTACATGCGCAGCGTGATCCTGCCGGCCGGCTACGAGGAAGTGAAAGCGCCGATCGTCTTCAACAAGGGACTCTGGGAGACGTCAGGTCACTGGGACCACTATCGTCAGAACATGTTCCTCGTCGAGAGTGCTGACGGCGAACAAATGGGGCTCAAGGCGATGAACTGCCCGGGCCACATGCTGATCTTCGGAAGCGAGGTCCGCAGCTACAAAGATCTGCCGATCCGCTATCACGAGCAGACGCCGCTGCATCGCAATGAAGCGTCTGGCGTACTGTCCGGGCTGACGCGCGTCCGCCAGTTCAGCCAGGACGATGGCCACTGCTTCGTGATGGAGTCGCAGATCGGGAGTGAGGTGGAGCTCGCCCTGCGGCTGGTCCAGCGGGTGTATTCGGATTTCGGGATGAAGCCCGAACTGAAGCTCTCAACGCGGCCGGCAGAGTATCTCGGCACCATCGAGCAGTGGAATCACGCCGAATCGGAGCTCAAGAAGGCGCTCGACGCCGTCGGAGAGCCGTACACGATCAATGAGGGCGACGGTGCGTTCTACGGCCCCAAGATCGACTTCGACGTCACGGACGCGATTGGGCGGAAGTGGCAATGCGCCACGATTCAGCTCGACTACCAGATTCCGGAGCGGTTCGACCTCAAATACATCGGCGCAGACAACGCCGAACACCGGCCTGTCGTAATCCATCGTGCAATCTTCGGCAGCTTCGAGCGGTTCATCGCGCTGCTGATCGAGCACTTCGCCGGCGCCTGGCCGCTGTGGTTGGCCCCGGTTCAGGCGGTTGTCATGCCGATTTCCGACCGCCATCGCGACTACGCGGCCGGGGTTCGGGACCGCCTGGCTGCCGCCGGGTTGCGGGTCGAACTGGACGACCGGCAGGAGAAGATTGGTTATAAGATCCGAGAGGCCCAGCTGCAGAAGATCCCTTACATGCTGGTGACTGGCGATCGCGAGGCCGCCGAAGGGGCGGTTTCGGTACGCAGTCGTTCGGCCGGTGACATGGGGTCCCGTGCACTCGACGCGTTCATCTCGGACGCGCTCGAGGAGATTCGCCGGAAGGATCAATCGGGACCGGCGCCCGTAGCCGAGCAGAAGCCGGCGTAGGAGGACGTTATCGCATTCGATCGCTCGCCCAGACGTGATGATCGCGTTCGCACCAATGAACGCATCCGTGTTCGCGAAGTCCGGGTCATCGACGAGACCGGGCAACAGCTGGGGATCATGCCGCCGCCACAGGCGTTGGTCATTGCGCGTCAGAAGGGACTCGACCTGGTCGAGATCTCTCCGACCGCGGTACCACCGGTGTGCCGCATCATGGACTTTGGCCAGTATCAGTATCAGGAGCAGAAGCGCGCCCGCGAAGCCAAGAAGCACCAGCGGGTGATCGAGGTCAAGGAGATCAAGTTCCGGCCGAAGGTCGATGTGCACGACTACGAGTTCAAGAAGAAGCACATCGAGCGGTTCCTGAGCGAAGGGGACAAGGTCAAGGCCACCATCTTCTTCCGTGGCCGCGAGATGGCGCACCCGGAGATCGGCCGGCGCATTCTCGAGAAATTGATGTCCGAGCTGTCGGACATCGCCCTGGCTGAGACGATGCCACGTCAGGAAGGCAATCAGATGCACGTCATCCTGACCCAGCGAACTGGACGCAAGAGCGCGCCGAAAGCGAAGCCAGACTCGGCCGCCGGACCCGAGACAGAAGAGTAGAGAGATGCCGAAACTGAAAACACATCGAGGCGCCGCCAAGCGCTTCAAGAAGACCGGAACGGGCAAGATCGTCCGGGCCAGCGCCTTCAAGCGCCACATCCTGACGAGCAAGACGACGAAGACCAAGCGCCACAAGCGCGGCACACAGCAGGTCGCCGATCAGGATGCCGCCAAGCTGGAGCGGATGCTTCCGTATAAGTGACGCGTGTAATGCAAAATGCAAGATGCAAAATGCAAAGGCGTTTTGCATTGGTTGCATTTTGAATTTTGCATTTTGACTTGCAGGGATCAGTGAAATGCCGAGAGTAAAAAGAGGAACAGTTCGCCGCGCCAAGCGGAAGAAGCTTCTTGATCGCGCCAAAGGCTTCTATCAGACGAAGAGCAAGCTGTATCGTGCCGCGAAAGAGTCGGTCGATACGGCGCTGAAGTATGCCTACGTCGGTCGCAAGAACAAGAAGCGCGAGTACCGTCGTCTGTGGGTCGTCCGCATCAATGCTGCCGCCCGCGACAACGGACTCACCTATTCGCAGATGATGCGCGGACTGAAGGCCGCCGGCAGCACCATCGATCGGAAGATGCTCGCCGACCTCGCTGCCACGCAGCCGGCCGCGTTTGCAAAGGTCGCCGCACAGGCTAAAGCGGCGCTGCCTGCCGGTACCGCCGCATAAATCAATGCACAATGCTCAAGGCTCAATGCTCAATGCTCAAACACACCTTGGGCATTGAGCATTCGGCATTTTGCATTGCGCATTGATCATGTCTGAAACGCCTCCCGATCGTTCAACCATCGACGACCTGCGGGACCGCTTTCGCGCCCGTCTCGAGTCGTCCGAGACTGTTGCCGCGCTCAAGTCGCTGCACGACCAGTTTCTCAGCCGCAAATCCGGAACGATTACTGGCTTGATGAAGACGCTCGGCTCGTTGCCGCAGGAAGCGCGGCGCGAGTTCGGCAGTCTCGTCAACACGCTGAAGACGGAGATCGAGAACGCGATCGAGGAGAAGCGGCAGACGCTCGAATCGTCGCGGCCTCCGGCTGGGGCGGTTGATATCACGCTGCCCGGCCGTCCAACACCCATCGGCCACGTACATCCGTTGATGCGCGTCCGGCAGCAGGTCGAGGACATCTTCACGCGCATGGGCTACGAGATCCTCGAAGGGCCCGAAGTTGAAGACGACTTCCACAACTTCGAAGCGCTCAACATGCCGCCCGAACATCCTGCGCGCGACATGCAGGACACGCTCTACCTGGCCCAGCCGATTGTCGGTGGCACGTGGGGCGCGCATCGATCGCCCGTGCCGGGTCACGTGCCGGAAGCGCAGGTCCGCGCGGCGACGCTGCTTCGCACGCACACGTCGGCGATGCAGATCCGCTACATGAAGACCTTCCCGCCGCCGGTGCGCATCATCGTTCCAGGCAGGGTCTATCGTCGCGACAACCTCGATCTGACCCACACGCCGATGTTCCAGCAGTTCGAAGGTCTCGTCGTCGGACCTGGTGTGTCGATGGCGGATCTGAAGGGCACGTTCGAAGCGATGCTGACCGCGCTGTTCGGGCGGGTGAAGGTCCGGCTGCGACCGAGCTTCTTCCCGTACACCGAACCCAGCGCTGAAGTGGACATCTCGTGTCAGAGCTGCGGCGGATCGGGATGCAGTGTGTGCAAGCACACCGGCTGGCTCGAGATCCTCGGCAGCGGGATGGTGCATCCTGCCGTGTTCGAAGCCGTCGGCTATGACCCGGAGCAGGTGACGGGATTCGCCTTCGGCCTGGGTCTCGAACGCGTGGCGATGCTGAAGTACGGCGTGGACAACATCCGTCTGTTCTACGAGAACGACATCCGCTTCCTCGAGCAGTTCCCGGTCCCATGAAGATCCTGCTCTCCTGGCTCCGTGAGTTCGTCGATGTGCCCGGCACCGCCGAGCAGATCGCCACGACGATGTCCGTGCGCGGCTTTGCGGTGGAAGGCATCGAATCGCTGCCCGAGTACACCGAAGCGGTGTCTGCCGACGGCACCGTCGCGCGAACGCCTGCAGCGAGCGCCGACGCGGTCATCGATTTCGAGGTCACCGCCAATCGACCGGACTGTCTGTCGGTCGCCGGCATGGCTCGCGAGATCGCCACGGCCTATGGTCTGCAGGTCCGGCGTCCCGTGGCCGGCGGATCGTCGCTGGCGTTAACGTCGTTGAAGTCCGTCGAGCAAGGCGACATCGATATCGCGATCGAAAGCAAAGAGCTCTGCCCGCGATACGTTGGAGCCGTCGCGGACGTGAAGGTCGGACCGTCGCCGGAATGGATGCAGAACCGTCTGCGCGCTGCAGGTGTCCGGCCGATCAGCAACATCGTCGATATCACCAACTACGTGTTGCTCGAGCTCGGACAACCGATGCACGCGTTCGACCTCACGAAGCTCGGTGGCGGCGCGATTCGCGTCAGGACCGCGCGGCCCGGAGAGACGCTGCGCACGCTCGATGGGCAGATGCGCACGCTCACCCCCGAGATGCTGGTGATTGCCGACGCGGAACGTGCCGTCGCGATCGCGGGCGTCATGGGCGGGGCTGACAGTGAAGTCAGCGAGGAGACTCAGACCATCGTCTTCGAGAGTGCTTACTTCACCCCGCAGCAAGTGCGTCGCACGAGCAAAGCGCTTGGACTGAAAACGGAGGCGAGCACCCGATTCGAACGCGGGACTGACCCTCGACTGCCCGTGACTGCCATGGAGCGTGCGTGCGCGCTGCTCGAGCTTGTTCGCGCCGGAGCCTCCCGCGGGACGCTCGTCGATCGCTATCCCCTGCGGCTCGAACCGGCGGTGCTGCGGCTGCGCCGCGCGCGCATCACAGGACTGCTC
>Ga0310810_10003864_pt1 | contig 16455 bp, 13 predicted proteins | sample NCmetagenome_FD_207641 | JGI IMG/M metagenome (GOLD analysis project Ga0310810, IMG submission 207641) | Soil microbial communities from experimental microcosm in Duke University, North Carolina, United States - NC | ecosystem: Engineered > Artificial ecosystem > Soil microcosm > Unclassified ... | reverse complement strand
CCGAGCGCGGTGAGGAAGGACGACGCGGCCATCGCGGCGAGCTTGGTGGCGAGCGCGTCCACCCCGGCCGCCTCCGCGGCGTCCTCGTTCTCCCGGATCGCCGCGAGGGCGTAGCCCATGCGCGAGCGCTCGAGCGCCCGCGTGATCCCGAGCACCGCGAGGACCATCACCAGGATCACGTAGTAGTAGGGGAGCTTGTCCGCGAACAGGAACAGCGCAGGGGCCGAGCCGCGGTTCGGCACCACCAGGCCGAGCGAGGAGCCCACCGCCTTCCAGTTCACCGCCACGACCCGGAGCATCTCCGCGAAGGCCAGCGTGACGAGCGAGAAGTAGGGCCCGCGCAGCCCGTAGCGGAACGAGAGATAGCCCGCGAAGAGCCCGAAGGCCGCCGCCAGCACGCCGCCCGCCAGCATGCCGGCCCAGGGCGTGAGCCCCAGGTGCAGGAACAGCAGGGTGGAGGTGTAGGCCCCGATGCCGAAGAACGCGGCGTGCCCGAAGGAGAACTGGCCCCCGTAGCCGCCGAGGATGTTCCAGCACGCGCCCAGGTAGCCGAAGAAGAGGACGCTGATCAGCACCTCGAGGGCGTACTTGGGCAGGAGCGGCGGCGCCGCCACGAGGACCACGAGGCCCGCGAGCAGGCCGAGCCTAGCGCCCACGGCGCGCTCCGAAGAGGCCTTCCGGCCGCAGCAGCAGCACGACCACGAAGAGGCCGAAGACCACGAGCTGCTTGAGCGAGCCGGGCAGGAACGCGGCCCCCAGCGACTCGGCGAGGCCCACGATGAAGCCGCCCACGAGGGCGCCCAGGAAGTTGCCCATGCCGCCCAGCACCACCACCACGAAGGCCATGATGTTGAAGCTCTCGCCCACGTCGGGGGCCACGTAGAAGAACGGGGTGACCAGGGCCCCCGCCACCGCCACGCACGCCGAGCCGATGCCGAACGCGACGCCGCGGATCCGCGCCACGTCGATGCCGACCAGACGGGCGCCCTCCGGCTCCTCGGACAGGGCCCGGATCGCCTTGCCCGCGTCGGTCATGCGCAGGAAGCCCCACAGGGCGAGGGCAATCAGCACCGCGCCGCCCGCCGCGATCAGGCGGGGCACCTCGACCAGCACGTCCGCGACCAGGAACGACGCCCCCGAGTACCAGACCCGGACGGTGCGGAAGTCGCCCTGCCAGAGGACCAGGGCCAGGTTCTCGAAGAAGAGCGCGACGCCGAGGGTGAGCAGGAGCTGGTTGTGCTCCGCGGCGGCCCGGTTGGGCTCGATCACGATGCGCTGGATGAGCATCCCGATCACGAAGAAGAGCGGGCCGGTGACGAGGATCGAGAGGTACGGATCGAGGCCCACGAGCACGAAGAGCCAGTAGGAGGTGTACATCCCCAGCATCATCACCGCCCCGTGGGCGAAGTTGATGATGCGGAGCACGCCGAAGATCAGGGAGAGGCCGCTCGCGACCAGCCCGTAGACGCCGCCCAGCAGCAGACCGCTGACGACGGCCTGGAGGAAGAGCCAGGTCACCTCGCGCCGGTCGTCCTCGGGACGCCGGCTAGCCCTTCCACTTCGGCACGGGGAACACCGGCTTGGCCTCCACGAAGCGCGCGGGACCGACGACCACCGGCTTGCCGCCCTGCACCTGCAGCAGGGCCGGGGTGGCGTTGACGTTCTCGCCCGCCTCGTCGAAGCGGATCGCGTCCTGGGTCAGGATGTGGTCGGTGAGGTTGGTCTTGGCGATCGCCTCCCGCACCTTCTCCCGGTCCGTCGACGCGGCCCGCTCCAGCGCGTCCTTGAGCACGAACATCACCTGGTAGCCCTGCACCCCGTGGTTCGACATGGTGGCGCTGAAGCGCTTCTGATAGGCGTCGAACACCGCGCGGGCGCGCGGGCTCTGCGGATTGTGCCAGTAGTTGCCGTCGAAGAGGTGCTCGGTGAGCTCGCGATTGTCGGCGATGAACTTGGGATTCGAGTAGGCCGCGTTGGCGAGCCCCACCAGGGCGTGGACCCCGATCCGGAGCTTGGCCGCGGTCTCCGCGATGATCTTGGAGTCGCCGTAGTAGCCGCTGATCACGAGGAGATCCGGGCGCGCCGCCTTCACCTTCGACAGCTCGGCGGTGAAGTCGGGCGAGCGGAGGTTGTAGGGCACGCGCTGCACCAGCTCGTAGCCCATCTTGCCCGCGAAGCCCTCGACGTGGTTGCCCATGGTGGTGCCGAAGTTGCCGTCCTCGTGCATGATCGCGACGCGCTTGATGGCCACGCCCGCGTTCTTGGCCATCTCCATCATGTTGCCCACCGTGAGGGTGGCCATGGCGCGCGCGTTGGGCTGCATGCGGAAGCAGTAGTGGAGCCCGCCCTCCAGCACGTTGTCGGCCACGGTGGCGAGCAGCAGGAACGGGGTCTTGTTCTTCTCGGTCACCTGGCGCACCGAGAAGGCCACCAGGCTCGAGAAGGGGCCGATCAGCGCGGTGACGCCCTGGTCGATGAGTCGCGCCGCCTCCGAGTTGCCGAGCTCGACCTTGTTCTGGGTGTCGCCCGGCAGCAGGGTGATGCGCGCGCCCCCGAGGGACTTGATCCCGCCCGCGCCGTTGATCTCGTCGACCGCGAGGAGCAGCCCGTTGAGCGCCAGCTGCGCCTCGAAGGCGAGCGGGCCGGTCACCGGCAGCATGTAGCCGACCTTCACCTCACGGGCCTGGGCCCGCCCGAGCGCGGGCGCGGCGAGGGCGACCGCGGAGGCCGCGCCCACCGTGGTGAGGAAGCGGCGGCGCCCGATCGGCTCCCGCTGGGGATCTCGCTGGTCGTTCGACATCGTGTCCTCCGGACGGAATCGAGTGAGTGGGCGTGGTTCGAACGCGGCGAGCCTAGCATCCACCCCCAGCCCTGTCAACGCGCGGCCCGCCACGAAGAGGCTCCGGTGTAGAATCGGTCGCGCCGATGCCGGATCGTCCGCCGCTGGACCTGCTCGTCAAGAACGTGCGCCTCGTGCGCCCGCGGCAGGCCGTGGTCGAGACGCGCGATCTGGGCATCGCGGACGGGCGCTTCGCGCGCGTGGAGCCGGTCATCGACGCGGCGCAGGCGCGCGAGGTCTTCGACGCGCGCGGGCAGCTCGCCTTTCCGGGCGTGGTGGACGCCCACACCCACGTCGGCATCTACGCGCCGCTCGCGGAGGACGCGGTCTCCGAGAGTCGGGCCGCGGTCAGCGGCGGCGTCACCACCGTGCTCACCTACTTTCGCACCGGGCAGTACTACCTGAACCGGGGCGGGCCCTACGCGGACTTCTTTCCCCAGGTCCTCGCGGCCTCGCGCGACCGGTACTGGTGCGACTACGCCTATCACCTGGCCCCGATCGAGAGCCGGCACATCGACGAGATGGAGTGGCTGGCCACCGGGCAGGGCGTGCCCTCGTTCAAGATCTTCATGTTCTACGGCGGCCACGGGCTGCACGGCCAGGCGGACCGCGCGGCCCAGCGACGCTTCCTGATGGTGGAGGGCGACGAGAGCTACGACTTCGCCCACTTCGAGTTCATCATGCGCGCGGCGACGCGGATCCGGCGGACCCACCCCCGCCTGGCTCCTCACGTGACGGTGAGCCTGCACTGCGAGGTGGCCGACATCCTCAACGCCTACACGCAGCGGGTCGCGCGCGCCGGCTCCCTCGCCGGCCTGCGGGCCTACAGCGCGGCGCGGCCACCGCACGCGGAAGGGCTCGCGGTGTGGATCGCCGGCTACCTCGCCCACGAGACCGAGTGCGCGGGCATCAACCTCCTGCATCTCTCCTCCCGCAAGGCGGTGGAGGCCGCGGTCGCGCTGCCCCGGGTGTTCCCGCATCTGGACGTGCGCCGCGAGGTCACGGTCGGCCACCTCCTACTCGACTGCGACAGCCCGACCGGCGTGCTCGCCAAGGTCAACCCGCCGATCCGCCCGCGCGAGGACGTGGAGTTCCTGTGGCAGGCGCTCCTCGCCCGCCAGCTGGACTGGGTGGTGAGCGACCACGCCTGTTGCGCGCGCGAGATGAAGGTGGCCGCCGAGCGCCCCGACGACATCTGGCTCGCGCGCTCCGGCTTCGGCGGCACCGAGTACCTGCTCTCCGGCGTCTTCAGCGAGGGCAGCCGGCGCGGCATGTCCTACTCGCACATGGCCGAGGTACTCGCGTGGAATCCGGCCCAGCGCTTCGGCCTGCTGCGCAAGGGCGACGTCGCGGTGGGCTACGACGCCGACCTGGCGCTCGTCGATCCCACGCGCCGCTTCACGGTGCGGGCCGCCGAGTCGCCGTCCGGCCAGGGCTACACCCCGTTCGAGGGTCAGGAGCTGACCGGCCGGGTGACCGCGACGTTCCTGCGCGGCGCCCTGGTCTACGACGGCGCCCGCGTCGTCGGCCCGGCCCGCGGCCGATACGTGAAGCGCCCGCAGTAGCGGCGCAGGGCCCGAGCCCTCGAGATGGCCGCGCTCTGGACTTCGTTCCTCGTCGTCGTCCTGGCCGAGATGGGCGACAAGACCCAGCTCGTCGCCCTGGCCCTCGCCGCGCGGTACCGGCGCCCGTGGACGGTGATGCTCGGCATCCTGCTCGCCACCACCGTCAATCACGCGCTGGCCGCGACGGTCGGGGTCGGGGTCTCGCGGATGCTGCCTCCCGGGGCGCTCGCGTGGGCGCTGGCGCTCAGCTTCATCGGGTTCGGCGTCTGGACCCTCGTGCCGGATCGCGCGCCCGAGACGAGCGAGGCCACCCGCTGGGGCCCGCTGCTCTCCACCACCGTGATCTTTTTCCTGGCCGAGATGGGCGACAAGACGCAGCTCGCCACCGTCGCCCTGGGGGCGCGCTTCGAGGCCGCGGGGCTGGTCACGGTGGGGACCACGCTCGGCATGCTGGTCGCGGACGGCCTGGTCGTCTTCGGCGGCTCGCATCTGACCCGCCTCGTGTCCCAGCTGATGCTGCGCCGCGCGGCGGCCGCGCTCTTCCTCGTCCTGGGCCTCGTCGGGGTGGTGGGCGCGTTCGCCTGGCGGTGAGGCCGGATTCATCCACAGCTATCCACAGGATTTCCCGTATCCCCAGCCTACCCACATGTTGGGGATAAGCCGAACGGCGACCCCAACTCCTGGGGGGTGACGCCGGACCGCCCCAGAGCCGAAAAGGCACATGTTGACAGGGGTTTAAGCTTCGACTAGAGTAGGCGAGCTACCCCACAGCAGAGCACCTGTCCCCACGGAGGCGGAACGGCCGATGATCACGGTTCCCGCGCACCGCGTGAAGCAATTCGGGGTCGAATTCTTCCAGGCGTCGTTCTCCGCCAAAGATATCGACCGGCTGGTGAAGTTCGAGGTGCTCGGCTACGGAGGCGCGGAGATCGAGCCTTCGCGCAAGAGCAAGCAGCGCGCGAACCGGGCGCGCGTGAACTGGGAAGCGCTGGAGAAGCGGATCGGGGAGAGCGAGACCGCGTACCAGCGCCCGGTCATCAAGCGAAAGATCGACGAGCTGGTCGGCTACTACCGTGATTGCAAGGACGCGGGCACCCTGCCCGCCATCCCCGGCGCGGTCATCATCACCTCCGAGAAGCGCTTCACCTTCACCCCGATGGCGAGCCAGCACGACCTGGGCCTCCTCCAGATCCCGGAGGAGCACGGCGTCCTACGCGTGCTCGACGGTCAGCACCGGCTGCTCGCCCTGCACGCCCTCACCCAGGCGGGCGAGAACCTCGGCATCGAGGTCCCGGCGGTGCTCTTCGACCGGCTGGACGCGCGCCAGATCGTGGAGCTCTTCGTCACGATCAACGCCAAGCACACGCGGCTCAATCCTTCCCACATCGTGAGCCTGGCCGGGCGCAAGCTCTACCCCGATCCGAATCAGGCGCTCGCCCACGACGTGATCCGCTCGCTCAACGAGGACGAGACCTCCCCGCTGGCCGGCGAGATCAAGATGCTGGGCACCGGCCGGGGCCGCGTCTCGCAGGCCCCGCTCGCCGAGGAGATCGTGGAGTTCCTCGACACGGTGGAGAAGATCGGCGGCGGCGCCCGCATGAACGAGGTGCGCCAGCACGCCAAGCGCTTCTTCCTGAGCTACATGAAGGCGGTGGCGGGCGTGTTCCCCACCGCGTGGGCGGGACGCAAGTACTCGATCAAGACCGGTGCCGCGCTCCGCGCCTTCATCCGGGTGGCGCCCGACGTGATGGCCCGCGCCCGCGAGCTGAAGAAGGACGCGTTCGACTTCCACGCCATCCGCGACGCGGTGAAGCCGTGGGGCGAGCGGCTGCGGGACCGCCGCTTCGAGACCGAGGGCGAGTGGAAGAACAAGCTCGCGGGCGGGACGCGCGGCACGGTCGAGGCCTTGACCCGCGAGCTCCGGGACGCCCTGCGCAGCTAGCGCCCGGACGTCAGTCCGCGGTGGCGCGACGGGTATCCGCGGGCTGGGAAGTATGCGGGCGGGGGGAGTGCGGGGGCCATTTCTGGGCCCCCGCAGATCAAGAGAAGCTTCCGGTGGCTCGCAGCGGCCCCGGGGGCCCTGACCTGATTCGCTACTGCCCCTGATTCACCGGGAAGTTCGCGGCGAGGATCTCGAAGGTCTTCTTGCCGCCGGGGAGCGTCGCGATCACGCTGTCGCCGACCTTCTTGCTGATCAGGGTGCGGGCGAGCGGCGACATGATCGAGATCAGCCCCCGCTTCGGATCGGCCTCGTCGGAGCCCACGATCTGGTAGATCGCCTCCTTGCCGTCCTCGTCCTCGAGCTTCACGGTGGAGCCGAAGGTGACCCGGTCGCCGGAGGTCGGCGGATCGATGACCTCGGCGGTGCCGACCTTGCTCTCCAGATCGGAGATGCGCGCCTCGATGAATCCCTGCCGCTCCCGCGCCGCGTGATACTCCGCGTTCTCGCTCAGGTCGCCGTGGGCCCGCGCCTCCGCGATGGCCCGCACGATGTTCGGACGCTCCTTCTTGAGCCGCTCCACCTCGTCGCGCAGCCGCTCGTAGCCCGCGCGGGTCATCGGGGTGCGCTGGACGCTCATGTCCCGATCACCTCGTCGCTCCGCTTCACCTCGGCCAGGAATCCGTTGAGGCTGCCCAGATGGGTCCGGTGAACCTGGTCGTGGGGGATCACGGCCCCGTCGGGGCCCTTGACGTCCATCGCGGCGGTCGCGTCCGAGAGCAGCGTCACCTTGAAGCCGCGGTGGGCGGCCTCGCGCGTCGTCGTGTCGCAGCACATCTGGGTCATGAAGCCGGAGACGATGACGCGCTCGATGCCGCGGCGGCGGAGCTCGGCCTCGAGCGCGGTGTCGGTGAAGGCGCCGGGCAGGTGCTTGGTGATGATCGGCTCCTCCGCGCGGGGCGTCACCGCGTCGTGGATGGCCAGCGCCGGGCTGCCCGGCACGAAGGTCGCCGCCCCGGGCCGGCGGCTCTCGTGGACGATGTGGAAGACGGGCATCCGGCTCGCCCGCGCCCAGCGCAGGGTCTCCGCGATGCGGGCCACCGCCTTGGGGCCGTCGGGGAGCACCACCTTCCCGATCGGGGCGAAGTACTCCTGCTGGGCGTCGATGATGAGGAGCGCGGTCTTGTCCATGGCGGTCAGCGCGTCATGGAGGCGGACTGGCCGCCGACCTCGACCTTGGCCGACGCGAGCCGGCCGCGAATCCAGGTCTCCCACGCCAGCGCCCGCTTCTGCTCGAGCACCTGCTTGTCGAGCTCCTGCCGCTCGCGGTCGAACCCGTCGGGGCTGGCGGGCTGGCGCTCGAGCGTCTTGACCACGTAGACGCCGCCCTCGGCGCGCACCGGCTCCGCGACCTGGCCGGCCGGGGTCTGCAGCGCGGCCAGGAGCACCCCGCCGGGCAGGCTGCCGCGCTCCTTGGGCGGATCCGCGCGGGAGAAGAGCGGGATGCTCCCGGTGGTGAACCCTTCCGCCTTGGCGGCCGCGGCGAAGTCGCCGCCCTTCGTGAGGGCCGCGGCCAGGGTCTTGGCCTTGTCGGTGAGCTGCTGCTCGGCCCGCTCGCGCTTGACCGCCTCGACGACGCGCTCCCGGATCTCGGCCAGCGGCGGCACTCCCGCCGGGATCTGCTGCACGACCTTGACCACCGCGTAGCCGGCCACGGTCTTGATGGGCGCGGAGACGCCGCCCACCGCGAGCCCGAACACCGTCTCGTCGAGCTGCGGATCCCGGCCGGCCTCGCCGAGCGCGTCGCCACGCCCGAAGGTGGCGTCGCGCGCGTCGAGCCCGAGGCGCTTGGCCGCCGCGCCGAAGTCGGGCGCGCCGAGCAGCGCCGTCTTGACCTCGTCCGCGCGGGCCTGCGCCGCGCGCTCGGTCTTCCGCGCGACAAGCGTGGCCTTGATCTTGGACGCTACGTCCTTGAGCGGTGCCTTGCCCCCCTCGCGCACGTCGAGCACCCGGATCGCGTGATAGCCGAACGGGGTGCGGACCGGTTCCGAGACCTCGCCCTTCTTGAGCGCGAACGCGGCCTGCTCGAACGGGGCCACCAGCTCGCCGGGGCCCACGAAGCCGAGATCGCCCCCCTGCACCGCGCTCGCCTTGTCCTCGGACACCTCGCGGGCGAGCTTGCCGAAGTCCTCGCCGGCCCGCGCCCGCTTGATCACCGCCTCGACCTTCGCCTTGGCCGCGTTCTCCGCCTCGCTGCCGCCGACCGGGGGCACCCGCACCAGCACGTGGGCGACCCGCAGGCGCCTCGGCTCGTCGAACTCGGATCCGTGCTCCTGGTAGTACGCCTCGATCTCGGCGTCGGAGACCGCGGAAGCCTGCGCGCTCGGCGTCACCAGCACGTACTGCAGGCGCCGGCGCTCCGGCTGGCTCCACTGCGGCTGGTGCGCCTTCACGTAGGGCTCGAGGTCGGCGTCCGCCACCTGGATCGCGGCCATCGCCGGCTTCACGTCGGCGTAGGCCCACGCGGCCCGCACCTGCTCGTGGCGCTGGCGGTAGGCCTCCCGCACCTCTTCCTCGGACACCTTGACCCCCTGCTTGATCAGGCTCTCCATCTTGAGGCGAACCAGGATGCGCTGGACGTCGGCGTAGAAGTCGTTCGGGTTGATGCGCTCTCGCTTCAGCACGTCGAGATATCGCTCCGCCGAGTAGCGACCGTCGACCTGGAACGCGGGCACCTCGCGGATCCGGGCGCTCACCTCCTCGTGACTGGTGGAGACGCCCTCCTGCTTAGCCCCCTGGACCACCAGCGCCTCGGTCACGAGCTCGTTGATCACCTGCTGGGAGAGCCCGAGCCGCTCCGCCATCTCCGGGGTCAGCCGCTGGCGGGCCATGCGCTCGTACGCGGCCATCATCTGCGCCTGGCCGCGCTTGAAGCGCTCGAGCGGAATCTCCTCGCCGTTGACCACCGCCACCGCGCCGCTGCGCCCGCCGGTGCTCCCGAACGGACCGGACCCGAAGTAGAAGAGGACTCCGGACGTGAGGATGAACACCACGATGACGATCAGGAGCACGATCTTCAGGCTCCTGGCGTAGTCGCGCATCAGGCTGATCACGGCGGCGGCCTCCTAGAGAGTGCGCTCGGTCGACGGCTCGGCGGTCAAGGCCCTAGCGTACCACAGGGCGGCGGAGGCTCCGGGCGGCCTAGGCGACGAGCAGGCGCTGGATGAGCGGCAGCACGAAGTAGATCACGAAGGCGAGCGCAGCCGCGTACATCATCGCGGGCACCTCGGCCGCCTTGCCGCGCACGACCTTGATGAAGCAGTAGGCGATGAAGCCGGCGCCGATGCCGTTGGTGATCGAGTAGGTGAACGGCATCACCGCGAGGGTGAGGAGCGCGGGGAAGCCCTCCTCGAAATCGCCGAACGGGATGTCGCGCACCACGCGGCTCATCAGGTAGCCGACCACGATCAGGGCCGGCGCGGTGGCCTGGGCCGGGACCACTCCCGCGAGCGGCGCGAAGAACAACGCGAGCAGGAAGCACAGGCCGGTCACCACCGAGGCGAGCCCGCTGCGCGCGCCCGCGGCCACCCCCGCCGCCGACTCGATGTAGGTCGTGGCCGACGACGCCCCCGCCGCGCCACCCGCCACCGCGGCCAGCGAGTCCACCAGCAGCACCCGGTCGAGGCGCGGCAGCCGGCCCTCCCGGGTGAGCCAGCCCGCCTCGCCGCCGATACCGATCACGGTGCCCATCGTGTCGAAGAAGTCGGAGAGCATGATCGAGAAGATGGTGACCAGCGCGGTCACGATGCCCACCCGGGCGAACACCGACAGGTCGAGGCCCGCCCCGAGGCTCGAGAAGTCCGGCCGGGCCACCAGGGCCGCCGGCCACACCGCCTGGCCCGGAGTGGGGAACGCGCGGCCACCGGTGAGCGAGTTCACCGCGATGGCCAGCGCGGTGCTCGCGAGGATGCCCACCAGCAGCGCGCCGCTCGAGCGCCGGGCGGTGAGCCACAGGGTGAGGAAGAGCCCGAACAGGGCCACTCCGACCGGGGCCGAGTAGAGCTCGCCCAGCGTCACCGGCACCCCGGGAGGGCCCGGCTTGACGATGCCGGCGGAGACGCACCCGATGAAGAGGATGAACAGGCCGATGCCGACGCCGATGGCACGCTTGAGCGCGGCCGGAATCGCGTTCATGATCGCCTCGCGGAAGCCGGTCAGCACCAGCGCGGTGATCACGAGGCCCTCCAGCAGCACCACTCCCATCGCGGCCGTCCACGGCAGCTTCATCCCCGCCACGAGCTGGAACGCGACCACCGCGTTGAGCCCCATCCCCGAGGCCAGGGCGAGCGGATAGTTGGTCACGAGCCCCATCACGATGGTGAGCACGCCCGCGACCAGGCAGGTAGCGGCCTGGGTGGCCGCGAACGACGGGCCTTGGCCCTGGAGCGGCGGGATCCCCGCGAAGGACAGGATCGCCGGGTTCACGAAGATGATGTAGGCCATCACCATGAAGGTGGTGAGACCGCCGCGGATCTCTCCCCCGGTGGTCGCGCCGAGCCGGCCGAGCTCGAAGTAGCGGGTGAGCACCGGTCAGTCGGACTCGGGATCCGCGATCCGGGGCGCGGCCGCGCCTTCCTCGGGCACCACCCGGCGGGCCACGGTGAGGAAGCCGGTGTGGGCGACCATCCGGTGGAACGGCCGCACCGAGGTGCCGTCGATGTTCCACGGACGGAGCAGCGTCTCGAACGTCTCCACGAGGGCGTAGCCGCGGTGGCGTCGGAGCGTCTCGGTGAGCTGGTGCGACTGGATGATCGTCGGCACGTAGGACAAAAAGATGCCGCCCGGCCGCAGCACGCTCGCCACCGGCTCCACCAGGCGCCAGGGCTCCGGCAGGTCGAACACCGCGCGGTCGACCATCTCCTCCTCCGGGAGCCCTTCCTCCACCGGGCGGATCCGCACGATCAGGTTGGTCACCTCGCCGAGCCGCATGTGGATGTTGGCGAGCGCGCGCCGACAGAAGTCCTCGCGCTGCTCGTAGCTCACCACCCGGCCCTCGGGCCCGACCGCGCGCAGGAGCGCCAGGGTCAGCGCGCCCGAGCCCATCCCCGCCTCGAGCACGCGCGCGCCCGGGAAGATGTCGGCCCAGAACATCACCATCGCCAGGTCCTTGGGATAGATGACCTGGGCGCCGCGGGGCATGTCGAGCACGTACTCGGCCAGGGTCGGGCGCAGGGCCAGGTAGCGGGTGCCCTTGGAGGTCCGGACCCAGGACCCGTCCGGGTGGCCGATGATGGCGTCGTGGGTCACCCAGCCCCGATCGGAATGGAAGGTCTCGCCCTTCCGGAGGAGTAGCAGATGGCGACGGCCCCGCTGATCGATCAGCAGGGCCTGCTCGCCGTCCTCGAACTTATCCGACGTCACCGGTCTGGGGATCCGGCAGGAAGAGCGCGGCCACGAAGCCGGCCAGCGGCATCGCGGCCGAGATCGCGAGGGCGGTGGTCAGCCCCCAGTGGTCGGCCACCCACCCGAGCGCGCTCGCCCCGAGCCCACCGGCGCCGATCGCGAAACCCACGATGAGCCCGGAGGCCATGCCCGGGTTCCGCGGCAGGTACGCCTGGCCGAGCACGACCGACATCGTGAAGGTGGAGACGAGGACGAAGCCGAGCACGGCCAGCAGGACGAAGACCAGCGGCCCTCCGGACACGAAGAGGAAGGCGGTCGCGAGCGGGGCGGCGAGGAGGAACACGCCCACCACGCAGCGCCGCACCCCGACGCGGTCGGCCACCGGGCCGGCGGCCAGCGTGCCGATGGCGCCCGATCCGAGGAACACCGCGAGCAGGGTGCCGACCAGGCGGGGATCGCCGTGGAGCACGTCTCTCCAGTAGAACGGCAAGAAGGTGGTGAAGCCCAGCTGGGTCCACGAGCGGATCGCCACCACCAGGATCAGCAGGCTCATCGCCCCCACCATGGTGCGGGCGCCCGCCGCGTTGGCGCGGGCGCGCGCGGCGGCGGGAGGCGGGGCCGAGAGCCGGGGCAGCACCGCGGTGAGCAGCACCGCGGCGAGCAGGCCGGGCACCAGCATCCCGAGGCTGCCGGCCGGCCCGAAGCCGACGAGCAGCGCGGTGAGCAGCGGCGGGCCCAGCGCGATGCCCACGTTGCCGCCGGTGGAGAAGATGGAGACGCCGGTGGCCTTGCGCTCGCCCGCCACCGCGGTGGCGGTGCGATAGCCTTCCGGATGGTAGGCGGCCACGCCGAACCCCATGATCACCACCAGCGCCAGCACCGCCGCGTACGACGGGGCCAGCCCGGTGAAGGACAGCCCCACCGAGGAGAGCAGCACCGACAGCGGGAGCAGCCAGCGCCGCGCGGTCTTGTCGGCCAGGTAGCCGAAGAGCGGCTGGATCAGCGACGAGGTGATGTTGCCGGTCAGCACGATGACGCCGGTCGCGGCGTAGGACAGGTTGAGCGCATCCTTCACGATCGGCAGGATCGCGGGCAGCGAGCCCTGGTTGATGTCGATCACCATGTGGCCGAGGGCCAGGAGCCCCAGGAGGCGCATGTCGGGCCGGGCTCGCTCGGCGGGAATGGAGACGGACGGCCGCGCGGGCAGGACGACCGCGGGCGAGGACGGGTCGGGAGTCATAGGCCCCCTATGCTACACCAGGCCTCAGATCCCGAACGCGTCGAGGCCGGTGATGTCCCGGCCCACGATCAGGGTGTGGATGTCGTGGGTGCCCTCGTACGTGTTGACGGTTTCCAGGTTCATCATGTGCCGGATGATCGGGTGCTCGTCCACGATCCCGGCCGCGCCCAGGATGTCGCGCGCCATGCGCGCCCCGTCGAGCGCCATCTGCACGTTGTTCATCTTGGCCATCGAGATCTGCTGCGGCCGCGCGCGGCCCGCGTCCTTGAGCTGCCCGAGCCGCCAGCAGAGGAGCTGGGCCTTGGTGATCTCGGTGATCATCCACACCAGCTTCTGCTGCACGAGCTGGAAGGAGCCGATCGGCTTGTTGAACTGGATCCGCTGCTGGGAGTACTGGAGCGCCCAGTCGTAGCAGGCCATCGCCGCGCCGATCGCACCCCACGCGATGCCGTAGCGGGCCTGGGACAGGCAGGAGAGCGGCCCCTTGAGCCCCTTCACCCCGGGCAGCTTGTTCTCGAGCGGGATCCGGCAGTCCGCGAAGGCGAGCTCGGAGGTGATGGACGCCCGCATGGAGAACTTGCCGTGGATGTCCAAGGTGCTGTAGCCGGGCGTGCCCTTCTCCACCAGGTAGCCACCGATCTCCCCGTCGTCGCCCTTGGCCCACACCACCGCCACATCGGCCAGCGAGCCGTTCGTGATCCAGAGCTTGGTGCCGTTGAGCACGTACTCGTTGCCCTTGCGCACCGCCCGGGTCTTCATCGAACCGGGGTCGGAGCCGTGATCGGGTTCCGTGAGCCCGAAGCAGCCGAGCGCGGCACCGGACTGCAGGCGGGGCAGCCACCGGTCCTTCTGGGCGTCGGAGCCGTAGCTGTAGATCGGGTACATCACGAGCCCGCTCTGCACCGAGGCGAACGAGCGCAGACCCGAGTCGCCGCGCTCCAGCTCCTGCATGATCAGCCCGTAGGCGACGTTGTCGAGACCCGCGCAGCCGTAGCCGGTCAGGGTGGCCCCGAAGACCCCCATCTCGCCGAGGTCGCGCGCCAGCTCCATGGGAAAGGTGCCGTCGCGATGATGCTGGCTCACGACGGGGAGGAACTTGGCCTCCACCCAGTCGCGCACCGCGTCCCGCATCATGCGCTGCTCTTCGGTCAGGAGGTCGTCGATCCCGTAGTAGTCCACGCCGCGAAACTTTTCCATGACGCCTGTCCTGGTTAGAGGTTGGTGGGGTGGGCGGGCCGGTCTTCCCCCAGGGCCTGCTCGAGCGCGCGGGCCAGCTGCTGATCGTGCTCGTGGCTCATCGCGAAGATGCGGCACTGGGCGACCTTGCCCGGCAGGTACTTGAGCAGCTCCTTGAGCGGCTCGGCCGACACGGTCCGGGACGCCGCGTCGTAAACGTAGATCTGGCGGTCCTGCATCCCGATGGGGTTCAGCGGCCGCGGATCCTGCTGGGCCATGTCGATCTTGAACGGGAAGTCGCGCAGCCCGGGGGGCAGCAGCTCGCGCACCCGCTGCTCGACGTCGTCCGCCTTCATGAAGCTCTGCCCGCGCCGCGGCTCGAAGAGGTCGAGCACCACCTCGTGGGACATCCGCCACTTGAGCTGCCGCTCGAGGATCCGCCGCCACTCGCGGCCGAGGGCTCGGCGGTCCGGGTCGTCGGAGTGGTCCCACCGCGCGACCTCCTCGAGCAGCGTCCACTCGGTCATGTGGAGATAGGGCTGGAGCTCCTTGTTGAGGTCGAAGGGGAAGACCAGCTTCATGGTCTCGCGGAAGATCTCCTTCAGGTGGAGGTCGATGCCGCGGGTGGTGCGGTGGTAGTAGACGTTGGTGTAGAGGTAGAACCGCGCGTTCAGGAACATGATGAAGGCCTGGATCCCGCCGCGGTCCAGGGTGAGCCCCTTCTCGCTGAAGAAGGAGTAGTACATGATCCGCTCGATGTCGATCGGCCCCACCGCGACCCCGCACATGTAGGAGTCGCGCAGCACGTAGTCCATGTTGTCGGCGGTGTAGATGCCGGACAGCAGGGGCTTGAGGTGCGCGAGCCAGCGCGGGTGCTCGGCGGTGGGTACGGTGTAGCTCTTGCCCATGAGGTAGCAGATCCACTCCGGATCGATGCGCTCGCCGTCCTCGAAGGGTCCGCTCGGGCTGCGCCGCAGGCCGCGGATGAGATCGCCGAGCTCCTCCCGGATGATCCGCTGCCCCACCTTCTCGTGCGTGAGGTCGAAGTCGGCCAGGAAGTTGTCGTCGAAGAAGTGGCCGAACGGCCCGTGGCCTACGTCGTGCAGGAGCCCGGCCACTCGCATCAGCTCCTCGAAGAGCGGCGCGGACGGCGCGTCGGCGAACTCGGCCTGGAGCGATCGGTGGAGCTGGAGCGCGAAGCGGCCGGCCAGGTGCATGGCCCCGAGCGAGTGCTGGAAGCGGCTGTGCTCGGCCGCCGGGAACACCCAGCGCGCCGACTGCAGCTGCGGCACCCGGCGGAGGCGCTGCATCCACGGGGAATCGATCAGGTCCTGCTCGGTCGACTCGCCGGGCGTGCCGTCGGGCCGCGTATAGAGGATGTACTGGTGGATCGGGTCCGCGATGAGACCGCGCCCCTGATAGGTGTCGACGCCCTTCATGGCTAAGAGCCTAACCTACTTGGAGCCAACCTACTTGTCGGAAGTTCGGTAGAAGCGGTAGCGATCCACCGGGCGCACCGTGATGGCGAGCCGGCCACCCGGGCGCTCCACCGTCACGTGGACGTCCTGATCCACCGGCGCCTGCCAGAGGGTCCGGTAGAAGTCCTCGCGACTCGCGACCTGATGGCCGTTCACCTGGACGATGACGTCGCCCGGCCGCAGCCCCGCGGCTCGCGCCGGGCCGAGGGGCGAGAGGCCCGAGACCACCACTCCGTCCGCCCCCGACTCGGTGTAGAGCCCGAGCCAGGGCCGCGGCGCGCGGCTCGTCACACGTCCGCGCGCGACGAGCTCGTCTCGCCCGGCGAGGAACTTCTCGATGGGGATGGCGAGGTTGACGTGGGGCGCCTCGCCCAGGCGCAGCGAGGTGACGCCGATCACGTGACCCGCGGAGTCGACGAGCGCCGCCCCGCCGAACGCGGCGTTGTAGGGCGCCACCACGAAGGCGCGGTCCAGCATGTACTCCCACGCGGCGGCGAACGCCCGCACCGCCTGCACGCGGCTCGCGGTGGCGACCAGCGAGCCATCCGCGGAGACGCCCACCGTGCCGGTCACCTCGCCCGCGGTCACCGCGCGCGAGTCGCCCAGGGTGGCCGCCGGCCACGGGCCCGGGCCCTCCAGGCGCGCGACACCGATGCCCACCTCGAGGTCGAGCCCGGTCAGGCGCGCAGGCACCGTGCGCCCGTCGCGGAGCGTGACCCGGATGCGCTCGGCGTCGAGCAGCACGTAGCTCACGGTCAGCACGTAGCCGTGTTCGGCGTCGAAGATGACCCCGCTCCCCCAGCGCTCGGTTCCCA
>Ga0310810_10003863_pt1 | contig 16462 bp, 10 predicted proteins | sample NCmetagenome_FD_207641 | JGI IMG/M metagenome (GOLD analysis project Ga0310810, IMG submission 207641) | Soil microbial communities from experimental microcosm in Duke University, North Carolina, United States - NC | ecosystem: Engineered > Artificial ecosystem > Soil microcosm > Unclassified ... | reverse complement strand
ACCTGATCGAGTACGCCGTGGCGTCCGGCGTGGATCCGATCGAGGTGGCGGACGACCTCGCGACTGGCGCGAGAATCGACCGAGTCGAGCGAGACCTCCGCAGCGGCAAGCGCAGCGGCGTCCGGCATACCCCGACATTCTTCGTCAACGGTCGCCGTTTCGATGGCGACTGGACCGATCCGATCGCGCTCGCGGACGCGCTCCACGACGGAACGCGCGGACATACCTACACAGCACACTGATTGCAGGTTCTACTGGGTTCCGCAAGGTTTGTTCTAGTGAACGAACCCGGCAGAACCTGTTCTTCTATACTCCGACCTGAGTGCAGAAGACGGTTCGGCAGATTTTCGGCGCGACGATTCGAATTGACTGGTCGCAGTTCGACGGTCCCGCAGCGTTGCGCTGCACGATTGGCGTCCTCATTCCGCTCGTTGCCGGACTGCTGTTCGGGCAGCCGCTGGTCAGCGCATTTGGCGTCGTCGGCGCCATGTCGGTCGGATTTGGATCTTTTCAGGGCGCCTACCGCAGCCGGGCAACCGTGATGGTGCTGGCGGCCTTTGGCATGGCCGTCTCGGTCTTCATTGGATCGGTGGCCGGACACTCTGACGTCGCTGAGATTGCCGCCGCGACGGTGAGCGCGTTCATCGGCGGCCTGCTGGTGGCGCTTGGCCCGTCGGCCGCGTTCGTCGGGCTGCAATCGGTGGTCGCGGTTCTGATTGCGAGCGGATTCCCCGCCGATGCGGCGGGTGCTGCGATTCGCGCCGCCATCGTTCTCGGCGGCGGCCTCGTGCAAACGTTGCTGGTTGTTCTCATCTGGCCGCTGCGACGGTTCTCGGTCGAGCGCCAGACTATCGCCGCGGCCTACCGGAGCCTCGGCCGCTATGCGTCGAACCTGCCCGCTGGTGGTGGCGTGGCGCCCGAACCTCACACCTTTGCCTCGATCGTGCCGCCGATCGAAGACCCGCATCCGTTTTCGAACGGCGGAGCCGTGCTCGTGTTTCAGGCCCTGTTCGATGAAGCCGAGCGGATCCGCGCGAGCCTCGCAAGCATCGCGGCGGAACAACGACGGCTGTCGGCAACGGCGCCATCGTGCACGAACGCGATGCCGCCGCTCTACGGCCGTGCGTTGATCGAGATCGCAGAGGCCCTCGAGCACGAGCGGGACCCGGCCGAAGGCGATGCGCCGATCTGGGAACCGATCGATCAGTGCCTGGCGACACTTCCGCCGTCCGCCGCGGTCGATGCTTTGCTCGGACAGATTCGCGCCGCCTGGCGGACGGCGAGCCTTCTGACCTCGAACTCGAAACCGCCATCGCCGCCCCCGCGCTTCACCCCATTGCGTCCACGGCCTCCGATCCGTGACGCGCTCACGACGCTGCGGGTCAACCTGACGCTCGACTCAACGGCGTGCCGGCATGCGTTGCGCCTGGCGGTCGCCATTGCCGTCACGGCCACGATCTATAGGCTGATGCATCTGCAGCGCGGGTACTGGATGCCGATGACGGCGCTGCTCGTGCTCAAGCCGGACTTCCACGACACGTTCGCGCGCGGCATCGCGCGGATCGCCGGCACAATCCTGGGCGCCGGAATCGCGACGCTGATCGTCAGGGAATTCGCGCCTGGAACGCCGGTGCTCGCGACCCTGGTCCTGGCGTTCGTTTGGAGTTGCTATGCGGTCTTCCGGGTGAACTACGCGCTCTTCACTGTCTGTGTCACCGGCTACGTCGTCTTCATCCTCATGCTCAGCGGCGTCGGGGAGATGACGGCAGCCACCACCCGCGCAATCGATACGATCGCCGGCGGTGCGCTGGCACTGGCAATCTATGCGATCTGGCCAACATGGGCGGCCACCACCGTCAGGTCCTCGCTGGCGGCGTTGCTCGAGGCGCACGGCAGGTACGTCGCCGCGCTCCTCGATTCGTATGTCACGTCTCAGAAGCCCGACCTCCATCGACTGGCGGAGCTGCGCGCGGAAGCACGTCTGGCGCGATCGAACTTTGAAGCTGACGCCGAGCGAATGCTCGTCGAGCCGTCGAGAAAAGGGGCGCTCGGTTTGCGGACGACGGCAGGGCTGATTGCGGCGCTGCGAAGGCACGCGCTCGCCGCACTGGCGCTCCATGCCGGCCTCGAGCGCGGGATCGATCGCCCGTCGCCGGCGATGGCAGTGCTGTCCGACGAGATGAAAACGAGTCTATCGATCCTTGCCGAGGCCGTCAGCACAGGAACAGCTCCTCCACCGCTCCCGCCGCTCCGCCAGACGCAACTCGCGCTCGCAAAGTCCGTCGGACCCACGCTCGGCGAAGAAACCGACCTGATGGTGGACGGCGTCAACACCATGGCGGAGCTCTTGACGCGTGATGCCGCCCGTCACGCTTAACAATCAGCAATCAGCAATCGACAAGCGATGACCCCCCATCCGGGTGATCCGCTGCGTCTGCGGCGCCGCCACAATGGTTTCCATGACGAACTCTTCACTCGTTTCTCTCTCAACTGAACTGGCCGATCTTTCCGCCGCCGGCGCCGCGGCCGTCGTCCAGGTACTCGGCGCCCGCCGGCCCGCCAGCGGCGTGGTTCACGGGCCGGACACGATCATCACCACGGCTCGGGCGCTCGGTCGCGAAGACGGGCTTCGCGTGCGCGTCAACGACGCCGACCCCGTCGAGACCGATCTCGCGGGGTGGGATCCGGCAACCGGAATCGCCGTCCTTCGGACGCGGACGAAACTGGACGCAGCGGTCCTCGCGCTGGCCGAATCGGAACCGCGTGTCGGGCAAATTGTGTTGGCGCTCGCGCGCTCCTGGTCGAATTCGCTCACTGCCAGCGCCGGCATCGTCGCTGTCGTCGGCGGACCGCTGCGCACCGGGCGCCGTCGTGAGATTTCGAGGGTGATTCGCGTCACCGCACCGATGCACGACGGCTTTGCGGGCGGCGCACTCCTGGACGCGTCAGGACGGCTGTCGGGTATCACCACAGCGGCTGTGATTCGCGGTTTTGGCGTGGCGATCCCCGCGTCGATCGCGTGGGCCGCGGCTCATCAGGTCTTGACCGTGGGGAGCTCGCGGGGTTTTGTTGGCGTGGCGGTGCAGCCGGTTCACCTCTCGGCCGCACAACGAACGCACGAACAGGAAAGGGGCCTGCTCGTCGTGGGCGTGACACCGGAGAGCCCGGCTGAAGCGGCGGGTGTCATCGTGGGCGATATTCTGCTGCAGTTCGGGGACAAGGCGACCGAATCAGCGGAGGACCTGCTCGACCGGCTCACCGGCAACCTGATCGGCCAGAAGGTCAAGGTCCGCACACTGCATGGCGGACAACCTCGCGACGTGGAGATAGGGGTAGCCAGCCGGCCGCGCCATTGAGTAGATGAGTGATCGCAGGATTTCAAAATCAGCAGTCGCCTGGCGAACGAGCCCACGCGTTCGGCGTGGCGCTCGTGCGGCCCTACGAGCGAGGGTGTACGGCAGTCCGAGGGGCCAGCCGATCGGATGACGTTTTGAGACCGGCCGGACGCGCGCGGCGTCATTGATTTTATGCGCGTGGTGCTGGTCGGGCCCGCCTCGCTTCGACAGCAGCTTCGCCTGCAGCTGCCGGACAACGTCCTGGTTGTAGGCGAGGCCGCAACGCTCGCGGCCGGCCGATTGATGGCCGCGGAGCTGGATGCTTACATCCTGTTGGCACCTGAGGCGCGAGATGCGCCGCTGATAGAACCGCTGACGGCTCGGGAACGACAGGTGCTCGAGCTTGTCGCCGATGGCTTGGCGAACAAGGCGATTGCGGGCAGGCTGGGGATCGGCGCCGAGACCGTGAAGTTCCACCTCGGCGCGATCCTGGGGAAACTGGGGGCGTCGAATCGTACGGATGCGGTCCGTCTGGCGATCAAGCGAGGGTTGATTACAGTCTGAACTGCTCTTCCCTGTTTTTCGCTGTCCGTGTCTGTTTTTCTCGCTGCCCGCAGGGCCGCTCGCTCTCGCTCGGCGGCTCCGCGCCTCGCTCGGGCCGCCGGCGCTTCTATCGCATTCCTCCAGCCGCCAGCGACTTGAGCATATCGATCGGCAGCTTCGTACCCGCGCGCGAGTTGGCTGCCTTGATGCGATCCACCGTCAGCCCCTGATCGCGCAGGGTGACGAGATCCTCGAGCGACAGCTTGTCGTAGCCAAGCGCCTTCACGTCCTTGGCGTACTCCGGGGTCACCCCATGGTCCCGGAGGCGAATCAACGACTCAATCGACTGATTGGTGTAGCCGAGCGCCGCCACATCGCGCACGTATTCGACGGTGACGCCATGATCGCGTGCGCGGACGAGATCTTCGGGCGATAGCGAGTAGCCGAGCCCCTTCATCCCGCGCGCATACTCCGGCGTGACGCCGTGATCGCGGACACGCAGCACCATATCCTGCGGCAGCTTGGCGTAACCTGCACTCCCCAGTTCACGGATGAACTCTGGAGTGATGCCGTGGTCTCTCAGGTTAATGAGGTCTGGCAGCGGCAGCTGGCTGTACCCCGCGTCGCGCATGCCGCGCACATACTCGGACGTGATGCCATGGTCTCTGGCCTTGATGATCTCCGCCATCGGCAGCGATCCGTAACCGCTGTCGCGCATCGCGCGAACGTACTCGGGGGTAATTCCGTGGTCGCGGGCCTTCTGAATCTCTTCAGCGGACAGTCCTTTGTATCCCTGCTCGGCCATCTGCCGGACGTACTCCGGTGTGATGCCGTGATCTCTGAGCGTGATTAACGGCTCGAGCGTGCCGAGCCGGTAGCCGAGCGCTCCCATCTCACGGAGATAGGTCGCCTGGACGCCGTGCTGACCGGCGCGGACAAGATCCGGAGTCTGCGGTTTCGTATAGCCCTGCCGGTTCAACTCGTCCAGGAACGCAAATCCCACATCGTACCGCGCCAGCTGGTACTGCTCGCTCTGCGTCGGCCGTGTGAACCCTCGTTTCGCAAGTTCCTCGGGGAAGTTCGGATTGGCAGTGAAGCTGAAGGTCCCCGCCCCGACGCCGTTCCTCATGACACCCTCGAACGTGAAGCTGCCGGCATCGCGACGCACGGTGAACTTCACCGGTCCGCCCGCGCCCGTGAGCTGTACCCCCGTGAGGCCCTCGAGCTGCTCGATCGGCACGTTGGTTCCACTCGATGAGTTGAGCTCCACGATGCGCAGGTGGACCATGCCCTTCGTGTCGGTTGGACGGATCTCCCAGGTGCCAGGCGTGCTGTCCTGAGCGATGGCGCCAACCGCCTCGACCGCGCGGCGCAGCGTGCCACTGACCTTCGGCGAATCGAGCAACGGTTTCACATCCACCAGAGGTTTCAAATCCCACCACGGCTTTAGCTCGCGCAACAGGAGACGATCGATTTGCTGTGGCGTCTTGCCCTCGGCCGCAATCGTCGAGGCGTTGGATGTGTCTTTTGCCACGGGCCAGTCCGATTGAACCGGCGGCGCAGCATCCAGCGTCAGCGTCACGCCCGACAACGCCACGAGCACGACGAGGCCAATCGTGGTCAAGCCGACGCGCATGCGCGTAGAGGGAGCCTGGCGGTTTCTGTGCTCGTCGAGCGCGGCGAGCATCCGCCCTTCGAGCTGTTTCGGACGAGCCATGCACACGGCCAGCGCCGGTGCGCTTCGGCCGGTCAAGGAGTAAGCAATCTCGAGTAGATGTCCGGCATACGCTCGCGCTTCGGTTCCGGCGGCGATGACCCGGTCGTCGCACGCCAGCTCGCGTTCGATGCGCGCCCGCCGGGCGACCCACCATACCGCTGGATGAAACCAGTACATCGCGCAGACGACGGCCGCCGTGCTGTGAGTCAGGTAATCGTTTCGAGCGACGTGCGCCAGCTCGTGAAGCAGGACAGCGCGGCGCCTGTCGCCCGCCCACATGTCGGCGATCGCGGGGATGACAATCGCCGGCCGCCGGGTACCGAAGGCCATCGGCACGTTACGCTCGCGGCTTCGAAGCAGCCGCACCGGGCGGCTGACGCGCAGCTCGGCGGCGCACGCGTTCAACAGTCGGATCCAATCCGGCTCACGGACATCCGTGGACATGCGAGCCAGACGCCGGACGCTCCAGCGCTGCAACGTCAGGAGTACGAGCAGGCTGCCGGCAACGATCCAGTACACGCTCGCGAGTACGACGTACCACGAGATCGTAAAAGCCGGTGATGGCGGCGTCGCCGGTTGAACCGTGATTCCCGAAGGGGTTGGCGTCTCGTTCTCGATCGGAGACGCTTCTGCCGGCGCCGCGATCGTTGCGATGTCAGCGGGCGGCGGCGCGATGTGAATCACGACCGGCCACTTCGGCAGCATCGCCGAAATCATCGGGAGGACCAGCATCAGCGCCAGGCACAACATCCAGATCCGATGGCGGGTGGCGGCGGATGCGCGGTGCCGCAAGGCGAACTGCACGAGCGCACACGCGCCGACCAGGATCGATGCCTTGATCGCGATCCAGAGCGCGACCGACGTGGAGATCTCGGCTAAGAGGGCATTCATCACTCGCCTCCCTGTTCGCGGGCGCGTTTCAAAAGATTGCTCAACTCGCGATACTCGGCGGAGGACAACTGCGTCGAGCGAATGTCGAGCAGCGCGGCGATGGCCGATCCGGGCGAGTTGTTGAAGAAGGTACGGACCAGCTGCTTCAGCGCGGAACGGCTGGCGTCCTCCGGTTTGACCGCTGGAAAGTACATGTAACGCGGCCCCTCGTACTCGCGCGCGAGCAGGCCACGGTCGATCATGATCTCGAGCAGCTTGCGCACGCTCGATGGGCTCGGCGCATCTGGCAGCTCACCTCGAATGTCCTCGACCGTCGCACGCCGGCGACGATAGAGGATTTCCATGATCTGGCTTTCCCGACGGGTCAGGTCGACGTTGGAGAAGTTCGGCATGTAACTGGGCTGTTTCGGGCGAAGGCGAATAATTTCGCCTTGCGCGAATATATTCGCTCTATACGAGGGGTGTCAAGATCAGTTCCCAGTTTCCAGTTCCCAGTGTCCAGTAAGAGAGAAACCAAAACTGGCAACTGCGAACTAACTGGGAACTGGAGACTGGCAACTGGAAACTTACTTTGCGAAGACCTCAGCGATAGGCGTGATTTTGACCCGGTCCGGCGCCAGCCCCAGTTTCAGGTTGCCAATCACCTGATCCTCATCCAGCAGCGCCTTCGGTTTCTCCCCGTCGTAGCGGATCGGCGAAAACGCATCGCTGACGAGCGCCTGCTTCAGCCCGGCCGCGTCCTTGGTGATGATGACGGCGGAAAGGTCACGGACAGAAAGGTGGCGCTTGATCGCCGCATTGACCTGCTCGACGGTCACCGACTGGAGCGCCGTTCGAACCGTGCCGGTAAATTCGCCGATGCCGTACCACTGGGAGTCGAGGGCATACCCGAGCTGCTGATCCTGACGCGCGGTCATCACGTAGACGTTGTTGATCAGGTAGTCGCGCGTCACCTCGAACTGCTCTTTTGTCAGCCCGTTCTGAATCAGCTGACCGAGCTCGTACAACGCAATCCGCAACGCCATGTGACCGTTGGCGGGGACGACCGGCCGGATCCAGATTTCGAAGATCTGCTGCTGCCGCGCGACGTTCGCATCCGGAAAGAACTGGAACATCCCGCGCGGGAAGGCTTCGATGTAGGCGTAGTCGCCGTAGTTCATGCCCCGAATCTCACGGATGCGCTGATAGAGGCGGCCCGACGCGATCCGATGCTCGCCGAGCCACACGCGAGCGATCGACAACGCCGCGAAATCCTGGTGCGCACGGGTCACGTCAATTGGGAACCCGAACGAAATCGCCGTCGCCCGTGTGTCCTTTTCCAGGATCTCGACATCGATGCCGCCGGCTTTCGCCGCGTGCACCGCCGGCTTTGCCGCGGCCGGGCCGACCGGCAACGCGCTGAGCGCGACGCGCAGCGAGGTCAACATTTCCTCGGGCACATCCCCGCTCAGGCCGACCGTCAGGTTCGAGCGTGTGTACATCGTCCTGGCAAAGCTCTTCACGTCGTCGAGCGTGATCGCTTTGATCCCCGCTACGGTGCCAAGCGACACATGGCCATAAGGCGTGCCCTTGAAAATGTTCGTTTGGAGCCGCTCCTTGCCCAGTTCTTCCTCGTTGTTGGACCGGAGGTTCTGGATAAGCGCGTTCAGCTGCGCGTCTTTGAGACGGGTGAAATCGCTGTCGCGAAAACCGGGCTCGAGGAGCTGCGGTAACACCATGCCAAGGAACGTCCGCCAGCGATCCTTGTGGATCATGCCGGTGAACGCAGTCATTTCCTTGTCGACGCGCCCGGAGAACGAACCGGCAATTGGGTAGAGCGCCGCTTCGATCTGCTCGATGGTTGCCAGCCGCGATCCGGCGTCGGCAATCATCGCGGCCGTCAGCGCGGCCAATCCTTCCTTCCCGGCCGGATCGTGCGCTGACCCAACCGCGAAGAGCAGCTTCACGTCGAGCTGCGGCAGCACTGACTTCTGGTGTACGAGACGAAGGTCCACGTTGGCATTGGCGGATCGAATCGGTTCTGGCGCAGGCGGCGAGTCGGTTTCTGGCGCAAACGCCACCGCCGGCTTCAGGCTGGCAATAGCCGGCGGCTGTTCGATGCCCGTCGGCAGCGGGTCCTGTGCCAGCGTGGTCACGATGAGACCGGCGTCCGTAAAGTACTTCTGCGCCGCCGATCGCAGGTCGGCCGGCGTCAGCGTCTCCATCGTCCGGTAGTAGGTGTTCGCCGTGTCGTACGAACGGCGGTAGGCCGCGAATGCAGCCACGGTCGCGGCAATTCGTTCCGTGCTGTCGAGCGACCGGGCGAAGGCGTACCGATTGAAGGATTTCGCATCGGTCAGCCGCTGTGCCGGCGCAAGCGTGGTTCGGGCGGTCGCCATGGTCGCGAGTATCTGATCGCGCACGTAAATGGCATCGGCCGGTTTCTTGACCCTGGCGAAGACCGTGAAGAGAGACGGATCCACGTTGGAGGGGACGTCGACGAAGAGCTGATCGATTTTCTGCTCGGAGACGACGAGGCGTTTGTACAGCTCGGAGGTCGAGCCGAAGTACAGCGCGGCGACCAGGTCCATCGCGGGAGCGTCCTTGTTCGCTTCGGCAAATGCCGGAGCCGGAAAGGCGACCGTTACGTACGGGAGCGTCTCGCTCGTCCAGGGAACGTGCACGTACTTCGGGCCGGCTGGAGCTGGCTCTTTGGGGATGGTCACGGCGCCCGAACTGCCAGGCTTCCATCCTGCCCAGAACTTTTCAACCAGTGGCATGACCTGTTCAGGTGCGACGTCGCCGGCGATCACCAGTGTCGTGTTCTGCGGCCGATACCAGCGATCGAAGAAGACCTTCGAGTACTCGTACTCGTTGGGCATGTTCTCGATGTCGGTAATGAACCCCATCGTCGTGTGCTTGTAGGTGTGCACCTTGAAGTACTGATCGCGCTGCACCTCGAGCAGTTTCCGGAGAGGCTCGGCGCTGTTCTTGTTGTATTCGCCAAGAATCGCACGCGCCTCGGTCTTGAAGTCCGCCTCCGAGTACGAGAGATGCTGGAACATGTCGGCGTAGAGCGCGAGCACACGCTCGAGGTGCTCCTTCGCGAATGTCGCGTAGTAGTGCGTGTAGTCGTCGCTCGTGCTGGCGTTGTCCCGCGCACCGGCCTTGCTCATAACCTCGCGATACTTTTCCGGCGGGTTGTCGGGCGTGCCGCGGAACATCAGGTGCTCGAAGAAGTGAGCGAAACCCGACTTCCCGGGCTCGACCTCGTTGCGGGAACCGGTTTGCACCGGTATCTCCACCGTCACGAGGTTTGGAAACCCGGTGGGGACAACAATCACCTTGAGGCCGTTCGGTAGCGTGTGTTCGGTCGCCTTGAACGGCAGCACATCGGACACGGCGCCCTTCGGCCCGGCCGTGACGAAAAAGGTGAACAGAATAGTGAGCAGCGCCTGAACCGCTCGGCCGTGAACTGTGGAAGGTGGCATCATTGCTCCTGATAGAAGAGCAATTATCATCTATAGAAGCCAGATGCATAACCCTGCTGCCGATCGCCGCGCGTTTCTGCGGTCATTGCTGGCCGCTGGCGCCCTTCCCTTGGGTTGGATGGCGCGGCAGGAGCGGAATAGCAGGGCCCAGCCGACGGCCCCCGTGACGCTCGACGCGAAGACGCGGGCGTATCACGTGTCTCCGAAGAATCAGATTCAGGATGCGCTCGAGGCCGCAGCGAAAGACCCGGTGAACAAGACCGTGTACGTCCACGCCGGCACTTACCGGCCTGCAACGCGCGGACAGGCACTCATCTGGTTCAACGCCCGCCATGACGGCATCACGCTCGAAGCCGTCGGCGACGTCACCCTGACGGCCGCCAATCCCGACATCGCCGACGCACAGGCTCCAAGCTTTCCCGCCGTCGTCAACCACGTTGTCTATTTCGGCGACGGCGTCTCACGCCACACCGTGCTGCGCGGGTTCAAAATCACGGGGGCGAAGAATTTCACGAGCGGGTCGGGTGAGAAGTCGCCGATTGAGTCGGATGAGATTCGAAAGACAACGTTCTTCTATACCGACGGCGGCGGCATCAAGATCTACGCGAGATCGTATCCCGCCATTGAGCGGGTCGAAGTCTTCGGTAACTACACGAGCCCGTGTGGCGGCGGCGTATCGGTCGAGCACCTGGGCATGATCCAGGAGTCGGCGCTGTTTCGCGACTGCATCTTCCGCGACAATCGCACCCAGACGACCGGATCCGCGATCGATCTCTTGCATGGCAGCCACGCGACGATCGAAAACTGCCTGTTCGTCGGCAATGTCGCGAACATGGGAGTGGATGTGGTCGGGCTGCTTGGCGGCGCTGAGTATCGGCCCGAGCATGGATCTGGCGCGCTGACCGTGTTTGACGGATCGCGAGCGGCAGTCAGCCGCAGCACGTTTACCGGCAACTGGAATGGCGTGGACGACAATGGGGCCGGTAGCACCTACGTAAGTTCGATCTTCTGGAAGAACATGCTTCGAGGCGGGATCTCACCGGAGTCGCGTTACGAATTGGATATCGTGGATGCGGCCGGTGTGCGAGGGTCGTTCATCCACGGCGAGATCAACGATCTCAGAGGTACGATCAACCGCGAAGCGAACACCATGGATCCGCCGGATCCTCGTTTCGATGCGCAGTATTCTCCCCAGGCCCCGCAGTACACAGCCGTAGGTTACCGGCCGGTGAAGCCGCCGGCATCGCTTCGAGAAAACCGCTGACGGATCGGGATCCGCCTTCGCACTCTGACATCGACCGGCGCTACGGCGACACAAGGCTATGCGACAGAGCGTGTGGGGAGTTCCGCCTTCGCCAAGCCTACGGCGAACATCGCCGAAGCTTCAGCGGAGCCGTGCCGAGGGGCGAAGCCCCTCGGAGTGCGTTTCGAAGCATTCACCTCACGTCAGGCGCTGTAGCGCCGCCGCATGGTCAGCGCCAACCCAATCCCGCAGAGCACCAGGCCGGCGACACCCACCAGAGGAAGTGAGCTTGCCGTCTTGGGCAGCGTCTTTCGAGGTGCCGCCGGTTCAGCGCCAGTTGTCGCAGCGGCAGCCGTTGGCGCCGACCCGGTCGTCGGAGCCACTGCGGCGACCGCCGCTTTTTCCGCGGGCGTCAGGCTCGCATCCACCTGGCGAGCCGTCATCACCTGCGGCGGCTTCTCGGTGACGATCGTCGCCGTCAGCTTGTCGCCGGCGTGAAGATCTGAAATCTGGACCAGCTGGCCGTCCTTCATGATCTTGACGCCGCGCTTGTCGATGTCACCCTGCGTGAAGTTCTTGAAGCCCTGCGGAGTACGCACGAGGATGCTGCCGCCGGTCGCCTGCGCCACGGTGCCGTTTTTGACTTCGGTCACGTACACCGGCTTGGTCGTGGTCGTGGTAGTGATCGTCGCCGTTCCCTTCATACCCGGCTTCAAGTCGCTGACCGCTATCGGTGTGCCGTTTACGGTGAGCTTGAAGTCGGCTGGAACGGTGATTTCCTTGGTTCCTTCGACGCCACGCACGACAAGCGTGTTGCCGTCGACGGAAATGATTTCAAACCTCTTGGTTTCCGTCGTCGTGCTTTTCGTCTGAGCTGATGCAGCGCTCGTGGCGAGGCCAAACAAGCACAGCACCGCCAAAGTAACGATCCTTCTGACTTCGTATCGCATGACGCCCTCCCTTTCCTCAGGTGAATATCGGAGTTCTCTACACGCTTACGTCGGGCTCCTCATCACCGCGCGGACGATGAAGCGCTGTGGCGCGGAGCCGATGAAATAGAACGGATAGCAGGTGACGAGGGTGATGGCGCGCGTGGGTGTCGGGTCGAGGACCGACACGTCAGTGGGATCGACGATCCACGTGCGCTCGATGCGATAGGTCTCTCGCCCGCGCTGAGTCTCGAGCGCGATCTCGTCCCCTTCCCTGACGTCCTTGAGCCCGCGGAAGAATCCGTCCCGGTGCCCGGCGATGCCGGAGTTGCCGTCAGCTCCCGGCGCCGCGGTGTCCGCGATATGCCCGACGGCGCGATCCAGCGTCCAGTCGTCAGTCCCTTCGAGGACCGGCACTTCCAGCCCAATCCGTGGGATGCGAAGCACGGCCAGCGCCTGCGGTGTGGGCCGGCGGAACGTCTCGCGCCACGCGCGTATGCGCTCCGGGGACCAGAGGCTCTGATCGGGTTGCCCGAGCGACCCGTTGTCGGCCGCACGCACGGCCATGAATCGGTCGATCTGCTGACGGGAATCTACAGCCCTGAAGAGCGTGGCGAACACCCAGATCGCCACCATCGCGATGCCGGCGATCCACGCGACACGCTCGATCTGCGTACGAAGCTGCGCTCGTCCGAACATCGATCGTTCTCTGACCACACTGCCGCGCAACGTCCGTGGAGCACGGCACTGGTCGATGAATGTGTCGCAGGACCCGCATTCCATCCCCGGCCTAGATGGCCGGCTGGCGGGCACGATCGACCTCAGCCTAGTCGCCGCAGAGGCGGCTCACAACTAGACCTTGGTCCACTGAGACTTCTGACAGCCCTTGTCGGCCCAGAAACCTCAGCCATACGAGTCCGGCTCAGCCTCGTCGTAGGACTGGATCTTGAAGCTGAGGCACGATGCCGGAGATCTTGTCGGGGACAAGCAGGCGTCGAGGGCCGCTCGGAGATCGGCGATCGAACGCTTCCTTGATCGCGAGACGAAGCGCTGCCGCCGCCGCGTCGTGCCGCCCGGGCTTGACCTTTGTCGCGGTGCGCACCGTCATCGTCTCCAGTCCAAATGCACTAATACCTTGCACTTGCGTCTCGCCAACAACATCGCTGTTCTCGCGGCGCAGGCGCTCGCCAGCTTCCCGGAGAACGGCAAAGACCTGCGAAAGATCCGTCTGGTACGCCATCTCGAGCGAAACCACCGCCAGCGCGTATTCCTTCGAGTAGTTGATCACCTGTTTGATGTCGCCGTTGCGAACGATGTGAAGCCGTCCATCGCCGTCGCGGATCTTCGTGGTGCGGAATTCGATCGCCTCGACGATGCCTTTGGCACCGGCAGCCTCAATGGCGTCGCCGACGAGGAACGTGTTCTCGAACAGGATGAAGAATCCAGAGACAACGTCGTGAATCAGCGACTGCGCTCCAAAACCGACCACCAGACCGAGGATTCCCGCACCGGCCAGGAACGGCATCGGGTTGAAGCCGAGCGACGCAAGAATGAGAACCATTGTCCCGAAGTAGACCGCGTAGGTGAAGGCACTGCGCACAATCGGGGCCATCGTTGCGCGCCGTCGGCGCGACATCTCGTCCAGACCTTCGTCGGGCAGCATCCGCCGCGCGATCTCCAGATGACCGAGCTCGATGACCACGCGCCCGAGGAAGAAGAGCCCGATGCCCTCGATGAGACGAGGCCCCCAGAACACGACGCTGTTGAACCCCGCGAGCTGCGCGACTGCCAGCGACGCGACCGCAATCCACAGCGCGTACTCCAGGCAGGCACGGAACGTCGGCACGAGCGCGCGCAAGTGATCGTAGTAGCGCTGCCAGTCGCGACCGTTCACGTAGCGTTGCCCGAGAGCGTCGAGAACGTCGACGATCACCACCGATGAGCGAATCAACAGCACTCCGATGGCCACGACGAGGTAGGTCCGGACGATCATGACCAGAATCGACGTGACGCTTCCTGGCACTGAAAACAACCGGCACGCGAAGACGACGAGCAAAAGCCAACCTGCGTTGACGATGCGGTGGTTCAGTCCGAGGAACGCGCTGGATACGGCCTTACCGTGGTCCCGGATCACGTCCCAGTGAAGAACAGCTTCTTCAAGCGCGGTGAAGCCACGGCGCATGACGGCAACGGCGAGAAGAAATGCGATGGCTGCCCCGCTCAGCTTCGCGACCGCCAGGCCGAAACGAATCCATGCGTCGCTGTCGATTCCTTCGAGCAGGGCCACCATGTGTCGCCAACCGCTGATCCCCCGTGTCGCAAGCCAGACGTTGTAGGCGATGACCACGACGCTCAACACAATGCAGATGACGATCAGAACGTTCTGCAACCTGATCTGAAGCTTTCGGCTGGAGTCGGCCACGGCGGCACTTCTGCCGGACGCGGCGCGACGCAGGACGTATGAACTCGCGGCGTAGATCAGCCGTGACAGTACGAGGATAAGGGCCAGCTCTGCGGTAATAACGATGAGCGTTGAGAGGAGAACGGACATCCAGCATTGCGATGTCCAACTTCTGCTCCGGGCAGGGCGTGACACCAAGGCCCCGGAACCCAGGGGAAACCGCAAGTGTACCGCAACGGCCGCGCTTACGAGGCCGCGTCATGTGGTGGCCATGGCGCGGCATCTCGCGGTTGTTACTGTTCCTTCACAACAGTGTGCGAATTGATTTTCGGAGATTGGACGATCTGTTTCTTCCCTGTTGGCCAGGTGACCTCGACGCTGTCGATGGTCTCGGCCGCACCTAATCCGAAATACAACGGATAGAGACTGTGCGAGAGATATCCTGAGTTTCCGTCGTACACCTTTGTATAGGTCACGCCGCCGGCGGTGACTTTGACGACCGAGCCGAGGCCATCACGGTTCGAAGCTGTGCCGACGAGCTTCACCGTCAGGTAGTGCACCCGCGTTTTGCCGGTCAGGTCGCTCACGAGCACCATCGGGGTGGCGTTGAATTCGTTGGTGACGATGTCGAGGTCGCCGTCACCATCGATGTCGAAGATGACGGCGGAACGCGAAGCACGCGCCCCCCACACGGTCACTTTCCCGGTTGCGCCCTTCGCGTCCGGATGGTTCCTGTCCTTCCCCGATGCGTCCAGGTCGAACCACGGCGTCACGAGCCCGCCAGTGCGCGGCTCGACTCCAAGCACGAATTCCGCATCGACGAACTTCTGACCGCGATCGTTGAGCTTCACCGAATTGATCATGTATCGCTCCGGATAGTTCATCCCGGACGCAATGAACGTGTCGTCGAACCCGTCGGCATTCAGGTCGCCGACGCTCGGTCCCCACGGACAGTAGTTTTCCGCTCCGATCTCGTCCGACACCTCGCGATACTTCGATGGGCCTTCCTTCATGAAGAACGAGTTGCCCCAGATGCTGGTGCTGCCGTCGCCGCGGAAAGACACCGGCCACTTCATCGTCGATTTGACGTGCTCGAGCTCCGGCCCGATCGTGTCGCTCATGTCGGAGTGCATGTCGGTAATGAAGATATCCAGGCGGCCGTCGTTGTTGAAGTCGAACACCTTGATACCCATCGAGCCCCACGACGTCTTTGGAAAGATCGCGCGGCTCTTTTTCACGAAGCGCTTGCCGCCGACGTTTTCGAAGTACTGATCGTCACCGAGCATATTCAGCAGGAACAGATCCGGCCATCCGTCTTCGTTGACGTCGACGACGCTCGCGTCGCCGGACCATGAAACATCGGTCAGGCCGGCGCTGACGGTCACGTCTTTGAAATGGTTGCCGCCTTCGTTGTGGTAAAGAATCTTTTTTTCCGCGCGCTCCGGCTTGAGATGACCTGAAAACGCGTCTTCAAAGGCGACGTGGTACTTGTAGGGATCGCCGGCGATGGTGGACGTCGTGTATTTGCCGACGTTGACGAGGAACAGGTCGAGCCGCCCATCCCGGTCGTAGTCGAAGAACACCGCGGCTGACGAATGGCCGATGTATCCGACGCCGGCCGCCGTCGTGATGTCCTTGAAGGTGCCGTGGCCATCGTTCTCGAACAGCACGTTACCGCCACGCACGGTCGTCACGTACAAATCGGCGTCGCCATCGTTGTCGATATCGGCAAAGGACGCCGAGACGCTGATCTTGCCGGCAACCGCCACGCCGGCTGATGCGGTGATGTCCTGAAACTTTCCACCGCCAAGGTTCTTCCAGAGCTGGTTCCCGCCCGCCTGGCTGACGAAATAGATGTCGAGGAGGCCATCGCCGTCGACGTCCGCGACCGCGATGCCGGTGCCGTGGTCGTAGTGAGCCGCCTTATAGGTCT
>Ga0310810_10003862_pt1 | contig 16463 bp, 12 predicted proteins | sample NCmetagenome_FD_207641 | JGI IMG/M metagenome (GOLD analysis project Ga0310810, IMG submission 207641) | Soil microbial communities from experimental microcosm in Duke University, North Carolina, United States - NC | ecosystem: Engineered > Artificial ecosystem > Soil microcosm > Unclassified ... | reverse complement strand
TGCCGAGCGCCGCGTCGATAGCTGACGCGTTCTGACCCATCACCTGACGGCGTCCGGTCATCTGAGCCGGGTCAAGCGCCGTGAGCTCGGCTTTCGCGTGTGCGAAGCCCTTGTTCAGCGCGTCGATGATCTTGGCCTTGTCGGTCGTGGTCCGGAGCGCGGTCAGCTCCTCCCGGGTCGCGCCAGCCTTGCCGCCGAACGACGTCGGGACGAACGCATACCCTTCGGATGCGGCGAGGATCAACACTTCCGACACCGAGCGTACGCCGTCCATCGGACGCCACGTGTACTTGTCCTGCGGGAATGCCTCGGCGAGCCCGATGAACTTGCCTCGCATCGTGTCGAGATCGGCGAGGAACGACGCCTTCAGGACTGCGGCGGCTTCCTTCGAGATGACTTCCTGCGCGCGTGCCGGCGTCGACAGCGCAGCGGTCGCCGCGACTGCGGCAAGCGAGACGACCAGACGACGCCGCATGGTCTTGGCAGACATATGAATCATGAGCAGCTCCTCCTCGGCCCCCGGGCCGAATGACCATGAATTCTACACGGTTCCCGTAGCGTCGGCGTGACGCTGGACCCAGGTGAATGCAGCGGCGCAAGCCGCTCAGAACCGCAGCAGCCGGGTGACCTTCACGGCAAGCGAGCGGTTGAGCAGACCGGCAGGGTTCTGCGAGTCCAGCAGGTTGCGGCCATCGCTGTAGACCAAAAAGATCTCGCTGGAAGGACGATACTCCCAGCGCAGCCGGACGCTGGAGCTGATCGTGTCGCCGCTGACGTTGTACTGGATCAGGCTGCTCAGGATGATGCGCGGCGACGGCGTGAAGATGAACCGCGAGTTGAGCAGTTGCGCATCGAAGCTGCCGTACGGCAGGTCGACCCAGTTCAGCGTGATGCCAGGTTCCAGCGCGAACTGCGGAACGATGGCCACACGGCCGCTGTAGCTCGCTTCGGTGCGTGTCCCTTCGTACAGGCTGCCGTAACCGACTGCCAGACGGCCCGAAACAAAGCGCTGCTGTCCAAGCGAATAGGTCGTTCGCAGGTTGCGCGCCCCGTAGCCACCGCTCGGAATGATGACGCCGGGTGAGATAAAAAAGGGCCTCGGCACCAGCTCGTACTGGTTCAGATACTCGACCGAAAACTGATCGCTCGACTGGAATTCGGTCTGAAAGTAGCCGCGCAGTTCCTTGTTCTGGACCGAGGTTACCCTCGCGTCGGTCACGTAGTCGATGCTGCCGAGATACGTGTACTTTCGTACACGATTTCGCCGTTTCGGGCGTGGCGTGAATCGGGCCTCGCCAAAATTGCGGCGGAAATCGGTCCGGCGCACGTATCCCACCTGCGGATCGAAGTGTTCGCCGATTGCCAGGTGCTCGACCGAGAACCCGTACCGATCGCCGGAGTAATCGAACGTGCCGCGGTAGCTCGCCGTGCCGTCGTTTCTACCCGACGTCTGCGTCCTCGTGTAAAACGCGTTGGCTGTGATGTTGGTGAGCAGGAAGAAATTCGCGTCGACGCCAAGGAGGGAATTGTCTCCGACGCCATTGATGCCGACCGATCGATGCGTTCCGATGAGGCCAATGTTGCTGCGCCGGAGCACATCGCGCTTGATCCGCACCGTGCTGAAGTTGGTCGCGGTCGCGCCGACGCTCGCCTTGTCGCCCGTTTCGATGTTGAGCGCCCCGATGCTGTAGCGGCCGGCACGGCCGGTCACACGTGCGCCGGCGAGAACCGGCACTTCCTGTCCCCGGAGCAGTCCGATCTGCCGGCTGAAGAACATCACCGGCACGTCCCCGGGGGACCCGCCGTTGCCGGAACCCACGCCTCCGAACGCAAAGATGCCCTGTCCCTCGAGGAAGAAGTCGCGCTTCTCTGGAAAGAACAGCGAGAAGCGCGTGAGATTCACCTGCTGCAGGTCCTCTTCAACCTGCGCGAAGTCGGTCCGCACGGTTGCGTCGGCAATGAGGCTGCGGGTCAGGCCGTACTTGAAGTCGAAGCCGCCATTGCCTTTGAAGTCGTTGGAGGACGCAGGCGTGGCGGTGTTATCGGTGATCGTCGACGCGACGGTGTACGGTTTCAACTCGACGTTCTTGGACACGCTCGGCGTCTCGAGGCCGACCATCGTTCCCGCAGGGCCCATGCGGCCGATGGCCGCGCCCGTCCCGTACGACGCAGGCATCGCCGTCAGGTACGAATACTCGTTCTTCCATTTCACGACGCGACGGAAGTTGACGCCCCAGATCTGCGGCCCTGGTGCGAGGTAACGCAGCGACTTGAACGGGATGGAGAATTCGGCGAGCCACCCGCCCTCGAATCGGCTCGTCCGTACATCCCACACGGTGTTCCAGCTCGAATTCAGCACATCGTCGACGATCGCCTGATCCCGCAGGGCGCCAATCGGGGTCGTCTGGAAGAAGAGCCCGTTGCGCCGGTCCAGGAATGTGTCGAAGACGACCGTGAAGCTCTCGTTCTGCGTGATGTTGTTGCTGTCGCGGCGAAGCTCGGTGATGACGTCGCGTTCAGGATTGCTGTCGAAGCAACGCACGCTCACATAGATGTTGCGGTCGTCGAACAACACCCACACCTGCGTGTTCTCGGAAGCCGGAGCGCCCTCGCTCGGTTCCTGCTGGATGAACCCGTCGATGGGCGGCGTGGTCTGGTAGATATCTTCGTCGAGCCGGCCATCGAGGTCGATGCCTCGCTCAAGCCGGACGGCACGGATGGTAGCCTGACCGCTGCCGTTGCGCGCGATCGTGGCTGGCGCCTCCGGCGGAGGTACGAGCAGGCCGGGAGCCTGCGCGAAGAGAGGAGGAGCAATGGCCGCTCCGACAGTGGTGAGCAGACACACGGATAGCAGGGTGCGGCGAAGACGACCACAGAGCATGTTCAGGGATGGGGCAGTGCCAGTCAGAAGTTTGGCTTGCTCCGCAAAACGCCGATCTGGATCAGGAGGGCCGAGTAGTCGTACTGCCTCTGCTCGTGAAGGATGGCGCCGTCTTTCATCGTGTAGAGCAGCATACCTTCGAGGCGCCCATGCCGGTTGGTCCCGGCCAGTCCCATGAATTCGCCGACGTGCGTCGCCGATGCGACGAAGTGCTGAGCGACGCGCGAGCCGTCGATGATGAGTTCTTCGCTTTTGAAGAACCAGTCCGGAAAAGACGCAAACAACCGACGGTACGACTCGGCAATCTCCGCACGGCCATGAAGCGCGCCGAACATCGGGCTGACCACCGTGCCATCTTCTGCGTGGCCGGCTGCGAGCCTCTCCGGGTTGCGTGCGCGCCAATCGAGCAGGCGCGCGTCGAAAAAGCTGATGATGTCCTCGCGAGTCATCTCATGCCTCCGTGTCGCGCGGTCATGCTACCTGCTTAGCGTTCGTATCCGCAATCGGTTGATCGCTGGCACGGTCAGCGCTGGAGTGCGGCGTCCCAGTTCAGCACGACGGTGGTTGGACCGATCGCTTCGCGGCTTTGCGGCGCGACCGTGATGAAGCGATCGCCTGTCTTCGAGGCGGAGTAGCGGTTGCGTAAACCGGATCCTGCCTGCGTACGCATCGAGAACAACGGACGCGGAGCCCCTGCCTGGAACGCACCGGATCCGCCCTGAATCTCGACCGCCATCAACCGCTGGTCGGTCGCGCGAAAGAACAGTTCCTTGCTGTCGGCGCGCCACTGGGGATCGGTTCCGCCCGCCACCGACACCTGCCATTTCCCGCTGGGGTCCGGGAAGGTCTGCACGTAAATTTCGGGCCGGCCCGACTCGTTCGAGCGGTAGGCGATGTAGCGACCATCGGGCGAGAACATCGGTAATGTTTCGGCGAATTGCGTGGCGATCACTTTCGTCGGCGTATGTTCGCCCACGAGAGGGACGGTCCAGATGTCTGGCCCGCTACCTGATCCCGGCACCATGTATGCGAGCAACCGACCGTCCGCTGAAATCGACGACGGGACGACCTGCGCGCTGTCGATCGAGAGCAGAAGGACTTCCTCGCCCTGGCCGGTGGCGGGTTTCTGGTACAACTCGCTGCGAGGTCCGGCTTGCGAGACGAACACGATGCTCTTGCCATCGGGTGCCCACACTGGTACGCCGTTGTTCCCGGACCTGAATGTGAAACGCGAGCTGACATTGCGGACGAGATCCCGAATCCAGATGTCCGCCTTGCCCGATCCAGGATCGATCTGGTTGTACGCGAGGCGCTGTCCGTCTGGCGACAGGGCGGGATCGCCGAAGAGCGCGGGATCGCCAGCCGTATCAAGCTCGCGACCTGTCCGATCGACCCACAGCAGCCGGCCGCTCACTTCGCCGGTGCGATAGACCAGCGTGCCTTCCTTCGAGATCGAGAATCGCGCCAGACCGACGTTGTCCGTGCCGATGCGCTCGGCCAGCGGCACGGGATCGCCGGTCACCTTCATGGCCTTCGGGTCGAACGGCTGCGCCACAAGCGTTCCGTCGCGCACGAACAGAAGACGCCCCGGATTGGCGTACGCCACTTGCGTTTGAGACGGGGCGACTTCCACCGAATCGTTGGAGTCGAGCGATCGCACGCGGTACTTGCTCTTTTCGGGCCGATCGCCAATCGAGAGGTACAGGAAGTGGCGACCATCCGGGAGGAACTCGGGCCAGCCCACCTGTGTTTCCCCAATGGCCGCATCCGGCTTGACGAGATCGACCGCGGTTCCTCCGCTTGCCGACACTTTCCGGATCGGGTCGACTCCGGTTCCGTCGTAGAGAATCGTGCCGTCCGGACCCCACGACCCATCCGCGCCGCCAGGCGCATCGCAGATCACCTGTGGCGGACCACCAGCCACGTCGATCTTTTTGAGCTTTCCTCCAGCCATGAACGCCAGGAAACGGCTGTCAGGTGACCAGAACGGCCGCGTCGTTCCATCGGTGCCCTCGAGGGGACGCGCGGCGACTGCGGACATCTGCCGGATCCAGATGCGCGTCGTACCGGTGGAGTCGGTCGCGTTGAATGCGACCACCTGTCCATTCGGTGAGACGCGGGGAGCGTCCAGCGTCACCACACCGTCGGGCACCGGCATCTCGAACCGCATGACGTTTGGTTGGGGAGGGGCAGGACTCAAGGCCATCCAACCGCCAAGACCGATCGCAACGAGGCCCATGACCGCCGCGAGAATCCATGCGCCGCGCTCGCGCACACGCCGACGGGCGGAAACGGGCGCAGGAACGCCGGCCTGCGATCCGCCGTCCATCGCCCACTGCAGTTGCAGCGACACATCGTGCATGGTCTGGAACCGGTCATCCGGATCCTTCGCGAGACAGGTCTTGATGACGCGACTGATCGCGGGCGGCACGAGCGGCACGATCTGGGTGACGGGCTCGGGTTCGTCCCGGAGGATCGCTCCGATTAGCGACGCGTGTGTCTTCCCCTGGAACGCGGGGCGCCCCGTCAACATTTCGAAGACGACGGCACCGTAAGCGAAGATGTCAGTGCGCGCGTCGGCATCCTGTCCCTCGACCTGCTCGGGCGCCATGTACTGGAACGTGCCCATGATCGTGCCGCGCTGGGTGATCTTCGGCGGCGTCGTGGGCAGCGCCGACATCACGCTGGCGGTCTTCGCGCTGGTCACCGCGGCGAGTCCGAAGTCGAGCAGCTTCGCACCCTGCTTCGTCAGCATGATGTTGCCGGGCTTCAGATCGCGGTGCACGATGCCCGCGCGGTGCGCCTTCTCGAGAGCAGCGGCCACTTCGAGCGCGATCTTCATCGCGGTGTTCACGGCCATGGGACCGGTTGTCAGCGCGGCAGCCAGCGTATCGCCCTCGAGATACTGCATCACGAGGTAGAACATGCCGGCGTCCTCGCCGACGTCGTAGAGCGAGCAGATGTTGGGATGTTCGAGCTGGGAGATGACCCGTGCCTCGCGCTGGAATCGATCCTTGAACTGGGGATCGTGCGAGATCTGGTCCGACAGCACCTTGATCGCAACGCTGCGATCGAGCCGGGTGTCGCGGGCGCGGTAGACCTGTCCCATTCCGCCTTCACCGAGTTGCCCGACGATCTCGTACGGACCGAGACGCGTTCCTGAAGTCAGCGCCACAGGCGGATCTCCCAGAGGGTTGAGTTGACGGGAATTAGGGGCGGATTATAGCCCGGGCTGGACGAACGGCAGTCGTCGCACTGCGAGCCCGCAATAGCGGATGATAGGCATCTCGGAGGACGGTCTGCATGGGCAAGCTTCAGACGCACGTCGTGACGTTCATCATTTCCGTTGCAGGACTGCACGCGGCGGCGCACGCCCAGACGCCCGGCGACCGCAGCCTTCCCCCTGTTTCACCCACGCCGGTACCAGCGGTCACAACCCTGGCGTCTCGCCTTGAACTCGAGCGTTACAAGGCCACGGTCAAGGGCCTCACGCAGTTCGGCGATCGGCGGCAGGGAACTGAACGGAATCGGAAGGCGGTCGACTGGATCGAGGCACAACTCCGCAGCTATGGCTGCCCGACAGAGCGGATCAAATACGTCTACGATCCGCCCCCGCCGCGAACCAACCAGCAAACTGCCGCACGCGAGACGCCCGCGATTCCGCGGGCCGTCGGGGGTGGACGGCCGCGTGGCGTGCGGACACCGACCGGCGTCAACACCGATCCCCAGAAGCAGCCGGACGCGAAACTGCGCGCCCTGAATTCCGAGCCTGCGGTGAACGGTCCGCGCGAGGAGGTCTACTGCACCAAGGTCGGTACGACCAGGCCCAACGAGATGTACATCGTCTCCGCGCATATGGATGGGCACGGTTGGGGCGAAGCCGCGAATGACGATGGTTCAGGGACGGCGCTGGTCATGGAACTCGCGCGGATATTCAGCATGCCGGACGTGCAGACCGATCGAACGATCCGGTTCGCGCTCTGGAACAACGAGGAAACGGGCCTCAATGGCGCGGGGGCCTACGTGCAGCAGCGCCGTGCGCTCCAGGGCAAGGAAGACCCGCCCGGTTCCGGGAAGTATCCCGAACCGATCTGGCTGGGGATGATCCAGCACGACATGATGATGTTCGACCACGGCATGCCGAGGCCGGACGGGACCATACCGCCAGAGCAGCGGCCTGAAGCGGATGTGAACATCGAGTTCCAGATGACCTCGAAGGAGGTGTCCGGTGCCCAGGCGCTTGCGTGGTACCTGCACGCCGCGAACGAGAAGTACGCGACGGACTATCCTGCGCAGGTTGGCCCGCACATGACCAACACCGACTCGACGCCGTTCATGGACGATGTGCCGGCTATCAGCGTTCGCGAGAACGAACGCGGGGTTCACGTCGGCAGTGGCTGGGATCCGCAGTGGCATCAGCCGACCGACCTGTTCGCGACCTACAGTGACAAGGACTTCCGCCTTGGACTCAACGCAGCCCAAACAACTTTAGGGGCGGTGGGAGAGCTGACAGGTGCGCGGATAGTGCGCTGAACAACCCTCCATTTTTTCGTCCGTAAAGGAACCGCGGTCACGCGGTAGCCGTCTATCCTCGCAGAGCCTGGTGTGCGCACGCGGCACAGCCGCGGCGCGGAGGAGATCTCATGAAGAGTGGACTGCCGCTCGGAGCGGCTGCGGCGCTCGGGCTGGTGCTGCTGTCGCCGGCGCCAGCGCGGGTGAAGGCCGCAGCGCCCGATGTGCCCGACACCGTCACCTACACGAAAGACATCGCCCCCATCCTGCAGCGCAGCTGCGAGAACTGCCATCGGGTCGACGGGGTCGCGCCGATGTCGCTCAGCAACTACGACGAAGTGCGGCCCTGGGCGCGGGCAATCAAGCAGCGCACGGCCATCGGCCCGCACGCCGGCGTCATGCCCCCGTGGTACATCGAGAAGAACATCGGCATCCAGCACTACAAGAACGATCCGTCGCTGAGCGCGACCGAGGTCGCCACGATCGCCAAGTGGGCCGACACCGGTGCCGCTCGCGGAAACCCCTCCGACATGCCGCCCGCCCGCAAGTGGAACGATGCGGAGCGGTGGACGATCGGCACGCCCGACTTGATCGTCAAGCTCCCTGAGCTCGTGGTGAAAGGGAACGCGGCTGACTGGTGGGGCGAGATGGCGCCGACCCCGGTTGGCCTCGACGAAGATCGCTACGTCGCAGCTCTCGAGATCAAGGAGGTCAACGACGTGCCTTCGTCCAACGGATCGGGCCGGGCGACAGTCGGGGGCCGCTATGTGTTTCACCACATGATCTGGGCGACCGACAAGGGCGGCGGCGATGGCGTGAACGCGCCGTGGCCGGTCCACGAGGTCGGCCGGAACGCTGACACGTTCGACCCACGAGCCGGCCGCCTCCTGAAGGCTGGCTCCAGCGTCGTGACCGACTCGGTCCATCTCCATTCGAACGGACGCGACACCACAGCCCACCTGGAAATCGGCTTCAAGTTCCATCCGAAAGGGTACGAGCCGACGTTGAAGGCATCGCCCAGCCGCAGCCTGGGCAACGGCGTCGACATTTCGATTCGCCCGATGGAAGCGAGCCAGCAGCTTCACGCCTACACGGTCCTCACCGAGAACACCAAGGTCACCTCGTTCGAGCCGCATCTGCACGCGCCGGGCGCCCGGATGTGCCTCGAAGCGATCTGGGGCTACACCATCCAGACGCTCACATGCGCCGGGTACGACCACAACTGGGTACGCGGCTACGAGTACCAGGACGACTACGCTCCGCTGCTGCCGAAGGGCACCATCCTGCACATCATCGGGTTCATGGACAACTCGCCGGCCAACAAGAACGTGCCCGACCCGCGCAACTGGCAGGGTTCGGGGAACAGGTCGGTCGCGAACATGTTCATCGACCTCGGACAGGGCGTGGCACTCAGCGACGAGGAGTTCGCGAAGGCCATGGCCGAGCGGCGCGAGAAGTTGCGGCTGACGCGCAACGACCTGCCCATCGGATGTCCGCTCTGCATGATCATGCCGCCGGCATCACCGGCGGCGGCCACTTCCGCGGCGAACCGGTAAGAGGTGCACATCATGCGGATACCAGCACTCGCTTCACCGGCAGCGCGCGGCTTCTGCGCCGTTGCGCTGGGCGTCGTCATGCTCGTCCTGCCGGCAACCAGCTCTCACGCCCAGTCGCTCTCGTATTCGAGCGGCCAGAACGTGTCGCCCGCGTTCGAGGGGTGGGAAACCGATGCGGACGGCAACTCGTTCTTCCTGTTCGGCTACATGAACAACAACTGGGAGGAAGAGCTGAACGTTCCGGTCGGCCCGGACAACAGCTTCAACCTGCTCGGAGCCGACCTCGGCCAGCCGACGCACTTTCTTCCTCGGCGCAACCGGTTCGTGTTCAGGGTGCCAGTGCCCAAAGACTTCGGCACCAAGGAACTCGTCTGGACGCTGAAGACCAACGGCGTGACCGAGAAGGCCTACGCAACGCTGCGCCAGGACTACTTCGTGGACAACGTGGTAAGGGCATCGGAAACGGGCGCCTTGGGTCCGGGTTCGAGCAATCCGACTATCCGGGCAAACAAGGCTCCGGTCGTGCAGCTCGAAGGCACGAAGACCCAATCGGTGAAGGTAGGGCAGCCACTCCAACTCGTCGCACTGGTGACCGACGACGGTGTGCCGAAGGCGCCAGGACAGAACGGCACGCCGATGCCGAACCCGACGGCGGTGGCGCGCCGCATCATGATGCCGCCGCAGCGGATCACGGTCGGGAAGATGTCAGGCCTGCACCTGTCCTGGTTCGTGTATCGCGGGGCAGGGAAGGTCGAGTTCACGCCTGACCAGATCGAGCCGTGGGAAGACACGCGATCGGGAGCGAACTCGCCGTGGGCGACCATCTGGTTCCCGCCGCCGGTCCCGCAGGACGGCAAGTACATCGCGACGGCCACCTTCAGCGAGCCCGGCACCTACATCCTGCGTGCACGGGCCGACGACGGCGCGCTGGTCGGGGACCAGGAGCTGACAGTCACGGTGACCAAGTAGGGCGGGAAGAACTGGAAGGACGGGAGGGCCGGGAAGGCAAATCAGCCTATGGGCCCGGAGCCAAGAGCCTAAAGCCCGAAGCCTGTAGGTTCAAAAAAGAGCGGCCACGTTTTCACGCGGCCGCTCTTTTTCTTCTTTGATCGACTAACGGACTACCAGCGCGGCTCGGTCCGGCGACCGCCGCCGCCGCCGCCGCGGCCTCCGCCGTACCCGCCACCGCCACCGCGGTTGCCGCCGAACCCGCCTGAGCGGGCTTCCTGCGGACGCGCCTCGTTCACCGTCAGCGCGCGACCACCGAACTCCTGGCCGTTGACGGCGGAGATGGCGGCCTGCGCCTCTTCGTCGGTGGCCATCTCGACGAACCCGAACCCACGCGCACGGCCGGTCGCCATGTCGCGCATGACGCGCACGGATTCAACCGTGCCCGACTGCGAGAAGAGCGTTTCGAGTTCACCTTCCGTGGTGTTGTAGGAGAGGTTGCCGACGTACAGTTTGCGACTCATGACTATCTGACTCCCGCATTCCATCCATGGGAATGCTGCCCCAGCGGGGCGCTGTGAGGAAACCAGTCCTGAGCGAAGGGTCGCTCAAACTTGACGGACACACAGGGGAGGAGCGCACTGAGGCTCTGTCTGAGTGAAGGTAAGCGGAGGGCTAGGGCTTCCAGAGACCGATGACTGTATCACGATACAGAGGCCCCGTCACGTGTTACAATTTCATGCAGTCTCTCCGGGACGACACACTCCACTGACACATCTGTGGGTGGCTCGTCCGGACGTCCAAACCACCAATGAAAGGGCGTTTGATGCGGTCTCCCTCCTCGTCTCGCGGGGTGCCTTCGCGCCCCGTGTATGCCGGCAAAGAAACGACCGGCAAGGTCAAGAGCCTGACTCGCGGTCAGGCTTGCGGCATGATTAGCGCGCCCGACGGCGACGTTTTCTTCCACAAAGCGGACTTTAAAGGCGAATTCTTCGATCTCCAGGTCGGCGACCGCGTGGTGTTCGAGCTGCTGAACGACACGATCAGCGGCAAGCGCGCACAGAACGTGCGCAAAGCGCCCGCGCGGAAAGCCCGTTGACTCCGCGCGTTTACCTCATCAATCCCAGCCACGTCGCCTTCGGCGTGGCTGTCATCACCCCCCGCTGGCTTTACGTCCTGGCCGCCGCAACCGGCCACGAATGGGGCGACCCGGTCATCGTCGACGAAACGCTCGAGCGCATCGACCTCAACGCTATCAACCGCGGCGACGTGGTCGGTATCGGGATTCACACGGGCAATGCCCGGCGCGGATACGAAATCGGCCGGGCGGCGCGCGAACGTGGTGCGTGGGTCGTGTACGGCGGCATCCACGCGACCTTGTTCCCGGATGAGGTCTTCGAGTTCGGCGCCGCCCACTCGGTGGTGAAGGGCGACGGTGACCTGATCTGGAAGAAGGCTGTCAGGGACTGCGTCGACGGAAAGCCGTTGCCCCTGTACGACGGTGGCCGTGTGAGCGGCGACGATTTCATCCCCGCCAGGTGGGACCTTCTTCCCGAGTCCAGCTACATGTGGGCATCGGTGCAGACGGTACGTGGATGCCCCAAGCACTGTTCGTTCTGCTCGGTCTGGCGGACCGACGGCCAGGAGCCGCGCCAGCGCACGGTCGACAAGGTGATCGGCGAGATCGTCGAACTGCGCCGCAAGGGATTCAAGTTCATCGCGCTCGCCGACGATAACTTCTATCCGGTCACCCTCGAGGATCTGGCTATGGCCGGCCGGCGCCACGACAAGTCTCGCCTGCACCAGCTCCAGGACATGCGCCAGGAACGGTTCGAGCTGATGCGGGCGCTCGCCGGGTTGCCCGACGACATGGTGTTCTTCACGCAGATCACGATGGAAGCTGCTGAGGACACGGCCTTCCTCGATGCCATGCGCAAGGCACGCATTCGCGGCGCGCTCATCGGCGTCGAGGCGGTCACTCCCGAAGGCCTCAAGGACGTCTACAAGGGCTTCAACCTGGCCGGCGACGAACTCATCGAGCGGCTGCGCACGTTCCGGCGCCACGGCGTCCACGTGCTGGGCTCGTTCATCTTCGGCCTGCCAAGCGATCGCGAAAAGACCTTCGAAGCAACTGCAGCGCTTGCCGCCGACGCCGACATCACGTTCGCGCAGTTCGTGCTGCTCACCCCGTTCCCGGGAACGATCGACTTCGAGAAGTGGGCGGCCAAGCCGGAGAACCAGGAGACGAAGGTCGACGGCATCCCGGTGACGCGCCACTGGCTCATCCCCCAGGAGAAGCGGCCCAAGCTCTTCACGCCGCATCCGACGATGTCGATTGAAGACATCCGGGTCCGCACCCAGCTGGCGTGGGATCAGTTCTACAGCTGGAAGAATGTCTGGAAGCGGTCCAACGTGGTGAAGTCCATGAAGGCCCGTGTCGCCTTCGTGCTGATTTCCAAGCTGTACCGGCAGATGTACGCGAATACCGGCATTGCGACCGACAGCGCGCGGGTTCAGCGATCGGCGCAGTGGGCGCGGGTCATTGCCAAGGCCGTGCGGCGGCTGTTCATCGCCAAGCCGATGCCCGAGCTCGAAATGCCGGACCTCGCACCGCCCGCCGAGCAGGTCGCCTAGGAGTGCCGTTTACTTCACTCCAGCTTCATCCGAATCTCCTGGCCGGCATCAAAGACCTCGGGTTCACCCGGCCCACTCCCATTCAAACCGATGCAATCCCGCCTGTGCTCGCCGGGCGGGATCTGCTCGCCTGTGCGTCGACGGGCAGCGGCAAGACCGCGGCGTTCCTGCTGCCGATCCTGCACAAACTGATGCCCGAGCGCCGCGGCACGACGCGAGCGCTCGTGTTGACGCCGACGCGTGAGCTCGCCGCGCAGATCGTCGCGGACCTCACGGATCTCGCCACGCACACGCCCATCACCGCAGCGGCCGTCTTCGGCGGCGTCGGAATGGGCCCGCAGGAACATGCCTTCCGCGTTGGCGTCGACGTCATCGTCGGCACTCCGGGTCGTCTGCTGGATCACTTCAAGGCGCCCTATGGAAAGCTGACGGGCCTGAAGTACCTCGTGCTGGACGAAGCCGACCGCATGCTCGACATGGGATTTCTGCCCGATATCCGTCGTGTGCTGCGTCATCTTCCGGCCAGGCGCCAGACGCTGTTCTTCAGCGCAACGATGCCGCCGTCGATTGCGGAACTTGCGCGGGAGATGCTTCGCGATCCTGCGACCATCAACCTGGAACGGAAAGCTGCGCCTGCAGTGGGCATCACGCAGGCGGTCTATCCCGTGCCGCAGCACCTGAAGCCGAAGCTGCTTCGAGAGCTGCTGACGCGCGGGGAAATCGATGATGCGCTGGTGTTCACCCGGACGAAGCACCGCGCCGACCGGCTCGCACGATTCCTGGCGCAACAGGACATCTCAGTTGAACGCATTCACGGGAATCGCTCGCAGAACCAGCGGACCGAAGCGTTGTCTGGATTCAAAAGCGGGAAGTATCGCGTGCTGGTGGCGACCGACATAGCCGCGCGCGGCATCGACGTCACTGAGCTCGGCCACGTGATCAATTTCGACGTGCCCGCTGCTGCGGAGGACTACATCCACCGTGTAGGCCGCACTGCCCGCGCGGAAGCGGTCGGCACAGCGTTCACGCTGGCGGCGCCGGAAGAGCAGTCGGAACTGGCTGCCATCGAGAAGGCGATTCAGAAGCGGCTCCCGCGCGTGACGCTGGCGGGGTTCAACTACGACGCAGTGAAAGAGCTGCCGGCGCCAGGTGCACGGCCCGAGCATCGCGGTGGCCAAGGCCATCAGCGCGCCGGCCGTAACCGACCGCAGCACGGCGGCGGTTCATATGGCCCGCGACGCCATGGCAGGCCATCTGGATCGAACGGGTCGGCGCGCGGCCGCGGCCCGCGGTGAAGCCTGACATTCCAGATGGCGTCATCCGCACCTTCGCGATTGAGACTCAGCGCGCTGGATCAGTCGCCCATCTCGCAGGGCATGACGACCGGCGACGCACTGAGAAATTCCATCGATCTCGCTCAAACGACCGAGCGCCTCGGATACACGAGGTACTGGGTCGCCGAACATCACGCCTCGCGGATGCTCGCATGCGCCAGCCCTGAGGCGCTCATCGGACCGATCTGCGCAGCTACGAGCCGCATACGTGTTGGCAGCGGGGGAGTCATGCTCCCGCATTACAGCCCGCTGAAGGTCGCGGAAACGTTTCGAATGATCGCGGCGCTGTATCCCGAGCGTGTGGACCTGGGGCTTGGACGCGCGCCAGGCAGCGACCCGCTCACGGCGTGGGCGCTGCAGCGGGACAAACGCCAGGCGGCACCCGACGACTTCCCCGAACAGCTCGCTGAGTTGCTGGCGTATGTGCGAGACGGTTTGCCTGCGAACCATCGCCTGGGTCGCGTTGCCGAACTGCCGCCACCCGCCGAGCGTCCCGAGCCGTGGCTGCTCGGATCCTCACCGCAGAGCGGAGTCTGGGCAGCGGAACTCGGACTTCCGTATGCCTTCGCCGATTTCATCGCGCCAGGCGGCGCGCCGATCGCGCAGCGTTACATCGAAACGTTTGTCCCGTCCGCAAACCTGCAGCGGCCGAAAGTCATTGCCGCAGTGTGGGCGCTCTGCGCTGAGAGCCAGGACGAGGCAGAACGGCTCGCCTCGAGTTCGCGGATGGCGTTCGCCCATTTCCTGAGCGGCAACTTGATCCAGGTGCCGCCAGTCGACACCGCCGTCGCCTTTCTCGAAGCGAACGCCCACCTTCTGGACACCATCGTCACACGGCGGCGAGCGCTCGTCGGTACACCTGGCTTCGTGCGCGAGCAGCTCGAACAGGTCGCCCGCGAATACGGTGCGGACGAGGTGATGGCGGTGACCATCACCTACGATCACGCAGCACGAAAGAAGTCGTACGAACTGCTGGCGGCTGAATTCGAGCTCGGCGGATGAAGCGCCGGATTACTAGCCTTTGAGATATTTCTCGGGCTCGGCGTCGAACTTGCGCTTGCAGCTTGGCGCGCAAAAGTAATACGTCTTGCCGTTGTACTCGCTCTTGCCGGCCGCCTTGTTTTCGTCCACCTGCATCTTGCACACCGGATCGATGGCCATCGTTCTCTCCTGCGGATCCTTGATTCCGCTCACAAGCCGATGCGCCGAAGGCGCAGGGCGTTGGTGATTACCGACACTGAACTGAACGTCATCGCCGCGCTCGCCCAGATCGGACTGATCAGGGTTCCGGTCAGCGGATAAAGAATCCCCGCCGCGACCGGCACGCCGATGGCGTTGTAGATGAACGCGAGGAACAGGTTCTGCCGGATGTTCCTCATCGTTGCCCGCGAAAGCCGGCGTGCTCGCACCAGGCCTCTCAGATCGCCTTTCACCAGCGTGATACCGGCACTTTCGATCGCGACATCTGTGCCAGTGCCCATCGCGATCCCGACAGCGGCTTCGGCGAGCGCTGGAGCGTCATTGATGCCGTCGCCGGCCATCGCGACTGTCCGGCCGCTTCCCTGCAGCTGGGCAATCACATCGCGCTTTGCAGTGGGCAGCACGTCGGCGCGCACCTCGTCGATGCCCAGGCGGCCCGCCACGGCTTTGGCGGTGACTTCGTTGTCGCCCGTCAGCATCACGATGCGCAACCCTTCAGCGTGAAGCGCCTTGATTGCATCAGCCGTGCTGGGCTTGAGCGGATCGGCCACACCGAACAGACCAACGAGCTGCCCGTCCCGCGACAGGTACATCACGGTGTGCCCCTCGCGGCGCAGTGCTTCGGCGTCGCTGCCTGCCGCATTCGGCGGAGTGGACGCATCGGACATCATCGCCAGGTTGCCAAGCGCGAACTGATGGCCGGAAATTACGCCTCCGATTCCTTTGCCGGGAACCGCGCGAAAGCCAGCGACCTGCTGCAGTTCGAGGTGTTGTTTTCTCGCCTCGGCGATGAATGCGGCGGCAAGCGAATGCTCGCTCGATTGTTCGAGCGAGGCCGCAGCGATCAGCGCGGCCTCATCGCTGAGTCCGTTCAACCCTCGCGACACGGTCAACGAGGGACGCCCCTCGGTCAGGGTGCCCGTCTTGTCGACAACCAGCGTGTCCACTTTCTCGAGCCGTTCGAGGGCTTCAGCCTGGCGAACGAGCACACCTGCCGTTGCACCTCGGCCAGTACCGACCATGATCGCCATCGGAGTCGCCAGTCCCAGTGCGCAGGGGCACGCGATGATCAGCACCGCCACGCCCGCAACGAGTGCATGAGAAAGGCGGGGCTCCGGTCCAATCAACAGCCATATGGCGAAAGCAGCGAGTGCGACAACGACGACCGCCGGAACGAAGTACGCGGAGACGCGATCGGCCAGGCGCTGGATCGGAGCGCGGCTGCGCTGCGCCTCGCCGACCATCTGGACGATCTGCGACAGAAGCGTCGCGGCGCCGACCCGGTCCGCTTTGAACAGGACGGTGCCGGTCGCGTTGATGGTCCCGCCCGTGACGCGGTCGCCGGCCTGCTTCTCGGCCGGCAGCGGCTCGCCGGTCACCATGCTCTCGTCAATCGAC
>Ga0310810_10003861_pt1 | contig 16465 bp, 19 predicted proteins | sample NCmetagenome_FD_207641 | JGI IMG/M metagenome (GOLD analysis project Ga0310810, IMG submission 207641) | Soil microbial communities from experimental microcosm in Duke University, North Carolina, United States - NC | ecosystem: Engineered > Artificial ecosystem > Soil microcosm > Unclassified ... | reverse complement strand
CACCAGCACGTCGACCGGGTCGCCGTCGAGGCCCAGGGTGTGCTCGAAGAAGCCGTAGTTGGTGGGGTAGCCGAACGCGGTGTACAGCACCCGGTCGAGGTGCACCCGACCGGTCTCGTGGTCGACCTCGTACTTGACCCGGCTGCCCTTGGGGATCTCGATCACGGCTTCATACGCACCCATGTGGATAACGTTAGTGGATGCCCGATCGGCCCCGACTGACGCCGGCGATCGCCGACGTGCGCCGTGCGGTGCGCGACGCGCTGCCGGGCGACGGCGCCTCCGGCGGCCTCGTCCTCGTCGCGCTCAGCGGTGGCCCCGACTCGCTGGCGCTCGCCGCCGCCACCGCGTTCGAGGCGCCGCGTGCGGGGCTGCGAGCGGGCGCGGTGATCGTCGATCACGGGCTGCAGGATGCCTCGGCAGCCGTGGCGGATCGCGCGGCCGAGCAGGCGCGCACCCTCGGTCTCGACCCGGCGCGTCGAGGTCGGCACCGACGGCGGCCCGGAGGCCGCAGCCCGCAGCGCACGGTACGCGGCCCTGGATTCCGCGGCCGACGAGCTTTCCGCCGGCGTGATCCTGCTCGGGCACACGTTGGATGATCAGGCCGAGTCCGTGCTGCTGGGTCTGGCACGGGGATCGGGTGCGGCGAGCATGCAGGGCATGGCGCCGGAAACCGGGCGGTACCGGCGGCCGCTGCTCGGCATCCGGCGCGCCACAACCGTGCAGGCCTGCGCCGACGCCGGGCTCGAGCCCTGGGACGACCCGCACAACGCCGACCCCGCGTACGCCCGGGTGCGGGTGCGCGAGACGGTGCTGCCGGTGCTCGAGCGGGAGCTCGGGCCGGGCGTCGCGGAGGCCCTCGCCCGCACGGCCGAGCAGCTGCGCGAGGACGCCGACGCGCTCGACGCGTTCGCCGGCGAGGTGGCGGAGGACATCGTCGAGCTCGAGGAGGCCGGGGTGTCGCTCAGCGTCAGCGCGCTCGCCGCGAACCCTCCGGCTCTGCGGCAGCGGCTGATCCGGCTGGTCGCCGCGTCCGAGTTCCACGTCTCACTGAGTCGCGCGCAGACGCTCGCGATCGCCCGGCTCGTGACCGACTGGCACGGCCAGGCCGCCCTCGACCTGCCCGGCTTCACCGCCGAGCGCCGCGGCAGCCGCATCCGTCTGGTGTCGTCGACCGCCGGCCCGCTCACCGGCCGCAAGCCTGCGGCAGACTAGGTGCATGGACTCCGCGTCGATCGCCTCCGACCTCACCAAGGTGCTCGTCACCGAACAGCAGATCCACGAGCGCATCGCCGAGATGTGCCGGCGGATCGAGGCCGATTACGAGGGCCGCCCGGTGCTCTTGATCGGCGTGCTGCGCGGCGCGGTCATGGTGATGGCCGACCTGGCGCGCGAGCTGCGCAAGCTCGATGTCGAGATGGACTGGATGGCGGTGTCGTCGTACGGCGCCAGCACCCAGTCGAGCGGTGTGGTGCGCATCGTGAAAGACCTCGACACCGCGCTCGCCGGGCGCGACGTGCTGATCGTCGAGGACGTCGTCGACTCGGGGCTCACCCTGTCGTGGCTGCGCGAGAACCTGGAGTCGCGCGGACCGGCCAGCGTCGAGATCTGCGCCCTGCTGCGCAAACCCGAGGCGGCGAAGGTCGAGATCGACGTGAAGTACGTCGGGTTCGACATCCCCACCGACTTCGTCGTGGGCTACGGCCTCGACTACGCCGAGAAGTACCGCAACCTGCGCGACGTGGCGGTGCTCGCACCGCACGTCTACTCAGGCGAGTAGGGCTCCGCTCCCGGCGAACACTCGGACGCCGCCGAGGTGCCGCGCTGTAGCCTGGCAGGCACCATGGACTTCAAGCGCATCTTCCGCGGACCACTGATCTGGATCATCGTGGCCGGCGCCCTCATCTGGGTCGCCGTCTCTTTCGTGACCGCGTCCAACTTCCGCGAGATCACCACGCAGGAGGGCCTGACACTGCTCTCCGGCAACACCGTCGACACGGCGAAGATCGTCGACGGCGAGCAGCGCGTCGACCTCACCCTCAGCTCCGACTACAAGAACTTCGGCAAGAGCGTGCAGTTCTACTACGTCTCGCAGCGCGGCGGCGACGTGGTCAAGGCGATCACCGACAGCAGCGCCAAGTTCGACGACGAGGTGCCGCAGACCAACTGGTTCACCGGCCTGCTCGGCATCCTGCTGCCGCTGCTGTTCATCGGCGTCATCTTCTGGTTCATGCTCTCGAGCATGCAGGGCGGCGGCAACCGCGTCATGCAGTTCGGCAAGTCGCGCGCGAAGCTGGTCAGCAAGGAGAGCCCGAAGGTCACGTTCGCGGATGTCGCCGGCTCCGAGGAGGCCGTCGAGGAACTCCACGAGATCAAGGACTTCCTGAAGGACCCGGCCCGCTTCCAGGCGGTCGGCGCCCGCATCCCGAAGGGCGTGCTGCTGTACGGCCCTCCGGGAACGGGTAAGACCCTGCTCGCCCGCGCCGTCGCCGGCGAGGCAGGGGTGCCGTTCTATTCGATCTCCGGCTCGGACTTCGTCGAGATGTTCGTCGGCGTCGGCGCGAGCCGCGTGCGCGACCTGTTCGAGCAGGCGAAGCAGAACTCGCCCGCGATCATCTTCGTCGACGAGATCGACGCGGTCGGCCGCCACCGCGGCGCCGGCCTCGGCGGTGGACACGACGAGCGCGAACAGACCCTCAACCAGCTGCTGGTCGAGATGGACGGCTTCGACGTCAAGACCAACGTGATCCTGATCGCGGCGACCAACCGCCCCGACATCCTCGACCCCGCACTGCTGCGTCCGGGTCGCTTCGACCGCCAGATCGGTGTCGACGCGCCCGACTCGAAGGGCCGGCTGAAGATCCTCGAGGTGCACGCCAAGGGCAAGCCGATGGCCAAGGGGGTCGACCTCGAGGTGCTGGCCCGCAAGACGCCCGGCTTCACCGGCGCCGACCTGGCCAACGTGCTCAACGAGGCGGCGCTGCTGACCGCCCGCAGCAACGCGCAGCTGATCGACAACCGCGCCCTCGACGAGGCGGTGGACCGCGTCCTCGCCGGCCCGCAGCGTCGCACCCGCATCATGAACGACAAAGAGCGCCTGATCACCGCCTACCACGAGGGCGGCCACGCCCTCGCGGCGGCGGCGATGCGCCACACCGACCCGGTCACGAAGGTGACGATCCTGCCCCGCGGCCGCGCCCTCGGCTACACGATGGTGCTGCCGCTCGAGGACAAGTACTCGGTCACCCGCAACGAGCTGCTCGACCAGCTGACCTACGCGATGGGCGGCCGCGTCGCCGAGGAGATCGTGTTCCACGACCCGACCACCGGGGCGAGCAACGACATCGAGAAGGCCACCGGCATCGCGCGCAAGATGGTCACCGAGTACGGCATGAGTGCCACCGTCGGCGCGGTGAAGCTGGGCCAGTCGCAGGGCGAGGTGTTCCTCGGGCGCGACATGGGTCACCAGCGCGACTACTCCGAAGAGCTCGCCGAGAAGGTCGACGTCGAGGTGCGGCTGCTCATCGAGCAGGCACACGACGAGGCCTGGAAGGTGCTCAACGACAACCGCGACATCCTCGACAACCTCGCGAAAGAGCTGATCGAGAAAGAGACGCTCGACCACATCCAGCTGGCCGAGGTCTTCAAGGACGTCAAGCGTCTGCCCGAGCGTCCGCTGTGGCTCTCGAGCGACAAGCGTCCGCTGAGCGACCAGCCGCCGATCAAGATCGCCGCGAAGGCCCCGGTCGACCCGGGCATCGTCGACGGTGGGGTCGACTCCGACACCCCGTCGCGGCCGAAGCGCACCCCGCGCCCGCGCAAGAACCCCGGCATCGCGACAGCCTGACGGCCGTGGGCATCGACTCCCCGAGGATCGAGGCAGCGGTGGCCGAGATCCTCGCCGCGATCGGCGAGGATCCGGCGCGTCCGGCCCTCGTCGACACGCCGCGCCGGGTGGCCGAGGCCTACGCCGAGTTCTTCTCCGGCATCGGTGAAGACCCGCTCGGCCCCCTGCGCGACAGTGCAGAGCTCGTGGCGGCGCCCGAGGAGCTCGGTGAACTAGTGCTGCTGCGCGACGTCGACTTCCGGTCGGTCTGCGAGCACCACCTGCTGCCCTTCCTCGGGGTCGCGCACCTCGCCTACGCCCCCGGTGACCGGATCGTCGGACTCGGCCGCCTCACCCGCGTGGTCGAGATACTCAGCTCGCGGCCCCAGCTGCAGGAGCGCCTGGGCGAGCAGATCGCCGACACCCTGCAGGAGGGGCTGGCTCCGCGCGGCGTGCTGGTCGTGCTCGACGCCCGCCACGGTTGCGTCACGGCACGCGGCACCCGCCAGGTCGACAGCACCACGGTGACGATCGCGAGCCGGGGCACGCTCTCCGACCCGACCGTGCAGGCCGGGGTGCTGGCCACCCTCGCCCGCGGGGTGGAGCGATGAGCGCCCCCGTCCAGATCATGGGCGTGCTGAACGTCACGCCCGACTCGTTCAGCGACGGCGGCCGCTGGCAGCATCCGGATGACGCGATCGCCCACGCCGTCGAGATGGTGCAGGCGGGCGCGGTGATCATCGACGTCGGCGGCGAGTCGACCCGTCCCGGCGCCACGCCGGTCGAAGCTCCCGAAGAGCGGCGACGGGTGGTCCCCATCGTGCGCGAACTGGTCGCCCGCGGCATCACGGTCAGCATCGACACGATGCACGCCGACATCGCCCTCGCGGCCGTCGACGCCGGTGCCGAGATCATCAACGACGTCTCCGGCGGCCTGGCCGACGAGGGCATGGGCCGGGTGGCGGCCGAGACCGGTGTGCACTTCATCGCCATGCACTGGCGCGGCGGGGCGGATGTCGCGGCCGGCTACCGCGACGTGGTCACCGAGGTGCGCGAAGAGCTGAAGACCCGCGTCGCCGAGCTGGTGGTGCGGGGCGTCGAGCCGAGCCGCATCGTGCTGGATCCGGGGCTCGGGTTCGCCAAGGACACGGAGCACAACTGGCAGCTGCTCGGCCGGCTGGAGGAGCTGGCGAGCCTCGGCCACGGCATCCTGATCGGCGCATCGCGCAAGCGCTTCACCGGCGCGCTGCTGCCCGAGGGGTCGCCCATGGAGGACCGCGACCTGCCGACCGCCGTCATCAGCGCACTCGCCGCACGGTCGGGAGTGTGGGCGGTGCGCGTGCACGACGTGCCCTCGACTCGCCTCGCGTTGGATGTCTGGCAGCACTGGCAGCAAGGAGCGCAGCGATGATCGCCGACCGCATCACTCTCACCGGGTTGCGCGCCACCGGGTTCCACGGCGTGTTCGCCGAGGAGCGCGCCGCCGGCCAGGAGTTCATCGCCGACGTCACCGTGCACCTGGGGCTGCACGACGCGGCCGCGTCGGACGAGCTCGCGCAGACGGTCGACTACGGCGCGCTGGCCGAGGGTGTGGTCGCGGCGATCGAACGTGATCCGGTGGACCTGATCGAGACGGTGGCCGAGCGCATCGCCGCCGTCGCGCTGGGGTTCGCCCGGGTCGAGACGGTGGACGTGACCGTGCACAAGCCCAGTGCGCCGATCACCGTGCCGTTCGATGATGTCAGCGTGAGCATCACCCGGAGCCGTGGCTGATGTCGGTGCTCAAGCGCAAGATCGAGGTGCCGGCGGTGGTGGCGTTCGGCTCCAATCAGGGCGACCGCGCGGCGACCATTCTTGCGGCAGCACGCGAACTCGCCGACGCACCGGGCGTCGAACTCACCGCGATGTCGTCGCTGCACGAGACGGTGGCGCTGCGACCCGAAGGCCGTGACGCAGACGCGCCGGCGTACCTGAACGCGGTGGGCCTCATCCGCACCACCCTCACGCCGCCCGCCCTGCTGCAGCTGCTGCAGACGATCGAGAACGCGCACGGCCGGGTGCGCGCCGAGCGCTGGGGCGACCGCACGCTCGACCTCGACCTGATCGACGTCGCCGGCATCCGCCACGACGACCCCGAGCTGACGCTGCCGCATCCGCGGGCGTTCGAGCGCGACTTCGTGCTGAAGCCGTGGCTCGAGGTCGATCCGGATGCGGTGCTCACCGGGCATGGGCGCGTCGCCGACCTGGTGGCGGCTCTGTGACCCGCACGCGACCCGGCACCCTGATCGTGCTGGCGGTCATCGGAACGGGGGCCGGCATCCTGCTGCAGGCGGTGCTGGCCGCGATCAGCATGCCGAAGCTCCGGCCCGAGTTCACCATGTCGATCACGCTCGCCCTCGTCGGTGTGGCGGCGGTGCTGCTGGCCGTGCCGGTGCGCCGTGCCGTGCGCAGCCACGGCCCGCGGCGTGTGCGGGTCGACCCGTTCTACGCCACCGCGGTCGTGGCGCTGGCGAAGTCCGCTGCCCTCGGTGGGGCTCTCCTCGCCGGGCTCGGCCTGGGGCTGGTGGCCGAGTTGCTGGTGCGCTCGGGTGCGCCCGAGGGCGAGTCGTATCTGCGCGTGTTCGCGGTGCTCGGCGGCGGTGTGCTGCTCACCGTCGGGGGGCTGGTGGCGGAGTGGTTCTGCACGGTGCCGAAGGACGGCGGCGACGAGCCGGGGGCCGGGCCGATGGCGCCCGCCGGGTAGCGTGGTGACGTGAGCACGACGACGCGACTTGAGCCCGTTGCCGGCGAGTGGCAGCGGGTGTCGCCGAAGTACATCGTCGTCGACCTGGTCGGCACCCTGATCAGCGCCGCCGTCATGACGGTGGCGAGCGGGCTGCCCTGGTTCTTCAGCCAGATGATGTGGCTGCTCGCGCTGCCCATCGTTGTCGGGGTGACGGGCATCGTGATGGCCTGCCTCACGCCGCGACGGGTGCGCTCGATCGGCTACCGGCTGCGCGACGACGACCTGCTGTTCCGGCGGGGGCTGATGTTCCAGCGCTTCGTCGCCGTGCCGTACGGGCGCATGCAGCTGGTCGACATCAACCGGGGGCCGCTGGCCCGGGCCGTCGGGCTCTCCGAACTGAAGCTGGTGACCGCGGCGGCGGCGTCGAACGTGACCATCCCGGGCCTGCCGGAGGCCGACGCCGAGGCGTTGCGCGACCGGCTCGTCGAACTGGCGGAGACGCGCCGGGCGGGGCTGTGAGCGACCGGCTCGCCGACGGCGAGTGGCACCGGCTGCACCCCGCCACGCCTTTGCTGCGCGGCGGCCTGGCGCTCGTGGCCATCCTCGGCATCGTGGTCGCGAACCTGCGCGAGCGTCTGCTGGAGTTCTTCTTCGGGGGCCAGGGCACCCCGGGCGACCCGGTCGACGAGATCGTCCAGCGCGGCCTCGTCCCGATCGCCCTGCTGGTGCTGGCCGTCGCGCTCGTGCTGTTCATCGGCGGGTTCTACCTGTCGTGGCGCATGCACACGTTCCGCATCACGGATGAGCTGGTCGAGGTGCGCAGCGGCATCCTGTTCCGCACGCACCGCAAAGCCCGGCTCGACCGCATCCAGGGCATCAACATCGTGCGGCCGCTGTTCGCCCGCATTTTCGGCGCCGCCCGGCTCGAGATCACCGGCGCCGGCAACGACGCGAACGTGCAGCTTGCCTACCTCGGCAGCGCGACGGCCGACGCGCTGCGCCGCGACATCCTGACCCTCGCCTCCGGCACCGCCGTGCGACCGGATGCGCCCCCGCCCGCACTCGCCGCACCCGGCGGCGTCATCGGGCAGCGCGTGGCCGAGTTCACGGCGCCCGAGCTCGATCCGACCCTCGCGGAGCCCGCGAGCGTCGTGACCATGCACCCCGGCCGCCTGATCGGCTCGACCCTGTTGAGCACCGGGACCATCTGGTTCGTGGTGTTCGTCGGCGGCGCGATCGTGGCGGCGGCGATGTTCCGCGAGTTCTTCTACGTGTTCGGGGCGGTGCCCTTCCTCTTCGGTCTCGGGTCGTACCTGGTCAACCGGGTCGTGAAGTCGCTGCGCTACACGATCGCCGGAACCCCCGACGGCGTGCGGGTCGGGTACGGCCTGCTGTCGACCAGCAACGAGACCCTGCCGCCGGGCCGCATCCACTCGATCTCGATCAGCCAGTCGCTGCTCTGGCGGCCGTTCGACTGGTGGGAGGTCAAGGTGAACCGCGCCGGCCGGTCGTCGGCGCAGGGCGCAGCCGGGCAGCAGAACACCACGATCCTGCCGGTCGGGTCGCGCGCCGAGGTGTTCAAGGTGCTCGAACTGGCGCTGCCGGGACTCATCGACGACGGCACGCGCGACGTCATCACCGCGGGGCTCGCGCCGGCAACCCCCGACGACGGTTTCACGAACTCCCCGCGGCGCGGTGCAGTATTGCGGTGGTTCTCGTGGCGGCGCAACGGGTTCGCGCTCCGGCCGGAGGCGGTGGTGCTGCGGCGCGGGCAGGTGTGGCGCGAGCTGATCGTGGTTCCGGCGGCGCGCATGCAGAGCGTGTCGCTGCATCAGGGTCCGCTCGATCGCGCATTGCGGCTGGCGGAGGTGCACGTACACACGGTCGCGGGGCCGATCAGTGCCCGGCTCGGGGCGCTCGACGCCTCCGATGCGAGCGGGTTCTTCCGCGATGCCGCCTCGACGGCGGTGGCCGCCGCGGCTGCCGACCGCACCCACCGCTGGCGCACCGGCTGGGCCTCGTCGTGAGCGCCGCCCAGCGGTCGGGCCGTCTCGGTGTCGGCGTCGTGGGCGCCGGACGGGTGGGCCCGGTGATCGGGGCGGCGCTCGGCGGAGCGGGGCACGCGGTCGTCGGCATCAGCGCCGTGTCGCAGGAGGCGCGGGATCGCGCCGACGCCATGCTTCCGGGTGTCCCGGTGCTCGAGGTTCCGACGATCGTCGAGCGCAGCGAACTGGTGGTGCTGGCGGTGCCGGCCGATCAGCTGCCCGGACTCGTCTCCGGGTTGGCGGCGACCGGTGCCTGGCAGCCGGGGCAACTCGTCGTGCACACCGCGCCTGGGCTCGGTACCGGGGTTCTCGCCCCGGCGGTCGCGGCGGGCGTCATCCCGTTGGCGATCTCGCCGGCCATGGTCTTCACCGGCACTTCCATCGACCTCGCCCGGCTGCGCGAGTCGTGGTGCGCGGTCACCGCGCCCGGCCCGGTGCTGCCGATCGCCCAGGCCCTGGTGGTCGAGATGGGCGCGGAGCCGGTGGTCGTCGCGGACGCCGACCGGGCCGCCTACGCGGCAGCGCTCGAGGCGGCGAGCGGGTTCGCGAGCGCCGTGGTCACCGAATCTCTCGACGCGCTGCGCCGCATCGGCGTCGAGCATCCCGGCCGGGTGCTGGGCTCGGTGGTGCGCTCGGCGGTCGAGAACGCGCTCGCCGACGCCGGGGGCGAGCGGCACAACTCAGGACATCTGGCCCCCGAGCCGCCGCAGGCCCCCGGAATCGCCGGAATCTCCTGAGTTACGCAAGCCGATACGATCGCAGGGTGACCCGCCCCGTCGTTCTCGAGACGATCGCGCAGGTTCGTCAGACCCTGTCGGGCACCGTGGCCCTCGTTCCCACCATGGGCGCGCTCCACGAGGGGCACCTGGCCCTGGTCGAGCGGGCACGGCAGCTGGCCGACACGGTGGTCGTGTCGATCTTCGTCAACCCGCTGCAGTTCGGCCCCTCCGAAGATCTGGCGAAATACCCGCGCGACCTCGACGCCGACCTCGACGCGCTCGAGCCCCACGGTGTGGCCTACGTCTTCGCGCCGACCGCCGACGAGATGTACCCGGACGGGGGCGCCCAGGTCACCGTCTCCAGCGGCCGCATCGGCGAAACCCTCGAGGGCCGCTCGCGCCCCGGCCATTTCGACGGGGTGCTCACCGTCGTCGCCAAGCTGCTCGGCATCGTGCGGCCCGATGTGGTCGTGTTCGGGCAGAAGGACGCCCAGCAGGTGTTCCTGGTGCAGCGGATGGTGCGCGACCTCGACATCGCGACGCGGGTGGATGTGGTGGAGACCGTGCGGGCCGCGGACGGGCTGGCGCTCTCCAGTCGCAACCGGTACCTCGACGCGGACGAGCGCCGGGCGGCGCTCGCGCTGAGCCGCGCGCTGGAAGCTGCTGCGGCATCCGGAGATCGCGGCATCGACGCGGTGCTCGCCGCCGCCCAGTCGGTGCTGATGGGCGAGGAACTGGTTAAGCTCGACTACCTGAAGGTCGTGGACCCGCGCACCTTCCAGCCCGTCGACGACGACTACCGCGGGCCGGCGCGCGTGCTGATCGCGGCGAAGGTCGGCGACACCCGCCTGATCGACAACGACTCCCTGTATCTCAACTGACGAGACCCGAGCTGAGCCATGACCGAAGAACCCACCGAGAACGAGCAGCGGGCGGTGCGCCTCGCCAAGCGCGAGCGCCTGCTCGCCGAGGGCGACGCCTACCCGGTCGAGGTGCCCGTCACCCACAGCATCCCCGAGGTGCGTGCCGAGTGGGGCCACCTCGAGGCCGACGCGACCACCGGTGTGACCGTCGCCCTCGCCGGGCGTGTGGTCTTCGCCCGCAACACCGGCAAGCTCTGCTTCGCCACGCTGCAGTCGGGGGATGGCAGCCGCATCCAGGTGATGATCTCGCTGGCCGAGGTGGGCGAGGAGTCGCTCGAGCGCTGGAAAGAGCTGGTCGACCTCGGTGACATCGTGCAGGTCGAGGGCGAGGTGATCTCGTCCAAGCGCGGCGAGCTGAGTGTGCTCGCCACCACCTGGCGGATCGCGGCGAAAGCACTGCTGCCGCTGCCGAACCTCTACGAGGGCACCGAGCTCAGCGACGAGACCCGGGTGCGTCAGCGCTACCTCGACCTGATCACGCGTGAGCAGGCCCGCGTCAACGTGCGCACGCGCGCGGCGATCAACGCCAGCATCCGCCAGACCCTGACCGGCCACGGGTTCCTCGAGATCGAGACTCCGATGCTGCAGACCATGCACGGCGGCGCGAGCGCGCGGCCCTTCATCACGCACTCCAACGACCTCGACATGGACCTGTACCTGCGCATCGCGCCGGAGCTGTTCCTCAAGCGCGCGGTGGTGGGCGGCATCGAGCGGGTGTTCGAGATCAACCGCAACTTCCGTAACGAAGGCGTCGACGCCACCCACAACCCCGAGTTCGCGATGCTCGAGGCCTACCAGGCGTACGGCGACTACAGCACGATCGGCGACCTCACCAAAGAGATGGTGCAGAACGCGGCGCTCGCCGTCGCCGGATCGCACGTCGTCACCCTGGTCGACGGCAGCACCTTCGACTTCGGCGGGGAGTGGCCGAGCATCTCGATGTACGACTCGCTGTCGGAGGCGGTCGGGCGCGAGGTCACCCCCCAGACCGGACTCGACGAACTGCAGCGGCTCGCCGACGACGCCGGCGTCGAGGTGAAGATCCCGACCCACGGCAAGTACATCGAGGAGCTCTGGGAGCACCACGTCGCTGACTCGATCCTCGACCGTCCCACGTTCGTGCGCGACTTCCCCGTCGACACCAGCCCGCTGGTGCGCGACCACCGCAGCATCCCCGGCGTGGTCGAGAAGTGGGACCTCTACGTGCGCGGGTTCGAGCTGGCGACCGGGTACTCCGAGCTGGTCGACCCGGTCATCCAGCGTCAGCGGTTCATCGACCAGGCCAAGCTCGGCGCCCGCGGAGACGTGGAGGCGATGCGCCTCGACGAGGACTTCCTGCGTGCGATGGAGCACGGCATGCCCCCGATGGGCGGCATGGGCATGGGCATCGACCGGCTGATGGTGGCCCTCACCGGCCTCGGCGGCCTGCGCGAGACCGTCCTCTTCCCGCTGGTGAAGTGACCATGGCCGCCCCCGACAAGCCACGCCCGACAGCGCTGCGCCTCACCATCTGGCTGGTGGTCGGCGCGATCGGCGTCTACCTCGTGGTGTCGGGCGTGCTCGGCATCATCGCGAAGGGCGGCTGATGGATCGCCGCACCTCCCGCCTCATCATGCTGCTCGGGCTGGTGGTGATGGTGGGCGTCGTCGTGGTGGTCGTGCTGCTGCGCGTACCCTAGAACCATGGACCTCACGCCGCTGATCTTCTCGATCGCACCCACCGTGCTGATCGGGCTGGTCTTCTGGTTCGTGATGCGGGCCATCATCCGCTCCGACCGGGGTGAGCGTGCCGCCTACGCCAAGATCGAGGCCGAGGAGCGCGCCCGGTACGAGGCGCAGAAAGCTACTCGCGAGGGCGAAGCCGCACGTTAGGCAGAGCCGGCGCCGGCAGCGGGTCGCCGTCGTAGCCGACGAGTTCGCCGAACCGGCCGGCCGGGTCGGATTCGCCGATCACCTCGTTCTGCCACTGCTCGCGGAACGCCACCACCTCGTCGTGGCTGCGCCCGACGAAGTTCCACCACATCACGATCTGCTCGTTCAGCGGCTCACCGCCGATGATGAGCGCGCGCACCGGGCCGTCGCCCGCGACGATCTCGAGCGCCGACTGACCGGTGCCGACGACCCCGAGGTGCGCCGCCGGGATCGCGACGCCCTGCAGGGTGGGGGCCCCGGCATCCACGATCAGGCCGTACTCGAAACCGGGGTCGGCGGGGATGCTCACCCGCCCGCCCGCCGGAAGGTCGAGTTGCGCGCCGTACAGCCGGGTGAACGTCGGCACCGTCGACCCGCCGCCGACGAACACGTGCAGGGTCGCGTCGCCGATCGTCTGCGCCTCGGGCGCGAACGTGTCGAACCGGGGGGCGACATCGCGGTTCGCGTCGGGCAGCGCGACCCAGAGCTGCACGCCGTGCAGCTCGCGCGCGTCATCCGTTGACACCTCGGAGTGCTGGATGCCGCGGCCGGCCGTCATCAGGTTCACCTCGGTCGGGTGGATGAGGGCGTGATGCCCGGCCGAATCGCGATGCTCGATCTCGCCGCGGTAGAGCCAGCTGACCGTCTGCAACCCGGTGTGCGGATGCGGGGGCGTGTCCATCGTGCGGGCGTGCGGCGCGGGCGTGGGCCCGTACGAGTCCACGAAGCACCAGGCCCCGACGAGCGACCGCGCCCGCTGCGGAAGAGTGCGGCGCACCATCAGCGCCCGTGGCCCCCCGAGCGGCACCTCCCGCGGCTCGAGCACCTCGACGATCCCGCCGGTCGAGCGAAGTCCCTCGTCGGTCGAGTAGCCGCGAAGCCCCTCGTCGGTCGAGTAGCCGCGAAGCGGCGTATCGAGACCAGTGTCCGCCAGCACCACCTCGGCCGGGTCCTTCTCGAGGTTGCTCATACGGTCAACTTAGCTGCGGGGGTTTCGATACGCGCCTGCGGCGCTACGCTTCGACACGCGCTGCGCGCTACTCAGCGCGGCGCTCAACCGGCGCGATGACGAGCAGGTCACCCACTTGGCAGTCGAGCGCCTCGCAGATCGCGGTGAGCGTCGAGAACCGGATGGCGCGCGCCCGGTCGTTCTTCAGCACCGACAGGTTCACGATGCTGACACCCACGAGGCGGCTGAGTTCGGTGAGCGTCATGCCGCGCTCCTCGAGCAGCTCGTCCAGCCGGCAGTGGATGCGCCCGGTGTCGTCGTCGGGGTCGGCCGGGGCCATCAGACGAGGCCCTCGACGTCGGCCTCCGCGGCTTCGGCGCGCAGACGCAGCCGCTCGCCCTCGCGCAGAACCACGGCGATGCACGCCAGCCCCAGCGAGATCAGCAGGGGCGTGAAGTCGAAGGTCAGCGAGAACACCGGCTCGGGCCAGGCGGGCATGGCGCCGGGGTCATCACCGGTGCCGGTCCATCCGGTCAGCTGCAGCGCCTCGACGCCCGCCCGCCAGCCGCCGAGCTGGGTCAGCAGGCTGGCGACGCTGGCACCGAGGAGGACGGTGACGGCGGCGATCCAGAGCAGACGGGATGCGACGCCCCGGTACGCGTCGGCGGCGATCGCCGAGCGGGCAAGCCGGCGTGCCAGCAGGGCGATGGTGATGAATGCCGCACCGCCGACCAGCTGCCCGACCGCGAGCAGGGTGCGGGTTCCCGCAGAGAGACCGGATACCGCGAGGGCCAGGTGGTCGGTGCCGTCCTCGATGGTGGCGGTCGGGCCGTCGGCCGTCACCCCGGCCGGAAGTTGCGGCGCCCAGGTCGCGACCGGGATCTCGACCGGGACGGCCTGGCCGACGGCGGTGGCGACCACGCCGACCAGGGTGCCGATCGCGGCCAGCGCGGCGGCGACGACCGCCAAGCCGGCGACGAGGCGCAGCAGCCCGACGTTCTCGACGCCTGGGGCTTCGGGTGTGCGCGAGCGGCGCACGATGACGATGATCGCGCCGACGAGGGCGGCGAGGGTGAGCAGGACGAGGGCGATGTGCCAGAACGAGAGCGGGCCGAGCATGTGAAGTCTCCTTATCGAATGTCGATAACATAACGAATATCGATATGGTATGCAAGTGGCGGGTTTCGATACGCGTCGCTTCGCGGCGCTACTCACCGGCGAGGGGGCAAGTGGCGGTGCGCCCCCAGCGAACACGGGCGAATCGCGCACCCGGCGTCATTACTCTCGACATATCGGCGCAGCCTCCCGTGTATGCGCCGGAGGAGAGATTTCAGATGTTCGAGCGCTTTACCGACCGAGCCCGCCGGGTCGTCGTCCTCGCCCAGGAAGAGGCGAAGATGCTCAACCACAACTACATCGGCACCGAGCACATCCTGCTCGGGCTGATCCACGAGGGCGAGGGTGTCGCCGCGAAGGCGCTCGAGTCCCTCGGCATCTCGCTCGACGCCGTGCGCGAGCAGGTGCAGGACATCATCGGCCAGGGGCAGCAGCAGCCGACCGGGCACATCCCGTTCACGCCGCGCGCCAAGAAGGTGCTCGAGTTGTCGCTGCGCGAGGCGCTGCAGCTGGGGCACAGCTACATCGGCACCGAGCACATCCTGCTCGGCCTGATCCGCGAGGGCGAGGGTGTCGCCGCGCAGGTGCTGGTCAAGCTGGGCGCCGACCTCAACCGGGTGCGTCAGCAGGTCATCCAGCTGCTGTCGGGCTACCAGGGCAAAGAGCAGGTCGCGGTCGGCGGCAACGACGCGACCCCCGACAAGGGCTCGCAGATCCTCGACCAGTTCGGTCGCAACCTCACCCAGGCCGCACGGGACGGCAAGCTCGACCCGGTGATCGGGCGCGAGAAGGAGATGGAGCGGGTCATGCAGATCCTCTCTCGCCGCTCCAAGAACAACCCCGTACTGATCGGCGAGCCCGGCGTCGGCAAGACCGCCGTCGTCGAGGGCCTGGCGCAGGCGATCGTGCGCGGCGACGTGCCCGAGACCCTGAAGGACAAGCAGCTGTACACGCTCGACCTCGGCTCGCTCATCGCCGGCTCGCGCTACCGCGGTGACTTCGAGGAGCGCCTGAAGAAGGTGACGAAGGAGATCCGCACCCGCGGCGACATCATCACCTTCATCGACGAGATCCACACCCTGGTGGGCGCGGGGGCCGCCGAGGGCGCGATCGACGCCGCCAGCATCCTGAAGCCCCTGCTCGCCCGCGGCGAGCTGCAGACCATCGGCGCGACCACGCTCGATGAGTACCGCAAGCACTTCGAGAAGGATGCCGCGCTCGAGCGCCGCTTCCAGCCCGTGCAGGTGCAGGAGCCGACGCTGCCGCACACCATCAACATCCTGAAGGGGCTGCGCGACAAGTACGAGGCGTTCCACAAGGTGTCGATCACGGATGGCGCGATCGTCGCCGCCGCGAACCTCGCCGACCGCTACGTCAGCGACCGCTTCCTGCCCGACAAGGCGATCGACCTGATCGACGAGGCCGGAGCACGTCTGCGGCTGTCGATCCTGTCCGCCCCGCCCGAGCTGCGCGAGTTCGACGAGAAGATCGCCACGGTGCGCGCCTCCAAGGAGGGCGCCATCGAGGACCAGGACTTCGAGAAGGCCGCGTCGCTGCGCGACGAGGAGAAGAAGCTGCTCGGTGAGCGGCTGAAGCTCGAGAAGCAGTGGAAGTCGGGCGACGTCGCCGCATCGGGCACCGTCGACGAGGGCGTCATCGCCGAGGTTCTGGCGAACGCGACCGGCATCCCGGTGTTCAAGCTCACCGAGGAGGAGTCGAGCCGGCTCATCTTCATGGAGAAGGCGCTGCACGAGCGCGTCATCGGCCAGGAGGAGGCCATCTCGGTCCTCGCCAAGACGATCCGCCGCACGCGTGCCGGCCTGAAGGACCCGAAGCGTCCGTCGGGCTCGTTCATCTTCGCCGGCCCCACCGGCGTGGGAAAGACCGAGCTGGCCAAGGCGCTCGCCGAGTTCCTGTTCGACGACGAGAACGCGCTGATCGCGCTCGACATGTCGGAGTACGGCGAGAAGCACACCGTCTCGCGTCTGTTCGGTGCCCCTCCCGGATTCGTCGGGTTCGAGGAGGGCGGCCAGCTGACCGAGAAGGTGCGGCGCAAGCCGTTCTCGGTGGTGCTGTTCGACGAGATCGAGAAGGCGCACCCGGACATCTTCAACTCGCTGCTCCAGATCCTGGAGGAGGGACGTCTGACCGATGGCCAGGGCCGCGTGGTCGACTTCAAGAACACCGTGATCATCATGACGACCAACCTCGGCACGAAGGACATCACCGGTGGCCCGGTCGGCTTCACGCTC
>Ga0310810_10003860_pt1 | contig 16468 bp, 15 predicted proteins | sample NCmetagenome_FD_207641 | JGI IMG/M metagenome (GOLD analysis project Ga0310810, IMG submission 207641) | Soil microbial communities from experimental microcosm in Duke University, North Carolina, United States - NC | ecosystem: Engineered > Artificial ecosystem > Soil microcosm > Unclassified ... | reverse complement strand
ACGCGTTCCGTATGCGGTTGGCCGCAGCGTTCAAGAAGGATCCGCCCGCCGCTCTTATCGAAGACGCCATCGCCATCGGCGGCGCGTGGCTCATCATCCAGACCCTGTCCTGATCGCCAAAGTCTCTGGGCGTGTCCCCGGCTGGAGAGGGCTAGTGAGGTCAGTTCGATGAAAACACCACGTCCCATCGCTGTCGGCATGTTGCTGACATTGACCGTTGCTGCGGCCGTGGGTCTCGGCCAACGCCAAACCGTGCTCGCGCAGAATCAGACCGGTGCCACCGCAACCGCGGAGACAACGAGGCGGATTGTGGCAGCCGCGCAAGCACTGCTCGCCACGCTTGACGCTGCGAGCCGCGCCAAAGTGCAGTTCCCCTTCGAGGGACCGCAGAAGGCGCGATGGTCGAACCTCCCTTCCGGCATCTATCAGCGAGAGGGGCTGCGCATGGCCGACCTGACGCCACCCCAGCGCGATGCCGTCCGGACATTACTCACGACCGCCCTCAGCCGCCAGGGCTACGAGAAGGTTGAGGCGATCATGCAAGGGGACGAGGTGCTCCGAGGCGAGCCCGGCCGCCAGGGCCGTGCAGGTCGCGGAGGCCCTGGTGGCGGAGTGAACTTCGGAAGGGATCAGTACTACCTGGCCTTCGTCGGCACTCCGTCCGTGACGCAACGATGGATGCTGCAGTTCGGTGGGCACCATCTCGCCATCAACCTGACGATGGGCGGGAGCCAGGCAAGCATGACGCCGAGCCTGCCTGCCGCGCAGCCTGCGACGTACACGATCGAGGGGCGCACGGTGCGGCCGCTCGGTGCAGAAAACGACAAGGCGTTCGCGCTCATCAACGCATTGGACAACGCGCAGCGCAGCCAGGCGATTCTCCCGTATCGTGTCGCGGATCTCGTGCTCGGACCCGGACAGGACGGGCGCACGATTCAGCCTGAAGGGATCCGCGCGTCAGCGCTCACGGCGCCGCAGCAGGCGATGCTGCTGGAGCTGGCGCGCGAATGGGCGGGCATCATGCACGACACCTACGCCGCCACGCGGATGGCCGAGATCAAAGCGAACCTGCCCGACACGTACTTCGCCTGGAGCGGTCCGACGACGAATGGGAGCGCCGCCTACTTCCGGGTGCAGGGACCAACGGTCGTGATCGAATATGCGCCGCAGGGAGGCGTCGATCACATTCATACGATCTATCGCGATCCCGCGAACGACTACGGAGCACGATTTGCGAGCAAGTAGATCCGTCGCGCGCGTGCTCGTCGCGGCGTTCGTGCTCGCGTCAGGCGCGGGTACATCTGCGCATCGGTACGACGAGTTTCTTCAGGCCACACGTATCGGTGTGGAATCCGATCGGGTCCGGCTGGAAATGAGTCTCACGCCTGGCATCGCCATGGCCTCTGCGACGATCCGCACGATCGACAGCAACGGCGACGGCGTGTTCTCCCTGATGGAACGCCGGGCGTACGCCGAGACGGTGCTCAACAACATCAACGTGCGTGTGGACGAGGGGCCGGTGCTGCGGCTGGCGCTGGCGGACTCGAACTTCCCCGCTCCCCACACAATGAAGAATGGCGATGGGCCGATCACCATCACGCTCCAAGCCGAGTTGCCTCGTCTCGGCAACGGCGGGCATCGCCTGCGCTTCCGGAACGACTATGCGACGGCCGGCAGTGTGTACCTTGCAAACGCGCTGGTGCCGGATACTCCTCGCATCGCAATCACGAGCCAGGATCGCGATGCCGTTCAGCACGAGTTGACGATCGCGTTCACGGTGGTGTCCGCGCGATCCTCTGTCGATCAATTGAGCTGGATCGCAGTCGCAGGGGTGCTCCTGCTGGCGCTTCTGCTGGCGAGGCGATCAGCGCGGTCGAGGCGCCTTCTTCTTTCGGATGAGCGTAGGCGTCATATCGGCGCGGCTGGGCCGGGGATGTTCCTTGGCGATGTGAGCTGAGAGCTGATTCGTCGAGACTTGCAGGCCGCAAAATCGGCACAGGGCCTTACCCGGGGAGATGTGAATCCGTTGCATCTGCCACTAAGCATGGGCGGTTCGGATTCGCGCGTCAAGAATACACATCATGCGTCGTCTTTTGTAGTGATTGCACAAGTACTGAATGGCAGTCGTTGCGCGCCTGACGACTGCTCATGCAAGACGCCGGGCCGCAGAGTCACACCGACGGAAGCAGGCTGGTACGCGAAGTGCTCTTTGCACGCTCGATCATGCAAGCCGAACACATTGACCCACCCTTCACATCCGTCAGCAACGCAAACAACTTGATCGCCGTCGGGACAGGAGCCGCGCTGCTGGCCTACGGCGCGATGCGACGATCGCCTGCGGCGGCGTGGATCGCGGCAGCATCGGTCCCCTTCCTCTATCGTGGCTTCGTCGGCCACTGGCCTGAGCCATGGCGTGCGCTCGCCCCCAATGGCGACACGAAGACGGCGCTGAGTGGTGACCGCGGCGTGCATGTTCGCGAAGCGGTCCGGCTGGAACTGCCGATTCATCAGGTGTATTCGTTCTGGCGGCGCCTCGAGAACCTCCCTCGATTCATGCGCTATCTCGACAGCGTCCGGGAAGACGCCACCGGTCGTTCTCACTGGATCGCGCTCGGTCCTCGCGGAATCCGCATCGAATGGGACGCCGAACTGATCAACGAGGTCGAGGACCAGGTCATCGCCTGGCGCTCACTGCCGGGCTCGGATGTCACGACGGCGGGCTCTGTGAATTTCGACGCGGTCCGCGGCGGTCGTGGAACGCAGGTCACGGTGAATCTGCAATACGCGCCGCCTGCCGGCAAGACTGGCGCGTGGGTGGCTGCCCTCTTCGGACGCGAACCCTCACAAACGATCCGCGAGGATCTTCGACGGCTCAAACAGGTGCTCGAGGCCGGCGAAATCGCGCTCGCGACTCTGCCATAAAGGAACCGCGATGAAAGCTGTGCGCTATTACGGCAAAGAGGACATCCGCGTCGAGCGCGTACCCGATCCCGAATTGCGGAACCCCCGCGACGCGATCGTGAAGATCACTGCCACCGCCATCTGCGGATCGGATCTGCACATCTATGGCGGCTATATCCCCACGATGCAGGAGGGCGACATCCTCGGCCACGAGTTCATGGGTGAGGTCGTCGAGGTCGGGCACGACAACCCTAACCTCAAGGTCGGCGATCGCGTGGTCGTGCCGTTCACGATCGCCTGTGGCCGCTGCTATTTCTGCAAGGAACAACTCTGGTCGCTGTGCGACAACTCGAACCCCAACGCCTGGATGGCCGAAAAGATCAGCGGCTACGCGGGATCGGGCCTGTTCGGGTACTCGCACATGTACGGCGGCTATCCGGGTGGCCAGGCCGAGTACGCGCGTGTGCCGTTCTCTGATGTCGGGCCGATCAAGGTTCCCGACTCACTCTCTGACGAGCAGGTGCTGTTCCTCTCGGACATCTTCCCCACCGGCTACATGGCCGCGGAGAACTGCGGCATCCGGCCCGGCGACACCGTCGCCGTCTGGGGATGCGGGCCCGTCGGGCAGTTTGCGATCAAGAGTGCGTATCTCCTGGGCGCCGAACGCGTCATCGCCATCGATCGTTTTCCGGAACGTCTGGCACTCGCCTTCTCTCATGGAGGGGCGCAGACACTCGATTACACGAAAGTCGACGTCCTCGACGCGCTTCGTGCCCTGACCGGCGGACAAGGACCGGACGCGTGCATCGATGCGGTCGGCCTCGAGGCGCACGGCACCACGCTCGATGCGTGGTACGACCGCGCGAAGACCGCAACCTACCTCGCGACGGATCGCCCTCATGCGCTTCGTCAGGCTATTAATGCGTGTCGCAAGGGCGGCACGGTCTCGATTCCGGGCGTGTATGGCGGATGGCTGGACAAGTTTCCGTTGGGCCCGGCGTTTGCGAAAGGCCTGACGCTCAAGATGGGCCAGACCCACATGCACAAATACCTGCCGACCCTTCTCGCCCGCATTGAAGCCGGCGAGATCGATCCCTCCTACATCATCACCCACCGCGTGACGCTCGACGACGCCCCGGAGATGTATCGCACGTTCCGCGAAAAGACGGACGGTTGCATCAAGGTGGTCATGCGCCCGAGCTGAGCGCCACCTCCCAAAGAGAGCGCCCAGGCCGACGATGACGCCGATCTCCGATATCAACGCGGTGATCGGCGGACTGCTGCGCGACCTCGCGTTCGCGCAACCGACGCAGCCACAGATGTTCGGCTACAAGCGTGCGGCGTCTGCTGTTCTGACGCTCGAGACTCCCCTGACGGATCTCGTGACGACCACAGGCGCGTTGCCGAAGATCGGTGGCATCGGCCCTGCGTCCGCGCGAGTCATTCATGAAACGCTCGACACCGGCGGATCTCCAACCGTGGAACGCGCCATCGATGCGAGTGGCCGTCGCGACGACATCGAGCGTCGTCGCGCGCTGCGTACGCATTTTCTGAGTCGCGCCGAAGTCGTTCGCGTCCTTCGGGATGATTCGCTTCCCGGCCCTGCGCTTGCGGACTACGCGGGCGATCTGCAGATGCACTCTGAATGGAGCGACGGGAGTCCCAGCGTCCAAGACATCAGCCGGGCCTGCCAGGCCCGCGGCTACGCCTACGCCGCGGTCACGGACCATTCGCACGGGTTGCCGATCGCCGGTGGGATGACGATGAACGAGGCGGCCGAGCAGCGACGTGCGCTCGACCAGGTCAATGCCACGACGGACCACTTCCGGCTTCTCCAGGGGATCGAAGCCAACATCGGGGCCGACGGGCAGCTGGATTTGAGTCGCGACGAGGCGCGCGTGTTCGAATTGGTGCTCGCAGCGCCACACTCACGTCTTCGACGGGCTGAGGATCAGACAGAGCGGCTCGTGACCGCGGTTCAACACCCGGCCGTCCGAATCCTCGCCCACCCACGCGGCCGCATCAGGGAATCGCGCGCGGGCATCGTCGCCAACTGGGACACGGTGTTTGCCGCGGCGGCGTGCGCCGGCGTCGCGGTCGAGATCGATGGCGATCCCGCGCGACAGGATGTGGACTACGTGCTGGCGGCATCGGCGCGCGACGCGGGCTGCCTCTTCGCCCTCGATAGCGATGCGCACACCACCGAGCAGCTCTCGTACGCGGAGACGGCGATCGCCCACGCGAGACTTGCGGGCATCCCGGCCGATCGGATCGTCAACTGTTGGCCACTGCACCGGCTGATGGAGTGGCTCACGGATCCGCAGAAAGAAGCCCGACGCCTCGTACAGGACCAGGAGCGGGCCTGGTAGACAGGAGATCCCGTGTTACCGAATCACGCTATCGACTGGCATCAGATGTTTGTACCGAGCGGCAGCCTGGTGGAGCTGATCGTGCGCGGGTCGTTGATGTACTTGATGATCCTCGCCGGGTTTCGAATCTTTCGCCGAGATGCGGGCTCGTTATCGGTCTCGGACCTGCTGGTGGTCGTGCTCATCGCCGACGCGGCGCAGAACGGCATGGCAGGCGAATACAAGTCGCTGACCGAGGGTGTCGTGATCGTCGCGACGATCTTCGCCTGGAACTACGTGCTCGACTGGCTCGCGTTTCGATCGCGTTTCATGTACTGGCTGCTCCATCCACCGTCCCTGTTGTTGATCCACAACGGGCAGATTCAGTTTCGCAATCTACGATCGCAACTGATCACCAAAGACGATCTCCTGGAGCAGCTCCGCGAGCAGGGCGTGGAGAGTGTGTCCGGCGTCAAGAAATGCTTCCTGGAGAGCGACGGCAGGATGAGCGTCATTCGTGAAGACGATGGCCAGCCGACCCGACAATCCAACAAGCGCAGGTCTTGAGCTAGACTGCCACTCGCATTACCTTCGCGGCGTGGAGAAGTGCAAGGAGTCGTCATGACAAGCACGGCAGCGACCGGACTCTCGAGACGCGAGTTTCTCGCGGGCGCATCTGCGATTGGAGGCGTGGCGATCGCGTCGCGCCCTGAGCCTGTCGAAGGGTCCGCCGCCGCACCGGCACAGATCACGACGATGGCGCCCTTCGAGAAGCTGCCGCCGTACGGCAACAACACCCTTCCCGCGGGCGTCAAGCCGCGGCTCGTGCCGAACGTCAATGGCCTCACCGTCAACATGCTCGAGGCAGGGACGCAGGGGCGGCCTCTCGTACTGCTGCTCCATGGATTTCCGAACCTCGCCTACAGCTGGCGAAAGGTGATGCCGGCGATCGCGGACGCGGGTTACTACGTGGTCGCGCCGGACTGCCGCGGGTATGGGCGCACGGTTGGATGGGACAGATCCTTTGACGCGGATCCCACGCCGTTCCTGACGCTCAACATGGTGCGCGACCAGATCGCGCTCGTCTATGCGCTCGGCTACCGGAAAGCGGAGCTCATCGTCGGGCACGATCAGGGCCAGCTCATGGCCACCTATGCGGTCATCGTTCGTCCCGACATGTTTCTCCGCTTGACGACGGTGTCGGGGCAGGGCGCCGCACCGCCATCGTTCCCTTTCGCGGGCACGGAACGAAAGCCCGCGTACACCGCTGCGGAGCTCGACGCGGAGTTCGCGAAGCTCAGTCCACCGCGGCGCGACTACCAGGAGTACTGGGCCAGCAAGCAGGCCGATGAAGACATGAAGCACATGCCGCAGAGCATGAGCGACTTCTTTCGCGCGTTCTACTACATGAAGGGTGGCGAGTTTCCCGCCAACCAGAACTTGACGCCTCTACGGCCGATGCCGACCGCGAGAGAGGCCGCGGCAGAGAACGCGCGAATGCCGGAGTACTACGTGATGCGGCGGGATCGAGGCATGCCGGCCACGATGGTCGCGTTCATGCCGCCGAAGGACTACATCGCGAACTGCAAGTGGTTCACTCAGGCTGAGTGCGACGTGTACGGGCAGGAGTACGCCACGTCAGGGTGGACCGGAGCGCTGCACAACTACCGGCACCGCCGAACCGTGTTTCCGGCAAATATCGCCGAGCAACTCACATTCTCGGGAAGGACCATCGACGTCCCCGCGCAATTCATTGCGGGCAAACAGGACTGGGGCGCCAACCGGATCGCGGGAGGCGCTGAGGCGGCCGGAAAGACCGGGTATACGAAATTCAGAGGCGTGGAGATGGTGGATCATGCCGGCCACTGGCCTCACGAAGAACAGCCGGAGATCGTGAGCCAGCAGCTGATCGGCTTCCTGAAGTCCACCTAACGCTACTTCGTGGACCCCAATCCCTCCGCGCACGAGAACTCGCGCAACTCGTCGTTCGGCGGCGACACCTTCCGATACGTGCGAACTGACGTAAAGGGTTCGACCAGTGCGATCGGATCCATGGCCGTGATCCGATCCTCGAGGACGCCAGGCGACGTGAACCTGATGCGCTCACGCACGGTGAACTGATCGCTGTGCGGCGAGAACGTATCGAACAGCGCGTCCTCGCGAATGGCGACGGTGTCCACGACGAGCGTGTCCCCTTCCCAATGCCCGGTGGAATAGCCGGCGAACGTCGGATCGTCGAGGACCTTTTGCGACGGCTTTCGGCCGTCGAGGAAAATCCGGCGATACACATCGTTGAGCTCGCCGTACATGGTGATCTTGTCTTTCGTGTGTTGAATTTCCATGCCGTAGGTCATGCCCATCATGTTGGGCATGCCGCCAGAGAGACACCTGGCGTTCGGATCGTATTCATCCGATCCGGCCATGCGTGACTTCCGAATCACTTCCCATTTGGCCAGGTAATCGGGCGTCAGCTTCGGCGCGTTTTCCGGCCGGCCCGCACGTCCATCGAGAACCAAGACCGGTCGTGGCGGCGGTACCTCGCCGCGAGTGCCTGGCGCCGGCGGTGGCGTCGCGGCGCGGCCGCCTCTCGCCTGACCAAACGGGTCGATCGGAGCGTAGACGCCGGTGAAGTCCGGCGGGGGCGTTCCTTGCGCGCGCAGCGATGCCTGCGACACGAACAACAGGCACAGGAGCGCCGAAGAAAACACAGCAACGGTCTTCGACATGACGTTCTCCTTCGACTGTAATTACTGAGCCGGCGGCGCCGCCTGCTCCCCGACCACGGTGCCATCAGCGCGCCTCACACGCGTGAGGAGGCCGGTGCGGCTGCCGTCCTTTGCCGGGCTGAAATCTACGGTGATCGTCTCGCCGGTTTTGAGGGTGCTCTTCGACCAGCCGGCGCGGACCAGCTGGCCTGGTGTACGGCCCTCGATCGACCACTGCACCTTGCCGCCGCTGCCGTCGTCAACAGACAGGATGATCCAGACGTGCGGGTTGGTCCACCTCCACTCCGTGACTGTGCCGGTGAGCACCGTCACCTTGTCGCCGTCGAACGCCGAGTTGCTGTGGTGCGCGAGGGTGGACGTCGTCGCCACCAGCAGCACCGCGATGACCAACGAACCGATTCTCATAGGTGATCCTCCGCGATGGCGCCGTGACATTAGCACGGCCGGGAGGCCGGGGACGCGTCAGGCACAGCTGAGTCGATACTTGATCGACGTGGAGTCGTGGTATAGATCGCCTTCCACGCGATTTGTCGTTCACGATTCGACCGGAGGGGCGATCTCCATGGTTAGCCCACCTGATTCCGAGAATCCTCCAACAGCGCCCGACGAAAACCCTGACATCACGCAGAACGGTCTCACGCCGGCCGACGGTGTCGACGCCGTTCCGGATCTGCGCCTCCAACCCGAAGGCGACTCGTTGTCGACGTTCGGGCCCGAGCACGCTCTGCTCGAACAACAGGACAGCGTTCCGCTGCATGTGCCGACGCAGGCACAACCAACTCGCGGCGACACAGTCGAGCCAGACACCTACATAGTCTGGCCAGCGGCCGATGACGATCGATCGTGGCGATCGCGTCTGCGATCGTTGAAGGCGTCGTGGGAGACAAGACGCCTCCGGCGGAGCGGTCACGACGAGCCGCTGGTGACGGACGCCGACATGCCCGTACCTGCCGCGCGGACAGGCGAAATGACGATGGAAGCGGTTAGGAGCTTCGAGAGACATCTGGCGTCGCTGACCGCGCTTAGTGACGCCTGTGCGAGCATCGATCGACGGTTGACGCGAATCGAGGACGTGAGCAGACAAATCGAAGCGGCGGTCCAGCTCACCGAAGACACGCTCCACAGCCGCGAGGGCATCGTTGCTGAAAAGCTCGAGGAAGTCTCCGCACGCATGACCGCGCGGTTGGCGGAAACCGAGGAGACGATTCATCGAATCGAACGCGAGCGCGTCGGCGAAACGTTACGGCTCACCCAACAATCGCTCGCGGACTCGAAAGTTCCCGAGATGTGCGTCAACATCGAGGGCCAGCTTGCTCAGGCCAGACTGGCCCTTCAGCGCACCGAAGAAGCTGTGGCAGACAGGACGCTGCACGAACTCTGTCACCACATCGACGCGCGGCTCGGGCGGACCGAAGACACGCTCGATCGTCGCGAGCGCGTCGTGACTGAATGGCTCCAGGAGCTCTCCGCGGATATGACCGCGCGGTTTGCAGAAGCCGAGGAGGCGATTCAGCGAATCGAACGAATTGTCTCCAGCAGAACCTTCGAGCACACCCCTTCTCAGGAGCCATCACTGCGAACAGACGATCGCCCCGTTCAAGCGGAGACAACTCCCCGTGCGGCACTCTTTCTGAGCCGCTTCGTGAACATCGAACACATCAACCGTCCTATCCGCCGGCCGTGGATGGCGAGACTCGCGATGCCTGTACTGGCGTTGGTGGCCGTCCTCGCCATTGGATCTCTGATCACGACGGGCCGCGGAGTCACTCCCGACAAGGTTGTGCCGCTTCCAACCAGCGGTCAGGTTGTGACTCCAGTGGAGCAAGCACCGGATCAGGGGATCCGCGCGGTGTCTACAACAGCGGTGATCGCGGACGCTCCCCGGTCCACCCGCGAGAGACAGGTTTCCGCGCCGCAGCCACGGTCGCCCGATCGAAAGTCCGCGCCGACCGACTCGCAGTCGCCGAGATACGTCGGGACTCTGTCGATCACGTCCGTTCCGTCCGGCGCCTCGGTCTCGATCAATGGCAAGCCAGCAGGTGTGACACCGTTGAGGCTGTCCCGCCAGCGCGCCGGTTCTCTCGCAGTCCAGGTCGCACATGACGGATTTGAACGATGGTCGGCAGCGGTCAACGTACCAGCCGATCAGCTCACGCAGGTCAGCGCGACACTCCGCGCGAGTGCGAGGTGACGCCGATTCGAGGCGCGTCAGGGACTGGACGTCACCTGTTCCGGCAGCATCGTCGTTGCGCTCCATCCGCCGCCGAGGGCCTTGAAGAGCCGCACGAGATCGCTCGACACGGCTGTATCGCTCGACGCCAGCGAGTCCTGCAGGCTAAGTAACGAGCGTTGTGCGTCGAGGACATCTCTGAAGTCACGAAGACCGGTGTTGTAGAGCTGCAATGAAAGGTCGGCCGCCTGTTGCGCAGCATTGGCGGCCGCGGCAAGGTGGCCGCGACGGATCTGCTCCTGTGCCAGGTCAGTCAGGCTGTCTTCCACTTCCTGCAGTGCCCGCAGGACCGCGGTTTCGTAACTGCGCGCCGCCTGCTCCTGCCGTTCGCTTTGCAGAATGAGGTTTTCGCGGAGCTGCCGACGATCGAACAGCCGTGTACTGACCGAGGGTCCGGCGTTCCAGAATTGCGCTCCCGGTACGAGCAGCGTGGCGAGCGACAACGATTCGAGCCCGATTGATCCGGCAAGCCTGAAGCTCGGATAGAGGTCCGCGCGCGCGACGTTCACCTGCGCGAACTGCCCCGCCAGCTGTCGTTCTGCGCTCCGCACATCCGGACGACGGCGCAGCGCGTCGGCGGGCAGGCCGAGTGTGGTCTCGATCGGGGCCTCGGGGATTGGAGCCGGCGCGGTGAATTCCGCATTCAGCTCGGCCGGCGGCCGTCCGAGCAGGATCGCAATCGCGTGAATGGATCGTCCAACCTGACCTTCGAATGATGCGATTTGCGCACGCGTGTTCTCCACGTTCGCGAGCGCCTGTTGGACGTCCAGGTCCGTGGCCAGCCCGGCCTGCGCACGGAACTGCGTGAGCTCGAGCGTCTCCTGCTGCAGGTCCACATTCGATCGCGCAATCTCCAGACGGCGCTGCAGTGAACGGATGTCGATGTAATTCAGTGCGACATCAGCCGTCAGGGTAATGAGCACATCCTCCAGGTCGGCGGCACGGGCTTCGGCCGTGGCGCTCGCTGCGTCTATCGTGCTGCGAATGCCGCCGAACGCATCGATCTCCCAGCTCGCATCGATACTCAGGGTGTACAAACCTGTGACGCCACTGACCCCGGCCTCGTTGCCGGTGCCGCTCGCCCTCGCAGAGCCCCCCACGTCGGCCGACGGCGACAGCTGGGTCCGCGTCGATCGCGTCGTTGCCCGCGCTTCACGTAGACGCGACATCGCCGTGCGCACATCGAGATTGCCTTCGACTGCGCGCCGAACGAGCGCGATGAGCTGCTCATCGCCGAAGGTCTCCCACCAGCGCGACAGACTCTCCGCATCAGCGGATTCGCCGACGGCTGCCGACCATGTTGCCGGCGCGTTCGGAACGGGCGGCTGATAGGGCCGTCGCGCGCCGCACCCTGCACCCATGACGCTCGCCACGATGAGCGTGAGCAGCGTATATCGACGGGAATGCCCGCCGGATTGTGTCGTGTCATTCATGCCGGAGCGCTTCGATGGGGTTGAGGCTGGCCGCTCGCCTCGCGGGGAAGAAGCCAAAGACGATGCCGACCGCGGCAGAAAACGCGAATGCCAGCGCGATGATGCTGTAGTCGAGCGTGAACGGGAGCGAGAGAGCGCGCGCAGCGGCGTAGGAAGCGGCGAGCGCGAGCGAGATGCCGATCGTTCCTCCGAAGAGCGAGAGCACGACGGCTTCGATCAGAAACTGTGTCAGCACGTCACGCTCGAAGGCGCCGATCGCCAGCCTGATGCCGATCTCTCGCGTGCGTTCAGTGACCGACACCAGCATGATGTTCATGATGCCGATGCCACCGACCAGAAGGCTGATCGCCGCCACCGCCGCAAGCAGGGCCGTCAGCGTGCGGGTGGTCCCGGAGATCGTGTTCGCGATCTCCTGCTGGTCCATGATGTTGAAATCGTCGTCTGCATCGCGGGCCAGCCTGCGGCGCTCGCGCATCAATCGAGTGATATCTTGCTGGGCTTTTTCAGTGGATACGGTGTTGCTGACCGACAGCTGCACCTGTTGAATGTCTTCGCTCCCGCTCAACCGGCGCTGCATCGTCCGCAGCGGGATGACGACGGTATCGTCGCGGTCCTGTCCGAAGTTGCTCTTGCCTTTCGACTGCAGCAGTCCGATGACACTGCAGGACAGCGAGCGCAGCCGCAGGCGGGCGCCGATCGGATCGGCTGATCCGATCAGTTCGGTCTTCGTCGTCTGACCGATGATGCACACCGCGGCGCCGGAGCGAAGCTCGCTCTCCGAGAACCAGCGACCGCTCGCCAGCTTCCAGCCACCCGATTCGAAGTAGGCGTTGGTCGTCCCGGTAACGTTGGTGGAGCGGTTCTTTGCGCCACTGATGACACTCAGGTTCGCGGTGGCCACCGGCGCAATGGACGTCACCGAGTCCACTTCACGGGTGAGCGCATCGACATCCTGACGCCGGAACGGTTTGGCGCTGCTCGACGCGCCACCGGGGCCGACGCGCTGGCCTGGCATCACGGTCAGCAGATTGCTGCCCATGCTGGCGATGTCAGCGCGGACCTGCGCAGTGGCGCCATTGCCGAGCGTGACCATGATGATCACCGACGCGACGCCGATGATGATGCCGAGCGCGGTCAGCGACGAGCGCAGCACGTTGCGCCGTATTTCGCGCAGCGCGAGGACGAAGGCGTTGAACAGCATCAGTGAACTCCGTCGGTGCGCACGTCGCTTTCCACGTGACCGTCTCGAAAGCGAATCGTCCGCGAGGCATAGGCGGCCATGTCGGGCTCGTGGGTGACCATCACGACGGTCAGCCCACGCGTGCGATTGAACGTGACAAGCAGGTCCATGATCTCGACGCTGCGAGCCGTATCGAGATTCCCAGTGGGCTCGTCGGCGAACAGCACCGATGGCTCGGTGACGATGGCCCTGGCAATCGCGACGCGTTGCATCTGTCCACCTGAGAGCTCGGCCGGTGTGTGCGATTCCCACCCAGTGAGCCCGACTGCGGCGAGCGCTTCGCGCGCACGCTGATGCCGCTCGCGCGCGCCGACGCCACGATAGAGGAGCGGGAGTTCCACGTTCTCGAGCGCAGTCGTTCGGTTGAGCAGATTGAATCCCTGAAACACGAACCCGAGATAGTGGCGCCGCAACAGCGCACGCTGCTGTCGTGACAGAGAGCCGACGTCCACTCCGCGAAAACGATAGCTGCCGCCCGTCGGGAGGTCGAGGCAGCCGAGAATGTTCATGGCGGTGGACTTACCCGATCCGCTGGGCCCCATGACGGCCACGAACTCACCTGGCACAACCTCGAAGTTGACGCCAGCCAGCGCGTGAACCGCGGCTTGCCCGCGCCCGTACGTCCGGACAACGTTCTCAAATGCGATGACTGGTTCCGTCATGATCGGTTTCAGTTCGCGCTCGCGACATCGACAATCACGGCCGCACCAGCCATCAGATCACCGCTGCGCATCACGGTCACCCGACCGTCGGTCGGACCAAGCTCGAGCGAAACCGGCTCGATCCCGTCATCCGACGTCCGCCACACGCGCGACTGGCCATCCTCGAGCGAGCGATCGCGCCGCTGCAGACCCGGCGGGCGTGGCAGCAGGCGGAAGCCGCCGCCTTCTGCCTGCTGCGCGGCCGGCGGCGTGAATCTGAGCGCCGCATTTGGGACCAGCAGGACATCCTCGACGTGCGTGACCGTGATTTCCGCCGTTGCCGTCATTCCTGGCTGGAGCAGTCGTTCGGAGTTGTCTACGGCGAGCACCGTTTGATAGGTCACGACGCCATTCGACGTTTTCGGCGTGCTGCGCACTTCGCTGACCTTCGATGAGAACGATCGATCCGGGTACGCGTCTACACGGAAGGTTGCTGTTTGTCCGACGCGAACGTTGCCGATGTCGGCTTCATCGACATCGACGATCAGCTTCATCTTGGTGAGGTCCTGGGCAAGCGTGAACAGCGTCGGGGTTTGAAACGAGGCCGCGACCGTCTGGCCTGGATCCACTTGCCGGTCGAGGACGATGCCGCTGATCGGCGAGCGGATGATGGCTTTCCTGATGTCAGTGTCGATGGCGGTGAGGCTGGCCTGTGATTGCGCGACTTGTGCGGCCGAACTTGCCTGATCGGCGTGCGCTCGCTTGACCGTGGCCTCCTGCGAATCCATCTCCTGCTTCGAGGGGACGCGCCCTCCGCTCAGCTCGCGCACATGCTGCAGCCTGGCCAATTCCGCTTCGGCTTCGGCCACGGTCGCTTCTGCCTGCAGCTGCTTGGCCTCCGCGGAGCGCAGACCCGCGCGAGCCTGCGCGGCTTGAGCTTCGAGCTTTTCCGTGTTGACCCTCGCAAGCGTCTGTCCAATGGTCACCGTGCTATTGAAGTCCACGTCGACCGACTCGACGATTCCCGAGATCTCGGTGCCGATATTGACCTGTGTGACAGGTTTCAGTTCACCGGTGGCGGTGACGGACACGGTCAGCGCGCCCTGCTGCACTGCTTCGGTCTTGTAGGGGCTGGCAGCCTGTGCCGGCGCTGCGCGCATGCGAATGAGAACGAGTGCCAGCGCGACAATCACCAGCGCGGCGATGATCCAGCGTCCAAAGCGTTTGCGTCGGCTGCCAGGCGTGAGTCCAAGGCTGTCGTGGATGTCGGAGGCCATGCGTACGATCCACGTTAAGAACGTCTCACGCCGGAGTCGAGTTAAGTTTTGTAAAGATCGCGGAGGACGTGGCTTCAGGCAGCCTGTCTCGCGGTAGCGTGTAGGACGACACGAAGGCTACACAGCAGCATGGACGATCGATCACGCGCGATCCTCATGGTTGACGACGATGAAGGGTTGTGCGAGCTGGTGCAGGAATTCCTTGGGAGAGAAGGCTATGACGTCACCACGGTGCATGATGGTGCGTCGGGACTCGGTGCGGCCCTCCGGGGTCGCTTCGTGCTCGTGATTCTCGATGTGATGCTGCCGGTGCTCGACGGATTCGCCCTGCTGCGGCAGCTTCGCCGGCAGTCGAACGTGCCGGTGATCATGCTGACCGCCCGAGCCGGCGAACAGGACCGCGTGGGTGGTTTGGGCGAGGGCGCCGACGACTATCTGGTGAAACCGTTCGCGGCCGCCGAACTCCTCGCCAGAATCCGGGCAGTGCTGCGTCGGACGCTGCAACGCTCGGATTTTGTGTCCACCGTGGTGCAGGTCGGCGATTTACAGGTCAATGCCCTCAACCGTGCCGTCTCGTACCGCGGTGTGCCAATCGAACTGACGCCCACCGAATTGACGATTCTCGAAGTACTGATGCGAGCCGTTGGCCGGATCGTGTCGCGCAACGAGCTTGCAAGCGTGCTGTATCAACGCGAGTCTACGCCGTACGAACGATCGCTCGATGTGCACGTGAGCCACTTGCGGCGGAAGCTCGAAGCCGTGGGCTGGACCGCCATCCGAACCGTCCGGGGTCAGGGCTACATCTGTGTGACCGATGCCTAGAGTCTTGCGCTCCCTGACCGCGCGGATCGTAATCGCCGTGCTCGGCACGTTGCTGATCTCGCTGGTAGCGTTCATGGCGACATTCCTCGCCATGTCGGGACCGGCGAATGTGCGTCTGATTCGTCAATTTCAGGCGCGCCAGATCGAGGACGGGATCACCGCGTTGCAGCAACAAGGGCCGGACGCGGCAGCGGCCTTCATCGCACGGCTCGATCTGTCGCTCGGCGCCACGCATTACCTCACCGATGCGGAGGGTCGCGATCTGATTACGGGTGAGGACCGCTCGGCATTGCTGCGGGTACCGCGGCCATGGTTCGGCCCGCCGCAGATCGATGACCGGCTTGTGGTAGTCGAGCCCTCGCAGGACAGACGCTATCGGCTGATCGTCCTCGCACCACCGCCCTTCAACATCTGGTCCTTCGCTCCCTACTACGTGCTCATTCTTGCGACCGTCGTTTGTCTCACCTGGCTTCTGGCGATCGGTATCGTGCGGCCCGTGCGGCACGTGGCGCGCGCAGTCAGCCAGTTTGGGCGCGGAGATCTGAGCATGCGTGTGCGCGTGACGCGCAACGACGAGATCGGCGATCTCGGACATGCCTTCAACGATATGGCCGAGCGTCTCGAGACGCTGCTTACGGCGGAACGGCGGCTGCTGCAGGACATCTCGCATGAGCTCCGATCGCCACTCGCGCGGCTGAACATCGCCATCGAGCTCGCGCGACGCGCAGAAGATCGCGATGCGGCGGCCCTGCGGCTGCAGCGTGAGGCCGACCGTCTGACGTCGCTCGTCGGGTCGTTGATCGAGGTCACGAGGATGGAGGGCGACCCGACCGCGGTAAAATTCGAACCG